>Ga0213867_1000037_pt1 | contig 61244 bp, 76 predicted proteins | sample PICome_12_FD_160120 | JGI IMG/M metagenome (GOLD analysis project Ga0213867, IMG submission 160120) | Coastal seawater microbial communities near Pivers Island, North Carolina, United States - PICO540 | ecosystem: Environmental > Aquatic > Marine > Coastal | place: USA: North Carolina... | reverse complement strand
TCGGGCCATAATTCTTTTAAACCACGTGCCCAGTTAAGTATATCAGGATTGGTAAATGGTTCTCCACCGTGTATAGTAACAACATTTATACTAACCAGTTCGCTCCAACGTTTGTATAGGTTTTTGTAATCGTCAAAACGAAAGTGATTGCGAAAGTTAAAATTATTAAAACTTTCACAACCACTGCAAGTTAAATTACAAACGTTGGTGATGTTAAATGCACCGTCAAATATACGGTACATTATGCGTCTTTGTCGTATCCTGTGGTAGCAACAAGTGTTTCTAAATCTTCAAATTCATCAGCAACACGACTCCAGTCACGTTTTTGTGCTACTTTAATTGCTTTGTTGATCAAACTTGGTTTTACACTTAATTCTTCTGCAACTGCTTTGATTGTTTCTTTTAATCCGCCTTGTAAATCTTCTATTTCTTGTAATACAGTTACGCCTTCACGGACAAGACGTTCTAGTTTGGCCTTTTCTTCTGGGCCATACACACGATCGCTCATATATTACTCCTTAGTTATCTGTTAATATTACTATGTTTCTGACTCTTCGTCAAGTGTTTTATATTGCCATTCTTCAGTATGCCCTACGCTCCACTTGGGTTCTGTTTCTACTTTGTAGTTCTGTGTGCATACTTTAAAGTCTGGTGTTAGCAAGTTTTCTGGTGTTAGGGAGCTATCACGCCAGATAACCCTATTGTTAGGCTGAGCAGCGAATTGACCGTTGTCCAGTTTAATAACATTAAATGATTTGTGCTCAGGGTCGTGTTCGCTGAAGTTGGTGTCAAGGATGGAAGTATCCCTGTGACAATTATCGATTGTGAAGCAATACTCACCGGGATGCATACGTCTGTCTTTACCAAAAAATTCGCATCGTGACAATAATGGTTTTTGGATAACGGTGATGTCGTAATCAAAACAATCCCACAACTGAAGAACATCAAGCGGAAGTAGTTCACCGTGGTCAGTTTTCCATACAAATGCTGAGATAGGTAGTTTATCATATAATGCTCCATAGTCTGTTAATAGTGTTTCAAAATACAATGCTTTTGCTTCTATGCTTTTTACGCTTACCCAAATGCCTGGGGTAAATTCTCCGTGGCCACGTTCGTGATCATATAAAAACTCTTTACGCACATAAACTGATTGTAGTGGTAAACTATGCACTAAAAATGCCATCCATACCTCTTTCTATTATCTCATAACCTTGCAGTTCTTCTTTGTACTTATCAGGATCGCCTAAAATAAAGTATTTGTATGCTTTAGATTTGTAGTATGCACACTCGCTGCGTATGCTGCGATACCCTAGTTTAAGTTTAGGATTCTCATAGTTCCAAGCAAACTGATCTGCTAATATGGTTTGTTTGCTAGGAAATTTATAAACTAAACTCCAAGCAACTAAATCTTCTTTATCGTAGTATCCTAGTACATCTGCATTGTATTTTGCTTCGCGATTCCATTCTTCTTCAAACACAGGGTGTGGATTTTCTATTTCATTGTGTTCAATATATTGTTTGTATATTTGTTCGCAACTTGCAAAGTCATTTTTACCTAATAACTTAAAATCTATTTGTTTGTAGTTTGTCTTAGTTAAGTTGATTCTACATATCATTGACTACTTCTTCATAGTACTCGGGTGTCCAGTATTTATAGTAGTCTTGTTTCTGTAAAATATTTCTTGCACGTTTTAGTTTATCACGTTCCTGTAATAGCACAAGAGCATATTTGCCTTGATTTACACAAACGTCTTGTACTTTTTCTTCTGCATCAGGATGATCTTCTAATGCAATATATCCTCTGTCTTTTAAAAAACGTGCCATAGCACCTTCTACAGCTAGTGATAATTCTTCTGCTGAGATATATTGCGGATCTGTGCCTATAACAACAACTTCTTTACCTTTAGGCCAATGATAGCTGAAGTTTTCTAGTTCTGCTACAAAATAATCGCCCATTGGAATGTGTAAAGGTTGTAGTTCCAAGTAAAGTATTTTGTCATCTAACATTGCTTGTTTAGCAAATGGGCAAGGAGGCATATTGTTAAATGCTGGATTATCTTTGCATAAAAAGTTTTCTATCCAGTCCTTGATAGAATCTTTAAACATTAATCAAACCAGTCTTCTTCTGCTCTTAGTCTAGCATCATTGGCTGCTTTTAAGCCTCTTTCATTTGGCAGTAGACTTGGCTTATTTAATTTGTCATGTGTGTTTTGAACAGCTACTACCATTGCATCTAAAATTTCAAATAAAAGTTCTGCTTCTGGGGAATCTTTTAAAATAGATTTTGACATAGTTGTCAATTCGCCATAGAAAATTTTAATCTTATCTTCTGATAATGATACAACTTTATCGTCTTTTGTAACAGAAAACAAATTAGTTCTATTACGTTCGATTACAGTTTTCAAAGGTGTTAAATTTTCTTCACTAGGATCATTTTTGGCTTTTTGAATTAGATTCTCAAATTGAGGATCAAATCCTGCTCTTGCTAATTCTGTGTTTATACCGAGTCTTCTCTTTAGTAACTCAACAGCTTTACCTTCTCCGATTAAAGCCCATTCGCTTCCGTCGATATCGTCAATTAATGCAGCACTTGCACCTTGTTTTTTATACCACTCATTTACTAATGCATAATCAGAAGGTTCTTGAATTTGTGTTACTAGTGCAAAGGCCAAATCTTCATCATTGTTAGTAATGTTCCACCATCCTCTTTGCAGTGACTTTTTAAAAGTTCTAGCAGTCATTGCAGGTGCAGCAGATGCAAGTCCAATTTCATTGACAATACTATTTAATGCAGGATCTTCAAAGTCTGCACCCTTTTCAACATACTCTACTATTTGATCTGTTTTGTTATTCAACACATATTCGTCAAAGTGTTTGTTGTGTTGTTCTGGAAAAATTCTATAAATTTCTTCATAAAATGTTTTTACATTTGTTTCGGCAAGTATTTCTGCCATTGCTTCTTCTCTAGTATCTTCTTTATGTAATCTATTTACTAAATCACGTTGTTCATCAGTAGCCTCTATATCATCTAATATACCATCTAGTTTTCCAACAATATTGTTATTGACATTTTTCCATTGTGCATCCCAATGTACAGTTTTTGTTGATATCAACCATTTTCCGTCTTCAATAGACTCGCCCATAATGTATTTAAATACGCCATTATAATCCATACCGCTTTGTAACATTCTTGCTGCATTTTCCTGCAAACCTTTAATTCTTTTAACACCCATAGTTGGATCAGTCATTTGATCAAAAGGTTCAGATGCTGTGTAATATGGAACCATAAACGCTGCTTCTTCTTGAACAGCGGCAATGACAATAAGTGCAGCTTCATCAAGGAATTCATCTGCTGGTTTAGAAATAACATCTGGAATAGTTCCATTTTGTTGTTCTATTGCTGCCTTTAACACTGCATCCTGTAGAATAACATTTTTTATCATACGTGATCTATACTTGACTTGAACAACACTGCCATTCTCTAGCTCTTTCATAACAGTATATTTTACATTATCCAATGTTACGGTAATTTTATCTGCTGTTCCAAATGGAATACTAGCATGTAGTAAGTTTGGTCTAATTCTGTTTAATCTACTTAAAATTCTAACAACAAAATTATTATAACTATCCTCATCTAATTCATTTACTAAATCTTCATTTAAATCTCTGTCAAATATTTCAGCATACTTTGCAGTTAGAATATCATACTCTTCCGCTGATCTAACTTGAAGCATTAGATCTCTAACAGATGCCTCATCATTTGGATCTCCAAATACTGGAACAAATTCCCACCAACCTTCATAAAGGGCTTTTTGCATATCCATTGCCCAAGTGTTTTGTTCTTGTCTGTTCATTGTAGGAGGTTTTGGTTCGCCTGTTTTAGGATCTATTTCTGGAGATTCAGCTTCGACGGCTTCTTTATATTTTGCTAGAATTCCTGTGGCTAGCACTCTAAAATAATTATATAATTGTTGCGCACCTTCTTTTACACTACCAAATTCTTTGTATCCGCCTGCCTGTCTAGGAGAATAGTGCATTTCGTTACCACTCTGAAGAGTAGCTTTCATTTTCAAGCCTTCTCTTTTGAGCACTTTATCTTCCCATATCTTAAGCCAAATTACAGGATGACGCATTTGTCCTGCTTCTACTTCTTTCATTAAAGCAACTAATGCTTTGGCTTCTGATCTAGTTTTTGCATCTCCTTTAAATAAATTAACACCTTTGGTTTTGACAAAATCATCTAATATTGCTATCCAACCAGATTCTCCAATTGCTAATAAAAAGTCTTTGGTGTTTTGGATTGCACTAGTTGGAGTGTTTATCTGATGTCCTACATCAAAAGTTCTGCCACTCCAAACAAATTTTTTATAATCTTTTGGTTCTGCATCACCACCTGCACTTTTATATAATAATCCTTTTACTGATGTATCGGTGTATAATTTTTTTGCAACTAGATATTCTAATGCTCTTGGACTTAATTCTGCTGTGGTTACATCTAGTCTTGCACTTGGCTCTTGTAAATTAATACTTTTTTTCCATTGTATAATAGCATCACTTAGTGCAGGAGTCCATTTTCCATCTACAGGTCCTACCCATGCTATTTGATTAGGATTTGGTGGTTGATTAGCAATTTGAAGCTGATGTCGTTTAAGTTGTGTTTGTATTTCTTTGACAGTACTTCCATCTGGATTTCCAGGGTTTTGAGGACCTAATCTATCGCCCATGTTACCGCGAACAGCACCCATAAATGATTTTAAACTTCCAGTGTTTTCAAATATTAGATCCGTTAATTTCATCAGTCACTCATTTTTTTGTTTAATGCAGCATATAATTGATCTTTAATACTGTCAATACTAGATTCGTTTTTTGCATTTTTTGTTGCAGTGGCATACATTACTGCTTCGGCATCATCACCGTAACGTTTTTTAAAGTCGCCTGCGTTTTTCTTCATACCTTTGACGTACTTTTCTTTTTTCTTTTCTTCGCCTTTGGTTAGACTACGCTCATACATTGATTCTTGCATACTATTTGCTGCTGCTTGTGCTGCTTTTTTGATATCTTGTGGATCTGCATCAGGCTTTAATCTACCAATAGCACGATAAAATGCTTTGACTAAGTCTGACATGAATTTAGTTTGGAAATGATCATCTACACTTTTAGCAGTTTTGCCAAAATCTGCACCTGGAGGTGTCATACCGAGTGCTTTATCTGGCGGCGCACTTTTTGGGTTAGGAGGTGCAGCCTTAAATGGGCGCATTCCGGGAACATCTTCACCTACAAGTTTGTCTTTCAATGGATGCGGTTGTTCGCCAGTACGACTAGGTTTGCTTGTGCTAGGCATAGGATCCTTGCCTTTTGCTTGTCCTGCACTGCCCATTTTTTGTTTTTCATCTAAACGAATACCAGCAAGTGCAGCAAAGTCGCTTACACTGTAGTCTCTATCCATTTGTAATGAACCTTCTGGCACACTAGCACTTTCTGCGATATAGTCAACTTGTGGTGCAGGCGCTGGAGCATTGCCACCTGCTTGTGCTCGTAGTTTTGCTAAATCTTCTTTTGGATCGGTAGGATCCATAGCAAACAGTTTGTGTTGTAGTGCATTGTAGTCCATTACTTTTTCCTTTTCTTTTTGCCAGCGCAATGTGCCTTTTGTGAGAAGCCTTTTGGATTGGAGCAGTTAATACTTTTCTTGTATTTTGCGCTCCATTTTTCCGATATGACTTCTTTAATTTTCATTACATTTTAACGCAGTTATCTACGGTTTTACCGCCCTTTTTCTTTGTGCCCATACGCTTGTATCCTTTCCAGCATACTTTGCCATCAACACCTTTTTGTTTTTCTTCTGGTAGTGTTGTGTAACTTGGGTTTCCGCAGTCTGGGCAAACACCTTTTGCTTCCGCTAGTTTGCTTGCTAAACTACCCTTGTATGATTTTACTTCGCTGTCGCTTAACACACGCTTATGTTGCTTTGGTTTTGCATCTTCTGGAATCTCAACACTTTCAAACTTTGTGTCATAGTCTAGTGCGTGATATACACTACCTAAATAGTCTGCTGCTTTTGTGATTTTTGCTTGTTGCCATCCTTCAATTCCTTCTGCTTCACTTACGTTTTTCATCATTTCGTGAAGTTTGATAGCATACTTGGCAATTTTATACAAATCGCTACGTGCCATTTGTACTTCGTGATCACGTTCTGCCATATCAGCAAGATCCGCTAATCCTTCATTTGTTTTCTTTTTAGGAAGATGTTTATCTTTGATTGCGCCTTTTTCTTCTTCGCTTGCGCCTTCGCGACCGGCCTTCTGTAGTTCCTCAAAACCTTTTTTACCGTATTTTTTAATACCGATATGTCTTTGAAGGCCGCTTTCTTTTGTGGCTTTTTCAGTCATTATAATGCTCCAATAGTAATTACTATACTATTTATCTTTAGAGCTCTTTGCCTTCTTCTTCTTTGCTTTTCCACCTAGTAGGTTTGTATCAACATCTAGTGCATTTTTAGCAGTACCGTCTGGGTTTTTCATTTGACGACTGATCATACCGCCTACTGGAGTGGCTACTGTTGCTACTGCGGCTGCTGTTGTTTCACATAGTTCATTTATTTTCATTGTATTGCCTCCAAAAGTTATTACGTTCGTTAGTGCTAGTTCTTTGTTCTTCGTGTTCTTTAAGTTTTTTAACGTAATACTCTATATCCATTATTTTTTCTTTCTTCCACTTTTCATATTAGCACACCAATGGTACATTTTACCACGTTCGCCTGAATACTTCTTTGCACGTTTGCGCAAATCAGTCACCGATCCTTTACAACTAGCACCTGAACGTTTTACACGCCCTGGTCTGCTTTTGCCTTTTTTCTTACCGTCAGCAAAGTTTTCTATGATCTCACTAAATCTCAAACAGTGGCCCTCTTACCATTTTGTCATTTTCGCTGATTAAATATCTTTGAATCTTTTCAACAAACTCTGGTGTAATGTGTCTGTTGCGATTTACTTTACCTTGGAAGAACAAGTGTGTTTCTACTGGTACGTCACCGTGTACTTCTAATATAGCAGCCATTCGGCTGCGTCCTTCGTGACCACGCACTTCTGGTATTTGACTGTCATCATCATCTACAAATATTTGTAGGAACGGAGCACCAATAGCACCTCCGTCTTTTACATATTGTACTACTTTAGGCACAGGTGGTTCGCCGTTGCGACTTGCTGCTAGGTTGATGAATACACTTGGTTTCATTTTAACACGCAAACCTCTATAGTCTACTTCTTGATTCCAAGGTACAGAACCCCAACCTTCTTTGTTGTCTATTTTTACATCTTCTGTAAGTGCTGCAAATATTCTACCTGGCTTTTTAAGTTGTGGTGTGGTTTCTTCTAACGTATGTCCACCTTCCATAATAGCCCATTCGGCTGCTGTATAACGTTGTTCTTTTACCATACCTAAATTGTACATTACATTTGTGCTATTGCCTTTAACTTTCTTTGAAAGTGTTGGAGGACGCCCGTCTTTATCCACTTTATTGCCAAACTTTGCTGCTTCGATACGTGTTTGATCAACACCTACATCAACTGTAGTATTGACACCTTTTACGATACGTCCAACGCCTTCATCTATATGGTGTATTCTCATTGTAAATCTGCCTTGTATTCTTGTACATAATAGTCCATAGGTGCATCACTTTTTAATTCAAACCATTCACCGTCACTGTTAATACCTTTTATGTGCTTAGGTGTTTTCTTTTTAAAGTCTTTTACAATAATTCGCTTGGTTGTACCACGGTAATCAACTTCAAGTGTATACCACGGATTCCAACTGCGCCAAGTTTTGTAAAGCCAGCGTTTCAATCTACTGGTTTCTCCCCTGTTAAGTGTGGTTGGCTAAACCATAGTTTGAACCATTCTTCGGTGCCTGGTTGTATTTTTTTCTTTCGTTGTATTTTAGATTTTTCTGTACCAGTAATACTCATGTTTTCAGGAACATATGGAGTAAAACCTGTGAACTTATTGCGTATGCCTGCTAAGTGTTGTAATTCTGCTATATCCATTATATGTCAGCCTTTTCTATAGCTCTGCGCATATCCAATGGTTTTGCATCAGGAAATTGTTTTTTTAACATTTTCATATATTCGTCGGGCACTGATTTAGGATGACGTCTAGTTCTGGCATACATTGCTACCACTGCTGTCATCATAGCACTGAAGTTATCTGCAGGACCTTTCCAAATTCTATCCAATATATCACTTATTTTCATCCTGATCTTCCATTTCGTCAGCAATTATAGTACGCACCAAATCAATAATGTCGCCTTCGCCCATAAGTTCTTCTTTTGGATTTTCAATTTTAAATTTATTACAATATTCACCTAGCCCACGCTTTACCATATTTTCCAGTGGTGCAGTGTTTTTTGTATCTTCTTTGTAACTTTCTATTGCTGGAAAAAAGTTCTTGCGATAAAACATTGGATCGTTACGCATAAAAATCAACAAATCACTAGGTACATCATAATCCGGCTTTGGGATTATTTCTTGTGGAATATCCATGTCGTGGAATTCATTAATTTTTACCATTTTCTGCAACTCCAATAACGTGCCTTGTGACGTGGTCCTGGATTATCACAGTTGTGTCTAGCACGGAAACTTCTTCTGCGGTTAGGATTGTCTTTTTTAATCTTAACACCTTTTTGTCCAAAATTAACTTTTACAACATTGCCTTTTGGATTCTTCACATACACTTTAAACTTCTTAACATCACCTGCCATAGGCTTGCCTAGTTTAACTTTGCGTCCTTGGTATTCAGCTTCATCAACTACTTCATCTTCGTTGTACCACATAACGCCATAGTCTTCGTAAAACTTATCATCGTCTTCATAAGTTACTTCGTAGTCTTCGATGCTTTCTGTAAGTTGTTTAGGAGTACCATCAATGTTGTGTGTGTTTCTAAATTGAGCATTCCATTCGTTACGCTCACGGAACATAAATGCACCTTTTGGACGTGGTGATACGCTTTCATCTTTTGGCATTGCTGTATCCTCTAATTGTTTGTAAATTTCTGCTAATGTAGATAGCGCACTTGCTTGATCAGGCTCTTCTTGTTCAATTTCTCTTGCCATATCTAGTATTTCATCACCGTCTTCAATACCTAACATTTTTTCCATTCTATCCATTACAAGTCTAGCCACTGGCGGTGGTGCGCCTTTTAATTCCGTAGCAAGATCCTTTGCTGCATCGCTTGTTAAATCATCTAGTGCTGGATTTAAATATTGTGTTGTAAATTCTGCAGGTAGTCCTGCACTTAAATCTCTTGGAGCACTACCGTATTTCTTTTCCCACTTTTGTTGCTGAATATTTTGTCTTTGCGTTGCATCATTTGGATCTACACTAAATTCATCGTCTGTATCAGGTGCAGTCATACCAGCCGGACCACTTGTTGTCCCTGTACCAGTTATACTACTTCCGCCTTGAAAATTTGAATCACCCGAATCAGATGGTTTTCCTAATCCTTGTGGAGTAACTATTTCAGGCTTAGTTATTTTTGATGTATCAACTTCTACATCATCGCCGCCTGTTGGTACTGTTAATCCTTGTTGTTTGTTAATACGATCTGCTGCTGATTGTGCTTTTTCTTCGCTGCTGCTTCTGCCCATACCATTGTTAAGTTCTCTCCAAAGATCTCCACCTGGAAGAATTACTGAATAACCTAATCCTTCTGGTGCAGGAATAACATAAGCATATCCTTTATCTTCGTGTCCGGCTTTCCCTGTAGCAAACATACTTTTTGGTGCTTCACCTTTTCTAAAGCCACTGAGGCTATCGTCTCTAGGATCGTTTTTGTCTGGGTCATAAACACCAACACCAACACCACCAGATTTTTGATCTCTTGGCAATTGTCCTACTTTTCTTTCCGGAGGTGTTGCTACCTTGAGATTTCTTTCACGTTCTTTTCTTTTCCTTAACTCGCTTTTACCTACTGGAGGCTGTGTTTTAGGATATGGTGCATCAATGTATGCAGGACCTGGTTGTTGCACAGCCACACCTGTGCCCGGCATTCTATATTTTAATATAGCACTTTGTGTTTGTTGTCCTACAATACCATCAACTTGGATACCTGCATTTTGCTGGAATGCTCTTACAGCACGTTCGGTTTTTGGACCAAAAATACCATCTTGGTCTGCTGCCGGCATACCAATTTCTCTTTGTATGCGTTTGACATCATCACCACGCATACCACGTCTTAATGTACGTGCAATAGTTTCATCTTCTGTGATTTCAATATCAAAATCTTTTAGTCCAAATTCAAAAAGTCTCATAGCAATGTCCTGTGCTGCATTATCAATATCTTTAACTGCTTCAGGCAATGCCATTGTAATAATTTTTTCATTGGTGTCTAACTCACCTGTGTAAAAATCAATACTGCTTTCTGTAAGTATATTTGAGCCACTTGCAATACACTCGGCTATCCCGTGAGAGTCCGCATTTTCTTTGTAAATGATATTGATAAAATGTTCCATACAGTATTTATCTATGTAGGCACATACACAAATTTATCTATTCTTTGTATGTTGTCACCTACCAACAACTGTGCAAGACTCAATGCTTTGTTGTCTCTCACATGGAAGTAATAACCTTTAATGTAGCCACCTTTGAGACATTCTTCTTTTGCTATTTCGCCCATTTTTGCCAGTTTGGGATTGTTATCAACCCACTTTGCTAAACTAGGTTGTCCTGGTTTTTTACCTAGTGTAATTTTGTATTCATATTCTGGTGTTTTATTAACCAATATAATATTTGTGTTGTTTTGTAATAGTGTTACATTGTTTGGATTTGGTTCCCACAATTCAACATAACGTTGTCTTAATTTATTTCCTAAATCCACAATCATTTTTCTATCATTAGAATAAATGTGTAGTGTATTCATTTCACAGCGTATTTTGTATTCTGTGTGTTTTTTTAAATGTCTATAAATGTCTATAGCATCAAAGAAATGTTCCACAGGAATTGTGTCTTTAAATCTGCCACCGTTACCCCAAGGTTTTTCTATATATTGTGTGTTTGGTCTAAAGAAACTCTGTACTTCGTCAAGTCTTTTTTTACACCATTTTAGGTCGCCTTTGGGCTGGAACTCTGTTCTAAAATAACTAGCAAGGCTATTCACTATGGCAAGTTTGTAAAGGTACTTGCCATAGTGTAGTTTTTTACTTTCATACAGTCTCATGTTCTTCGATTTCGCAATCCAACTTTAGCTCATCTTGTCTGTAATCAATTGTTACACTACCGCCGTTGCGTAAATCACCAAACAACATCAGTTTTGACAATGGACGTTTAATCTCATTATCAATTACACGCTGTAATGGACGAGCACCCATTTTCCTATCAAAGCCTGCATCTACCAAATGATCCAATGCTTCGTCTGTGATAGTAATAGCAATGTCTTTTGCAACAACTTGAGACTTTAGTTCCAACAAGAACTTGCCAACAATTTTTAGCATAACTTCTTTGCTTAACTTGCCAAATGTAATCACGCCATCTAGTCTATTACGGAACTCTGGTGTAAAGAACTTTTTCAAACTAGTGTCTTCATAGTCCTTCTCAAAACTATCACCAAAACCAATGGCGTTCTTTTCTGCATCTTGCGCACCTAAGTTTGTAGTAAGAATCAACGTACAATTACGTGCATCTGCTTCTTTACCATTGCTACCCGTAATAGTACCATTGTCCATGATCTGCAATAGAATACTGCTGACATCTGGGTGTGCTTTTTCAATTTCATCAAGCAACAATACACAGTTTGGATTTTCTTGTAATTTCTCAATCAACAAACCGCCTGCGTTATCTTCATAACCTACATAACCCGGAGGTGAACCAATCAACTTGGATACACTGTGTTTCTCTTGATATTCACTCATATCAAAACGCACAAGTTTCACACCCATTTGACTGCTCAACTGTTTAGCGAGTTCTGTTTTACCTACACCTGTTGGACCCATAAACACAAACGATCCAATTGGTTTGTTTTCGCTTTTAAGTCCTGCTTGTGCAACTAGGATTTTATCAACAATATCTTCAATTGCTTGGTCTTGTCCATACACAACTTTCTTCAAGTTTTCTTCCAAGTGTGCCAAGTTTTCGCTTTCACGTTCTTTAACCTGTTCTTCAGGCAACTTGATCATTTTTGCAAGTTCATATTGGATGCTGTCTTTATTAACTATTTTATTTTCTGTGATATCACGCACTTTAAATCTAGCACACGCAACATCAATCAGGTCAATTGCTTTATCTGGCAATTTTTTGTCAGTTTGATATTTACAACTCAAATCAATACTGGCCTGTAGTGCATCATCTTCAATTAACACACCGTGGAACTCCTCATAGTACTTCCTAACACCTTTGAGGATTTCCAGCGTTGTTTCTTTGCTAGGCTCATCTACTGTTACACGCTGGAATCTGCGCATCAACGCACGATCCTTTTCAAAGTACTTGCGATACTCTTCCCAAGTGGTGCTTGCAACAACACTGATGTTGCCTTTTGCCAATGCTGGCTTCAACATATTAGCCAAGTCATTTGCACTGTTTCCACCTCCTGCACCTGCGCCCGAAATCATGTGTGCTTCGTCAATAAACATAATGGTTTTGCCTTTGCCTTTTAGTCCTTGCAATACCATTTTAAAACGCTCTTCAAAATCACCTCTATACTTTGATCCAGCAAGCATAGCACCAATGTCTAAACTATAAACCTTGTATTCTTTTAAGAATTCAGGCACATTGCCTTGTACAATTTGGAAAGCAAGTCCTTCTGCAATAGCAGTTTTACCTACACCTGGATCGCCTACCATAAGCACGTTGCTTTTTGTCCTACGTCCTAACGCAAGAGCAACCTGTTCAATTTCTTCGTTACGTCCAATCACAGGATCAATTTTATTAACTTTTACTTGTTCATTTAGATCAGTTGTAAAGTCTCTTAGTGCTTTGTTTGCAGCACCTTGATTAACTGCTTCTTCTTCGTTATCAAAGATATCGCTTTCGTTGCTGAGATAGTTTTGGAACTTGCTCTTTTCAATACCAACTTTTTGTGTAATAAAATATGCCCAGCTTTTTTTCTCAGCAAGAATACTTGTAAATACATCTGAAATTTGTATATCATTTCTACCTTGGAAAAGAACCTGTGTAAACGCACGGTTTAACACACGTTCAACTGTGCTTGTTTTCTTAGGCTTCCACTTGCCTTCCAATTCAATTTTAATATCATCTAGTTTTGTTTTAAGATACAGTTCTAGCTCTTTTTTAATGTATTCTACATCTGCACCATACCCATTTACAATTGTGCTAAATGTTTCTTCACAAAGCATTGCATACAGCAAGTGTTCAAGAGTTACATATTCATGCTTTAATACTCTTGCATCTTTCACTGCTTTGTCAAATACAGCTTGTAACTCTTTGCTAGGTTCAACCATTAACTTTCCTTTTTTGTTTTTTAAGTCTGCGCTTTTCTGCCATTTCTAGTTTTAATTTGCTTACTCTATCGATGAACTGAATACCGTACAAGTGATCGTATTCGTGTAAGAAGATACGTGCATCAATATCATCAAACTTTTCCTCTACGTGTATAACATCTTTCATGTCATTTGTCAAGGTATCAAATTCTACCATACAACTGATTGGACGTCTAACTTTTAGAATAAGATCAGGGTGGCTCAAACAGCCCTCTACACCTGCTTCAATTTCTTCACTAAGTCCTTTGATAATTGGATTCATAACAACAATTGGAGATCCTAGCCTTTTGTTAATAATTGTACGCATAACAAAAATTTGCCATGGAAATCCAACTTGGTTAGCACTCAATCCTAATCCATTGTGCTTGTTCATCAAATCCATCATGTCTAGTGCAACAGGAGCAGGATGCATTTGTGCAAAATCAAATCGTTCTAGTTTTGTTTCTAATCTACCGTCTGGTGCTAATACTAGTTCCATCTTTTATTTCCTTAACCTTTTCAATTAAATCCCAATTATCTATTTTAGGTGTTACACCTTTAATTTCTAAATATAAATTACCAACACGTCTTGTATTCATATCAGGCAAGCCATGTCCTGCGATGCTTAATATTGTGCCTGGATTTGTACCTTTGGGAATTTTAACCTTAACTTGTTCGCCTAATAAATTATTGACTATTACTTCTGTGCCTAAAATTAGTTCTAATACATTTATACTACACTTTGTGCGTAAATGCGACCTATCTCTTACAAAAGTAGGATGTTTTTCTACAGTGACTTTTACATTTAAATTTCCACGTTGTGCATTTGGTATAATATCGTCACCTAATCCTCTATACTGCATAACAAGATTGTCTTCAACACCTGCTGGTATTTTTATGTTAGCAACTTCTTCTCTACCGCTGTTTAGTCTATACTTGCCTACCACATCTTTGCCTGTCATTACGTCTTGTAAACTTACTCTAACGTTAATTGTAACGTCACGATTTCTGCGCATACGCTGCTGCATTCCACCGCCAAAGAATTGACTAAAGATATCATTCATATTTTGCGAATTCATATTAAAATCTGCACGGGGTTGGGGATTATCATACTGCTGTCTTTTAGCAGGATCTTTTAGGGTATCGTGTGCTTCATTTATTTGTTGGAATAGTTTTTGATCGCCGCCACGATCAGGATGATGTTCTTTTGCTAATTTTCTATAAGCACGTTTTATATCATCCTGTGTGGCATTTTTTGGTACGCCAAGTGTTTTGTAATAGTCCATACTATTACTTAGTTACACCCTACCGTTTTTTAGCTGAACTTGATGACTTGCCTGCGTATGCCTGTCCACCAAAGAATGCAGCAACAATTGCAGCAACTGACACAAAGTATGTTGCAGCCATTGATCCTAATACATCTGCTGCCTGTGACAATTGTAATAATACTGCAAGCACAACAGCAAAAGGATACAGTAGCATACCTGCTAAACTAAACCAAGCCATTTTACGTTGTGCATCACGCATTGCATCTTGGTCTTCAAGTGCTTTGCGTCTAAACTCTAGTTCCATTGCTAGTTCTTCTTGGCTAACAACTCCATCGCCATTTACGTCTGCTGGATGATAGTCCCCTGCAGGTTGCGGTGCTGGCGCCGCTTGTTGAATTACTGGTGCTGCCGGAGCAGGAGCTGGTGCTGCTGCTGGCGTAGGTGCTGCTGCTGGTGCTGCACTTTTTAGTTGTTCAGGTTTTTTCCTTGGCATCTTTACCCTCCAATTTGTCTAGTCGTGCCTCAATTGAATCAATCTTTGCTGTAATTTTTGGATACTTCTTTCTCCAAGCATCCTCTGGTTGTTCTAACCAGGTCAATCCCCAACGCTCTACCAAATAATCAACCATCAGGTCAAACTTGGCATAGCCCCATAGTCCTACTCTTGTTGTGCTTAAATATGCTAGTACCATAGCACCTGCAATACTGCCTGCTATGCTAGTGTAAATCCACGTGCGATCGCTCGCCATGTTTTGTATCATTTCCCACATAATTTAGCCCTCCTATTATGTGTGTATTTATTCCTTTGTTACAGCATTATCCATTGCCTCTTCGGCTGCTTGATAATATCCTTCATATGCTGCTATCATTGCTTGTTGCTGTTGTACTAATGCACGTATGTCTGAGAAATTTAAACTTAAATTTCCGTAGCCTTCTCCTGTTAATGCATATACTGCAAATGCGCCATCACTACCTTTTAATTTTTCAATCACTGCTTCTACATTTGCTTCGTTGATAACAATCCATTCAACTTTTTTCATGTTTAGTTCATCCACAGGTGGAAGTACAAGTTCAGGTTTGTCTATTGGTTTAGCACTAACTTCAATCTGCTGGGGTTTCGTCGAGCAGGCCGCGAGACTTATAAGTATCGTAAAGCCAAGGACACTCTTTGTTAAAAGCGATGTCATTTTTTGCTGTCCTTTCTTTTTCATTTAGTTCTGCCCCCGACAGTAATTCAAAGCATCTACCAGCATTTACAGTGCCTGCATTAACTGCACGTTCGATGCCTTCTGCATTAGCAATAGCGGCTGCTTCTAAATCAATCTTTTCTAGTTTATCTGCTAGTCTTTGATTTTGTCTGCGTATTGCAGTGTATGCTGCATTTAAACTGCTTATTTCGTTTTGCGCACTAGCATAGTCTGCTTGCAAACTTTCTAATGCTGCTTCATTTGTTTGTACTGCTATGTTTAGTTTAGCATTGTTGTCTTGCAGGATAGCCATACGAGCCTGTGTGTCATTGTAGTACCAATAACCAATGCCTCCCATTGCAATTATTACTACCAGTAATATTCCTGCAAGTCTCACCTTACTCTCCAAACATTCCGATTAAGTCTGGACCAAAACTACTTGCTGCCCATCCTAATGCAACAATTGCAATTACGCCTAAAAACAACCATTTCATTTTAAAGTCATCTACAGTCATTCTAATGGCAACCAATTCGTTGCCTAGAATGCGTAATTGTATTTCCATTTTACCTTTGTCATCTACTGGTTCGCTCATCAGTCTTCTCCAAACAGCATAGCAAGTGATTTTGGACCCATTACACCATCTGGTGTAAGTCCATTTTCTTCTTGCCACGCTTTTACGTGTGCTTCTGTACCTCTACCAAAAATACCGTCTGCACCAATTTCTAATTCTTCTTGTACTGCACGTACTGTTGGACCACGTGATCCTAGTCGTACTGTTTCATATACAATTTTACTTGGTTCCCAATGTCCACCTAGCACTTCCATTGCGTGTTCGTAATGCTTCTTACGATCTTCTAAACCAATGTAACCACCGTTAATTCGTTTTGTAGCACCTTTGATATCTCTTGCATCTGCATATTTGTTAATATCATTTGTGTCCCAGAACCAGCAAGCACTATCCAATGCACCTTTTTTGGTACGCACATATTCTACTGCTTCTTCTGGGCTCATTTCTACTTCTTCACCAAACTTGGTGTAATTGTAACGTCCTGTAAGTTGTAGTATTCCGCCACCACGGAATCTCCAGCCATCGCCGCTGTCAGTATCGCCATTGTCCATTCTGTTTGCGTAAATGACGTTAGCAATTTTTCTAGGTTGTCTGTGATAATCTTGTGCATCTCTACCTGCTCTTTCAAAATATTTCGGAAAGATTGCGTTAAGTGCTTTTGCACTATAATTCAAGTTTTCGCTTAGTACTTTAAAGTTGTTTGATTCGTGTCCGCATTGTGCAATAAACATTGCCACACGTTCTGGTGTTTCTACTTCCCAAAGTGGAAGTATCTCACACATTGCATCATACCAATCTTCTGCTTCTTCATTTCCACGTAGCAGTTCGATTGCCATTTCTTCTGTAAATTCAAATTCAAAATCTTCTACAGCCATTATTTGTATCCTTTTTTTGAGCAGTGGCCGCACCTGCAGGTATCACATATTTTTGTTGTTCTTGGCGGCTCATCGTAGTTTTGTAATTCGTCATAGTAAGGAGTACCACAATGAGATGGTTTCCCACAATTTTCACAATAGTTTTGTTTATAGTCTTTCGACGACAAGAGTATGTCCTTCGTTTTCAAACGTAAGAGTTTTGTTTCCAAATTTCATTACGTTGTAATCTCCAAGGTATTTAGTTAAAAACAATATCTCGGCATAATCGTTCATATTGATTTTTTCTTTTATGCTTTCGTTGATTTGATGTGTATTGCTAAAGTCTTTTACAGTAAATGCAAGTGGATCTGCATATGCTTTTTTGACCAATAATGCATCGCCAAACATCTCTGTTGATTCTAGATAACTTTTGTTAAAGAAATCTTTAAAATTATTGACTCCACTTTCGCTTACAATTTGATCATATGAACTTGTATCACCCGGTATCATTTCTTGTAGGTTATCTAAACTTGCAGGCTTGCTTGTAAAACTTTTGTAATAACGGAATCTAAAGTCTTCAACCTCTGCTAGTTTGCCTACGCCATCTAGTAGTTCTAAAACTTGAGATGACACTCTTGGATTACGTTCCATTTCTACAAATACTTTGTAAATACCCTCATCAATTTCACCTGGAGTAGCATCTGCATCTAGCACAAAGTTATAGCCTTTTTCTATAAAATCTACAAGATCTTTTGCAGCCTGTTGTTCCATTACGCTAAAACTTACAACAACAATATTTGCATCACTGCCCATTTTACTGCGATAGCTATCTACTTCAAAAACTGGTTTTACTAAGTCGTGTAAATCTCCTGCACGTAATCCCATTATACTGCTCCTGTATCTGCTGGTGCTGCATCACCTGCTGGTGCTGCTCCGCCTAAGTCACCGCCTGGCATTGGTGCTGGCATTGCTCCTGCTGCTGGTGCTGGTGAGCTTGCTTGTGCTTCTGTATCAGGTAGTTCTATCTTTTCTACATCGCCACCATATATACTAATAATCAACTTCTTAGGCATTTCAATATGAACTAGCCAAACAGGCAGTTTATCCAGTTTGCCTTTTTTAGTACCTGGACGAATATCATCTGGCTTTTTAATTTTTCGAGGTTTGATAATACTGCTTTTTTCGTAAGAAATTTTGCAGTCATAATCTAATAATCTTTTGCCGCCCATTGGATCAGGCATGTCTTTCTCAGGCCACATAAAAGTGCATTTGACCCAATGACGATCTACTTCAGGTCCTGCTGCCAATTCACCTTCGTCCCAATTTTTATAAACATAGATGCCCAACTCATCAATTACTCTTTCAAAATCTTTGAGTATAGCAAATGATCTATCATTCTCATAAATGGAAGATAAATTTTCAATTACATCTAGTGTATCTAATATTTGTGGCATGACTGTCCTCGCTTTAGTATATTTATCACATTGTGTTTATAAAGAAAAATAATTCAGTACGCACATTATGATTGTGCATCGAAAGTAAATACCTTAGCAGGGAAGGATTTCCTGCAAAGGAAAAATCACCCTGTTCAACTCATAGGAGGACTAAATGGGTAAAGCTAGAGCCAAAAGGCAAGCACATATTAAATCATCTACTAACGTAGTAAAACTAAACAATTTCCTTCCAAAAAAACAACATTCAGTTGAATTACTTCCAAGAAATCGCAGCCAAGAAGAATATATCCTAGAATTACTGGATTCGGGTAAAGACATAGTCTTTGGTATTGGTCCAGCAGGTACAGGTAAAACATTACTAGCCTGTCAGGCAGCGGTTAAAGCATTTATTGCAGGAGAAGTAGAACGTATTGTTGTTACAAGACCAGCAGTAAGTGCAGACGAAGATTTAGGATTTTTGCCAGGTACGCTAGAAGAAAAAATGGCACCTTGGACAAGACCTATATTTGATGTGTTTAGAGAATATTTTTATTCAGGCGAAATTGAAAGCATGATAAAAGAAGGTGTGATAGAAATATCACCACTGGCATATATGCGTGGACGAACGTTTAAAGATGCCTATATCATTGCTGACGAAATGCAAAACGCAACACCTAATCAAATGAAAATGCTGCTAACACGTATTGGTACTAATAGTAAAATGGTAGTTACAGGTGATTTAGCCCAAGCAGATAGATTAAAAGACAACGGACTAATTGATTTTATCCGTCACTTAGAAGAAAGACAAAGTGAAAGAATCAGCACAGTTCGTTTCCACAAAGGAGATATTGAAAGACATGAGGCGGTAAAAGAAGTTCTCGCTATTTACGGAGACGCATAAAGTAAGGGCTACGTAGCCCTTACACTTTTAAAGACACTATTGTCCAAAGGATGATCCCATTTACCTTCATCCTGCTTTAACAGATACATCAAATACTCATTTTCAGTGTAAATGAGTTTCCAACTTTTTTCCTTTATTGGTGGCCTACCCATAGCATCGTAAAAGATTTCACCTACGTGATACTTTTTTAACCAGATACGCTTTTTACTCCAACTACTACGCACAGGCCACCATGCGTAGTGTTCATTCCATTCAATATCAACTTCAATTGTTGCTGGCATCTGTGAGTTCCGCTGCGAGAGGAAATACCTCTGCGATGACCTTAGCACACTCCCAAGCGATCTCCATGTGTTCCTTTTGTGTCCCATTTGCACCTCGCAACTCAATATAATGCACCCAACTACGTAGTGTGCCATTCATATACAATCTAGTTTTTGTTAAACCCTCAGGCAATACTTTACGTGCTACTTCTTTTGCAATACCATTATTAACAGCCCAATCGTATGCTTTACCTGCTGTAAAGCAAACGTCTTGTTGCATTTCTTCCCACTTTGCCATTAATTCTGCGTTACCATCTGCACCCAAATCCAGCTCAATTGAATTTTGTCTATTTTTAGTATCTTGTAGTCTTGCTTCACTGGTAACAAATACTTCACCCATTTCGCCAGGCTCTGCATAACGCTGACTAAACTCTTGGAAAGCAAAACTACGATGACGTACAATTTGGTGTGCAATATCACGTGTAGTATCAATCTCCATACACACGTTCACCATTTCTAGTGGTGACCAGTGTGCGTGTTTAATCAAATATTTTACAAGTTTTTCACTTGTTTCTGAATTCATTTGATTGGCAGGATTACTCACCCTAGCACAAAACGCAACCAAATCCAACAAGTCATCGTTGTTGATACCTTCTTTTACAAATTCTTCTGTTGCTTTTGTGTAACTTACTAATCGAACGGCCATCCCGCTAATTCTCCTTTGATGTTAGATAGTCTTTGACTTAAAAAATTTATTGTTGTATGGATATGCCCAGTGTCACTAGGCTGTAAAAGTGTTTTGTAATATTCAATTTCTTCTTCTAATACACTAACTCTTACAATATCATTTATCAAATTTTTATTCTCGGTCATTCAAAATTTTTCTCATCGTATTACTTGCAGTTTTTGTAAAAAATCTTGGTGCTACTGCGTGTATAATCAATACTGGCACAAGTAACTGTAATTTTACTGCAATTTTTAGTGCTTTACCCATATGCTGTAATCCAGTTTCTCCTACTTCATTTAGGTGTGCTTTACATTGTTTACTAAACATTTAATCTCCTTTTCCTGGTGCCTCGCTGAAGTATTCCATTTTGCCTTCAACACCGTGCCATTGCTCTGCGTCTTCTGGTACATCCGCTGGACGCATTTCTGTAATGTTTGGCCAAATGTCTGACCACTTTTGATTAAACACTACCCATTCGTCTGTTCCAGGTGCTGTATCTGGTTGAATAGCATCTGCTGGGCACTCTGGTTCGCATACGCCACAGTCGATACATTCTACTGGATTAATTACCAACATGTTCTCACCTTCGTAGAAGCAGTCCACCGGACATACTTCTACACAGTCCATGTGCTTGCAACGAATACAAGCGTCATTTACAATATATGTCATAATGCTCCCAATCTAATTAATGTTGCTGCTAAGTTTATCTCTGGATCAACAACCAATGTGTGATCCACTAGTCCTTGTTTGATAATCAACACTGCTTGATCCTGCTTTTCGTCATCGCCAAATAGTTCAATGTTGTCATACAACCAACGATATATTTCTTCCATTTCTTCTGCTCGCACAGTGCCACACAACAACTTACGTGCATCATGGATCTTGCCTGCTTTGAACAGTTCTACCATATCCAGTTTCCAGTCGCTTTCGCCACTATCACCTTCTTGTGGGCTAACAAGTTTGCCTTCAACTGAATTCATTTGCACCATATTGATACACTTGCGCAAGTCTGGATATGTTGCTTTTACATATGTGTCTAGCACATCCAAGTCCGGAGTAACACCTTCTGTAATCAAAATCTCTGCTACCCTAGCAGTAAACTCTGTTTGATCAATCTTAGCAATATGGAAACCTTGACAACGACTGTGAATAGCTGGAATAATTCTGTTTGGATAGTTACAAGTTAGTATAAATCTTGCTGTGCTGTGATATTCTTCCATAACACCACGCAATGCTGCCTGTGCGTTTGGCGACAAGTAATCAGCCTCGTCCAGCAACACAACCTTAAAGTCACCAAACGGAATCATTTGTACAAACGCAACAATCTTGTCTCGCACATCATCTACACTGTTTGTGCGACTTGCGTTGATTTCCAATATGTCTAATGGATTTACATCAAGCTCATTAAAAAGTAATTTAGCAAGAGTAGTTTTACCAATGCCAGCATTGCCACTAAAAAGCAAATGCGGAATAGTTTTATCTTTGATCCATGTTTTAACTTGATTTCTTTGTGCGTCATCTCTAAATACATAACCGTCCACTGTCTTTGGACGATACTTTTCTACCCATAGTTCTTTCATTCTACAAGTGTGCTCCACTTTTTAAGTTTTTCTAATTTTACGTCTGCTCGTTCTTGCAGTTCAATCCAGTCTGTGATATTATGATCAACCATTAGTTCCATCATACAAAATACATCGCCTAGTTCTTCTACTAGTTTAACACGTTGTTCTTCTTCGATCAAGTCTAAAGTTTCATACTTGCGCATTATTTTACTACAACGTTGAGTAAGTTCACCACACTCTTCCATTGTGATTGCCATCAACTGCTGTAGTGTGTTTATAGGACTATTCTCCATATTATTGATGCATCAGTGGTTTGCTGTTGTTTGAATCATGATAGTCGCCTGATTTGTAATAATCGCGGCTTGCTTCTTCTTTTACCATAATACCGTTCTTCATACGATATGTGATAATCTCTCTACGGATCACTCCGTCTGTGTCAGCGTCAAACGCTGCTTTAAATGGTCCATCTGTCATTTTTTTACTCCTAATTCTTTGTAAACCATCTGCACACCTTTTGCTTGAAAGTATGCATCTGCTAGTGCATTGTGCAAATCACTTTGCATAGATTTGCGTGGATCTGTCTTTGCCAATGCAAATAATGTTCTGCTATCTCTCACTTGCCAAAATTGCCAAGGAATAGGTTTGCTACATTGCCGACACATATCTTCGATGATTGTAATATCAAAACCGTATCCGTGTCCCCATAGGACATCAACACCTACCATCCATTTGGGAAGCATTTCAATAAAAGTATCCATTGCTGTACGTCCTTCTTCTGAGAACGCTTCTTCTTGTACTTTAGGATCTTGTTGTCCCCACCAAGCAATAGTATCATCATTTACTTTGCGATATTGACTGTCAATGTCCAGTTTGTAATAAAACTCACTGTGTGGTTCTGCGTCTGAAAATGGATCAAACTTTACACCACCAACTGTTAGCACTGCTGCGGCAGGTGTGACGTCTAGTGTTTCTAGATCGATCATTGCGTGAATAGCCATACTTACTCCGTGTCTGTTATTGTACTATATTACGGTAGTATTTTCTTTTTGTCAAGTTGAATCTTTTCTAATGTGTTGCTTTTGTTTGGACACATTGTACATTGTGGTATGCTGTGATTTAGTTGTTGTATTTGCTCTGCTAAGTTATTGCTCATAGGATCAATAGGCCTATAAGATTCTATCAAGTCTTTGTCTTTTTGTCTAATGTTGTATTTTTCTGCAAAACCTTTAGCACCTACAATTGTACCACACTTGTACATTTTGCCTGCAAATATATATGGTGTATCTTTGTGCCAGCAATTACTGTGTGCTAATTCTCTATCACTGTCATAAAATTGCCACACTCCGTCTTTTACACCACGCACTCCCCAAGTGTAAAATTTGGTTTTGTAATTGATCACAAATGCAGGAAAATCATCCACAAGTATTGCATCTTCATATCCACAAGCAATATGGTTCATAACACCTAACTGCTGTAATTCTGTTTTATTAACTTTTTTGTAGTTGCCTTGCAATATTTCATCTATGTCTGCAAAGGCACGTTCAAAGTGTGCTTCGCTGTGTAAACTGATTTCTATTGTAATCTTATTTGCAATCCAATTTGGTATATCTTGGGCAAACTTTTTTAGTAGTGTACCATTTGTTACAATCCTAAAATCTCTACAAGTAAAGTGTTTGCGTAATCCTAAAGCCCAAGTGTTTAGATCATTATTTGTAAACGGTTCGCCACCTATAATACAAAAGTCATTTACGTGTAATCGATCAGCCCAAGTTGCAGCAATTGTATCATCATAGGTGTTATGTCCTGTGATTGCAAAGTTATTTAAATTACTGCAATTTGTACAAGTTAAATTACAAGTATGACTGATATACCATTGTAATGTTGGAACTAGTATTTTGCCTGTGTCAAGTATCCGACCGTTTAGCATTTATCCACTTGTATGTTTTGTTTTTTCTTTGTTGGAAAAACAAAATCCTCTGCGTGGTGTTCACGTCTTGGACGAGTTTCGTCTTTGAAACCAATACCCATTAATAAATGAACGTGAGTATCTATGCCCAGTATTTCTGCTACTTGTGCAGGATCAAAACAAGCACAACAACCTGTGCTGTATCCCAGCATACTAGCTGTAATGTTTGCATAGCCTGCACCAATGCCCACAGCCATATGTTTGTCTTTGAGCAAGTCCTCTGGCTTTTCTAAATCTTTGCTAGGAACAAACACATCACCAAATATGTTTTCTTTTGGTTCTTCGTTTGATTCTGCAAATACAATCAGCAAGTTTGCAAGCACTTGACTGTTGGTTACAGTTTCATTAGTTTGGAAGTTTTTTACAAAACCATTTGTGGTTTCATAAATGCGTTCAATTTTATCTCTGTCTGTAACAAAGATTGCTTTGTAGTATGCAACGTTTTGTTTACTAGGACACTGGCTAACTGCCGTTTCTAAAATGTCTAAATCTTCTTGTGGTATTTGTTTTGACAAATCCCAATTGCGCTGGCAATGTTGACTTCTAATAATTGCCTTCGTGATTGCTTTTTTATCCACGGCAGTCTCCTTTAGTGTATTTATCTACTCCCTATTGCCAAGAAGTGCCAACAAAAATTGGAATAGATTCACAAAGTCTAAATAAAGACTCAATGCCATTTGCACACCGTACTTTTCTGCTACTTCCATACTAGGTGCAGAAAGGAACAAGTTCTTTGCTGTTTGAGTGTCCCATGCTGTCATACCTACAAAAATAAGTACACCAATGATACTGATTGCAAATGCAAATGCACTACTTGCTAGAAAGATGTTTACAATACTAGCAATAATAATGCCAATCAAGCCTACAATGAGAAAACTACCCATTGTGGTGAGGTCACGTTTTGTAGTGTATCCGTATAGACTGGCTGCTGCGAATGTTGCTGCTGTGATAAAAAATACTTGAGCAATGCTCATCGCTGTATACACCACAAAGATAGTGCTCATACTTACACCCATTACTGCTGTAAATACATAGTAAAAACGTGTAATGCCCTGTAGGCTCCAGTTTTGTCCTGCAAAGCCATAATATAAAATCATGCCCAGCGGAGCAAACATGAACACCCACATTAAGGCACCCATGCTGTATACCATACCTGTTGTATAAACAAGGTAGGCAATAAAACCACTTACTGCTAATCCTGTAGCAGTGTGGTTATACATATTAATCATAAATTTACGCAAGCCTTCGTCGTATGCTTGACTTGCAATATTTGCGGTTCTTGCTACCATATTAGTCTCCTATAAACTGTGCAAGTTCTGGAGCCTTCCATCCTTCTGGCTTCAATACCTTGCCATCTTCACGTTTGCGAACTTTGCCAGTGACTGGATCAATCTTAGCAAAGTTTGTATCCATTACTTCCTTCCAAGCACCTTCTCCGTCATAGCCGCCAGCACGAATAGCACCCATGGTAACAACTAATATGTCAATTAGTGCGTCTAGTTGTTCTACACGATCATCTGCTGCTATAGCATCTGCAAGTTCGGTATATTCCTCTGCAATAAGACCGAGATACATATCATAGTTTGCTTCTGATGGCTCTTGATCACACGCCGAGCCAAAGCGTTCAATATCTGCAAATGGATTTGTCATTTATGCCTCTTCACCAATAAAAACATCATCTGGTTTTTCTTTACTCCAGCCCATAATGCTTTCTGCTTCTACCATACGCAGTGTTGATTCTCCGTCGCCTTCGTCAACATCTACGCCTCTTGTCCAACGACCATGTTCAACTAGGATCCAATCACCTACATTGTAATCATCTGTGTTTTCTGGACCTTTTGCATGTACACGACACCAGCGTGGATAGATACCTCTAGTTGTACCATCGTCGCCTGTTAGGATAAGTCCACTACGGGTGACTTGTTCACCGAAGTGCATATCCCTTACAATTACTCTATTTCTAATTGGGCTGAGTTTGCCTTTAATTTTTGGTGTGACTTTAAATCCACCACCCATTCCTTCGCTCATTAATCACCTTTCTTTACAAAGTTACCATCTTCATCTTCTACCCATTCGTCTTCTTCTACTTCTACAATTTTAGCAGGCTCTGCTTTTTTAGGAGCAGGCTTTTTTGCTTCAACTTTAGGAGCAGGTTTTGGAGGAACAGGCTCGCTATCAAATTCTTCTAACTCTGCTGCTTCTGCTTCAGATAATTCTTTCTTCTTTGATTGGTGTGCTACTGGTGCTTGATTGTAATACTCTTTGATTACTTCTTCACGTTTTTTTACAATCTTACCACCAGGTCCTAATTCATCGCCTCTAGCATTTACTTTTGCATTTCCTACAGCAGGAGTCAGTTCGTTGCGCTTGATTAACAAATCAAGATCAACCACTTTGCCTTGCATACTTCTATAAGTCTTACGACCCTTATTTTTCATTGGCATTTCTCTCTCCTTTTGCATATTACAATTACTTATGATATTTGTCAAGTCCAAAATTCAGATATTGAACAGCGCCAATATCCGTTTTTCCTTTGATAATGATATGCTGTGTTAAAATAATTGCCAGTGTTTCCTTTGTCATGATGATCGATTGTTACATAGTTTGCATTTATACCATACATTGCTTTTGCAACTTTTCTATCTACTCTCATATCAAAAGGATATTCCATATCCCTATCTCTACACATTATTAAATTACACATCATAATCGCACGAGTATTTATACCTGCAAAGTTCTCACTTAAAAACCATTCCATTTCTCTTTGGAAGTCAAATCTGTTTTCGTGTATTCTAATACTGCTTGCACCTTTGTATTCCCAAAATATATCATCATTGCCCAATACTTGTCTGCCCCATAATGCACGTTTTGCATATACATCTTCAAAGCATTTTTTTGTTGCTGCATACTCACTGTATAACCAAGTATGCGTGTTTTTCTTTATCCAATTAAACAACCTCAAATACAAGTCAGTTTCGCTTTCACCTACTGTGTTTTTTATGTAACGGCTTAGGTAATGTCCCCAACCGTAGTAGTGCATCAATATCACCAGCCAACTGTACAAATGTCCTTGTATCACTGTTTCATGATCTGCTGTGCCTGTGGCATAAACAACATCTGTGTATTCTGTGATATACTTTTCATCTGCACCTAAATAAACTGTGTCTAATGCAATTTTACGCACATCTAAATTGTGCTGCTGTTGATAAGTTTTGTTACCCATTGGTGAGTTGTCTGTAACTACCAACGGGTGTATCATCAAATAGTTTTCTTGCCCAGCATCTATAAGCTGTTGTATGCCAGACTTTAGTGTATCAAATGTTTCTCCGGGTAATGGCCAAATCAATTCACTGTATGTAGGAATGCCATCTGCTTTGTATTTGTCAAAGTATGTTTTAAGTGTGTCAAAATCTAAATTAAATCTATCTACAATTTGTAGTGTGTTTTCATTAAAACTTTGCAGTGCCACAGTTATGCCTTTGAATATGTTTTCACCGCTTTCGTTTGCTGCTTTTGCAATAGCATAATTTTTATCTAAATTGTTTTTGCTCCACGTGGCATCCCACCACTTGGGGTATCCATATTTTTTCTTTGTATCTAGCACATATTGAGTAAGTTCATAATCTCTATCTAACATTCCCCAATTGCTATCACACACACTTACATATTCAATACGATTTTTACCCATCCATTCTATTTCAGCTTTGCAACGTTCCATAGCAAACAGTGTAAGTTTATTCCAATAGTCTTCACCTATATCACAAAAACTGCAATGATAAGGACAACCACGCAAACTTTCCCAAGTAACTTGGAACATTGTGTCTTTTGGATACTTTGCCATAATAGGTTCATAAAACCCTTCTAGTATAGGACTAGGTATATCATTTATGTTTTTCCTACGCACTGCTGGCTCTGGCATATGGTACAGTGTTTGTACATTTGATATAGTTTCCCAATCATCTCCTGCTAATATGCTTTTAAATGCTTCTTCGCCTTCACCATGCACAAACGCATCAAACATAGGGTGCTTGTCAAAAAAGTCTGGATCGTATTTGTTTATTTGTGGTCCACCTGTGATGACCTTGCACTGTCTAAATTTACGTTTGATTTGTTTTGCTAGTTCTCTATTGTATTCCCAATTCCATATATAACTGCTCATAGCAACTAGATCAGGAGATTCCATAGTTGCTACATAATCCACAGGTGCTGTTTTTTCTATTAGTACGTCTTTTAGTGTCCAGTTGTCATTTTTACCATAGCACCATTGATAACCTATAGCAAGTGGTAAAAACTTATTAGGTCCATGATTGTCACTGGCTTGCACTAGGTATAGGTTCATATTCAACTTTCTTTAGGCTAACAGGAAAAGTTTTGTTCAACATTTTCTTTGTATTGCACATAGCACACTGCGGAACACTCTTTTGCAGTTGTTTAATTGCACTGCTTAAATCATTGTCAAAAACATTAACTGGTTTGTACTGTGTAATTATGTCTTTGTTAAGCAGATCAAATTTTTCTGCCATACCTTGTGCGCCAACCAATGCACCGCATTTGTACAACTCGCCACGGTAAAAATAATGACAGTCACGCCACGCACAAAACTTGTGTGTAAATTCTGCATCACCTGTACCGTCAATTGTATGTGTATAAAATTCAAAACTGGCAACAACCAATATAGCCACACGATTATCTACAAAATAAATTTCATCAAATTCGTCATAGTAATCTGGATCGCCCTGCCAATCTCGTCCTGTGATTTTATGTGTATTGCTGCCTAGTATTTGTTTTATAGCAACGTCTATTTTTTGCTTGTGCATAGGATCGTGATATTGTATTTCTAACACAATACCATTGTCAATCCATTGTTTAATATTATCTATGTGATGTTCTAAGTATGTTCCGTTTGTGCAAACTTTTAAATCTTTTGTATCAAAGTATTTGCGCACACCCATTGCCCATTTGTGTATATCAGGATTAGCAAAAGGTTCTCCGCCTATGATACTGCAATCTTCTATATATACACGCTCGCTCCACAGTTTGACAAATTCTTCATTGTCCTCCCAACGTTCGTGACCGCCGATTTTATAGTTATTATAACTTAAACAATTTTCACAACTGAGATTGCAAGTATGGGTAATATACCATTGCCCCATTTCTACGAAGTGTTTCATCGTAAGAATTCACGCCAATCTAAATCATACTTGACACTATCTATGCGATGCACGCCTATCAAATACAACACATAACTTGCTACACTTGATCCACGTCCTACACCCCATACAATCCCATTCTCACGCATAAAATCTACAAGATAGATCATATAGCGTAGCAAGTTGTCCATACCTCGTACTTTAAATTGTGCAAGTTCTTCTTCAACTCTTTCTAATTCTGCTAAATCATCACCTGCTTTGTTCATTACAAATGTATAAACATCAAGTTCTTTATATTCTTGTGGCATAAACCATTCACTTTGACACACACCATCAAAAGTCTTTTGATCTACATCTAGCGGGATATACTTTTGCAATGGGCTCATACCTTGCGCTTGCATTGCAGTGTTAAACTTATCTACATCATCATTTTGATCACAGAGAACAACGTGGCACTTTTCTACATTGCCACTATAAATCATATCGATCAAATCGCGATTTGTAAATCGTGGGATACCTAAGTCATCAGTTTTCAATAGCATATACCTATTTTAACTTACATTGATTAAATCGTCAAGAGGATTTTCGCCTTGGTCTTGTTCTTGTTTTAATCTTGCTGCTGCTCTACGTGCTTCAAGTTCTAATTTGTAGCCATCAATAAGCAGTATCATTTGCTGACGCATTTCTTGGTTGTCAGTCATAAAATACATATGATTTAACTTGAGCAATTTTTGCTCAAGCTGTGCGTCTGTGTAATTTTTTATTTCGTGTTCATGAGGATGAATCATTATGTTCTAATAAACTTACCAATATATTCAAAAAAGATATTTGCACCTTGATCATATGTGTATGCTTTTACCACATGTACATCAGTATCGTTAGTACTCATAGTAACTTGTGCAGCGCCGCCGAATGCTGCATTATCTTGCACGTAAAGATTTTCAGATGCGGTTCCTGCTGCATTTTTACCTGCAAAGGCAATCACATGTGGTGATACACCGTTGCCTGTGAGATGAACAATCATTTCTTGATATTCTGCTACATCCTCGCCATGGTCTGTCCAGCCTGCAAAAGTTAATGTTCTAGCAGCATCATTTGTAATTGCAAAATGATGACCTAATGATAAATCTACTTCGTAGTCGGCAACTCTTTCGCCAACATCTGCAAATTTGATTGATTCTTGCTTGCTCACATATCTAGAGTTTGTATTTTCAAAAAATACATTATCAGCATTAGTTTTAGCAGTATTGTCCTGCAGAGTTTCAATTTCACTTTTTGCATAAGTGAAGTTTGTCTTAATAATATTAAAATTATCTCTAAAACCTTGTGAGTCGTTATCCTGTCCAGCAACTGGATAAGCATCATCTATAGTATCTGGTACAATATTACTTGCCATAATTAATCCTCTCTAGTGTATGTATTTATACATTTAGTTTGTAGTTTCCAAAAACTATGAATTGTTCTTGGTCTGACTCTTCTGTTCTATCTACAATATATCTATCAATATCGTAATGTATTTGGTTAAAATTGAATTGACTATTTTGAATGTTTTCAATTACAGTTTGAGCTAGTCCTGGCTTAACAAAGCACAGTGGCATTGCAGTTACGTAATCTAGTTCATTGCCTAATTCTTCTTGTGCAGTGCGCATCCATAATGGTAAAAATTCTCTATCGTTTGCACCTATATCATTTATACGTTTGCGCATATTGCCAATGTTACTAATCCAACGTTTTACATTTTTATTTTGACTTGCTTGAATACCTGTGTTATCAACAGTAATTACTTCGCTCTTTGGTCTAAATCTAAATGGATCACCGCTATCGCTTGAACTACTTGCACTACTTCTCACAGCCACAGTTTGTCCCGATTGTAAAGTAATTGTTATTTGTCCAATTGCTGATACAATATATGTGTCTGCTCTACCTATAATTGTAAATTGATTTCCTAAGGCACTAAATCGAACTGGATCTCCTTCACGCATTGTAATCTCATACAATTCTGTGCCTTCCTCGCTTGCAGTTGTATCGTCTCTAATTTCTAATTTTACATCATTAATACTGAGTTTGTTTGCGCCTTTTGATTGGGCGTATAATGCAGTTTCTCCTACACTAGGCTGTGCCGGATCTTTAATTTCAACATAAATTACTTCATATAATACTTCGTTTGTACCAGGCACTTTTGCCATAGCCGATTTAAGCTCTCCAAAATAAAAGTTCTTTCTTTTATGATTTAGTGTTATACTAGAAGCAAAGTTCCTAATACTCTTAGCTTCAATGCCTGCATACACTAAAGTTTTTAAATCTTTTTGCACTCCAAAGTTTTCGTCATATGGTCTATAAATATACTCAGGAGGAAAAATTTCATAATTGTTAATAAAATCTGAAAATGCAGTTTTTTGATTTGATTTTAAGAAAGGTTTTATAAACACATTACTATAAACTTTATCGTCTGTGTCAGTTACAGATAAAGTGAATTCTTTTATAGCTGCGCTGTAACCAAATCTATCTCTGGCTAATACACGGAATGTATAGACTCTATCAAATGTAGTTGTACTTCCATCAAAAGTTGTACCACGTGAGTCTATTGCGGTTAAGCCGAGTTCTGTGCTTGTAGGAAATTGATTTGCTTTTCCTACAAGTTCTCCATCTTTTTTAAGTTCTACTCCGTTAGGCAATCTACCGTCAATAAAATCATAACGTAAATTTGCACCCACTAATGTAGTAGTTGCCTCTAATTTTAAATAACTTGGACGGTTTGCAGGTAGAGTTCCTAAATCACTATCTGTAATCCAATTTATAGTGCTATCTACTTCGCCAATAACATTCACAGTAAATGTTTTTATAGTGCTTACATCTTCAGTCTGAGTAACATTAATTTTTTTCCTTATTAATGTATCTTCTTCGGCACCTAGTGTAAGTTGTACTCCAGATAGTTCATTTTCTTTATCTGATAATAAAAAGTTACGTTGTAAATTATTATCAACAAAGACTTTAAAAAACTGTCTGCTTCTTTGTATTTCTAAATTATCTAAAACGCTATCATCTGTTGTAAAAAGATTCTGATTCAAAATTACATTTTCAATGTTACTATTTCTTGGAATATCGAAAACAATTTGTTTTTCATTTAATGAAATTAGATCATATAAATTTACAACATCAATGCCTTCTGATTCCAACCATTTTCTCAACCAATAGGATAAATCGTCGTCACCTGGATCGTTTAATCCTATAGCACTAAAATTAAATTGTAGCTCACCTGCACTATCTGCTGCGGTAATTGTATATCTTACCATTTTGTGCCAAATCTTAGGAGTAGTGCTTCCCGGAATAATATCTGTCAAATCGTCTATCAATTTATATGATTCGCTTGCACTATAATTTAGAGTTTTGTTCTTCCAATTCTCAACTCTATTATCTAAGTCATCGAGAATATACATATAGTTACTATCACGTCCTACATCAAATGCAGTTCTTATTCTTTTGAATTTATAAGAAGGTTCTAATTCTCTTGCTAGTTGTATTATATCATATTCTTCAGGCAAGTCGTCAATTTCTTCTACAACGTAACCTAAATTATCAATAGTAATTTCTTGTCCTAAAAGTTTTTGTAGGTCTGAAATTCCGTCATCATCAACATTTTGGCTTATTTTTCTAATTTTAATATTGCTACGCCCACTTAAAGTATCTTCAAAAATACTGGTATTGATTTCTTCAATATCATCTGTATCAACAAATTGTCTTAGTGCTTCGACTGTGAATTTATATTCTTTTGATACCGCCGGCTGATATGGAATAATGCCTGCAATTTCACCAGTCAAGCCGTCAAGTTCTAAACCCGGTGGTAGCACACTTTCTGTACCATCGTCATTAAATGGTTGTAAGTTGTAGCTAATTTCTCCTAGTAGTGCATTTGGATCATACACATCTAAGTAGAGTGTGACAAAGTTATTTGCACGTTTTACACCTAAGTTACCACTTGTAAGCCAAATTGGATTTCTAAGGAATGTGTTATCTGCTGTAAATAATCCTGTAGCAGCTTTCATAATTGTGTTATCAGCACGTAAGAAATCATCACCTACAACATAAATGCTGAATTGTCTTTTACTGAAACTTACATCATCTTCTACTGTAACTGTAAATGTGTAGTTACGATTTAATTTTTTAGGCAGTCTTGTTCTTTCAGCAAACCCATAGAAAGTAGTATCGTAAAAATAACTATCAAATCCATTATCGTCTGCTACAAATAAATCACTTGGTCCTGTATCAAATGGATCAATGTCATAACCTTGATCTTGATCAATATCTAGTCCTAAAACAGGATCTACAAATCCACTAATAAGTCCATCACTTGAAAGTGTTAAACCTGGTGGCAGTTCTCCATCATTATCAGCAATGTAATAATTTAATTTTTCACCTGCACGTAAATCGCTGTCTATAGCCTGTAATTGGAATTCAACTGGAGCACTATCTAAAACAAAAAATGCAGTATTTAATCTATCAGGCGGAGTGGGACCGTAATCAACAAACTTAACAACTTCCCAGTTTTTGTTTCTTGCATCATATGATTTTAAAACCCAATCAAATGTATCATCAAAAATGTGTATCCATATTTGTTCATCAAACGGTGATATAGGTGCAGTCTTTGAAACAGTATATTGTACAGGTTGCCAAACTTGAAAGTCATCATTCCAGCGTCTCAGTGCAAGATTTAATCCATTGTTTGTTTTATTTGTGTTGAACCATAACTGATCAATATTTGGATTAGGCACACTATCACTAACTTGAAATGTATAACCACTGCCTAAAACACCTTGTAATTGAGTGACATTTGCTCTATACCAACGCCCTCCAATTTTGTACCAAAATTGTTCTATTGAACTTACAAATGCCCAATCTCCGTTAGAGCCAGTTTCTCTACTAGGAATGTTTTCATAAAGTGTTACACTTTGCTCTATATATGTGCTATCAACTGATTCAAATATTCCCCATGAGGTGTTTAGTGTATCTACCCAATATTGATTTCTAAAACTTCTTTTTAGTGGCAAAGGCCCTTCATTTGTTTGCCACACAGGTTCATCAGCACCTCTAACAGTAATAGTAAATGTTCTGTCCGAAATACCTTCCGTGTTACTTGCTCTAAGAACAAATTCAAATTCTGTGGTTCTTCCTACTTCAAAAGGAGTTCCAATGAAGTTAAAATTTTCAATTCTTAATCCTGGAGGTAACTCACCGCTTATAACATTTAGTTCTATACCGTCAGTTGATGCTAATGGTATAGGAAGTGTTACATTAACTCTTTCCTCAATGTTGGCTAATTCACCGTTGAGCTTAGTCCAATTTGGTAATGACATTTACACACCTTCACCCCAGTCACTTGCTGATCCAAATTCAATACTTGTAGCTGATTCAAACCAGTCATCATCTCCTCCAAGATCAACATCATTGTTAGATATAATAAATTCTATAACACTTGTAGAACTGCTTTGTATTGCACCAAAATCAAATCCAAATACTCTTTCTAATTGATCAGCTGTGATTCCATTTAATGCAGAAACATTTGTTATTTCGTTATCAGCAGCATTTAAGTTTGCACTTAATTCTGGAGAACTTTCGCCAGAAATAACACTGCGTATTCTTATTTCTGGTCCTACTGTATTCACAGTTACAACAGCACCTTCTTCTCCTGTTACAAAAATAGGAGTTTCTACTGGCGTTGTAATAGTTGTACTACCATCTGTAAATCTACTTCTACTTTGGGGAGTACTTAGGAAGACTGTATTGCCATCATCACTTATCCTAATATTCATACTACTAGCATAAAGTGGATCTACTTGTAGTTTTCTAAATTGAAAATCATTATCAACTTTTTCTGCAAAAACATCAAATCCTGTTGTGCCTAAATTACTAGCAGTAATATCTGTAAAAGAAGCAACACGTAAATCTAAATCATCAAAGTTTTGATTTGCTTTGATAAATGCCTCTCTCAGGTCATCGCCTGTGCCATCGTTTGCTAATACACCTACATTAATCTGTTGAATTGCCATCATAGTCTCCGTTTTATATATTTATCAGAAACTAGATTATAAGTTGGTCCAGCTAGTTCCATCCCATACTTGAACAACACTGTCAGTCAAGTTGTAAATTAGCACACCTTCGCCTGCTACACTTGGCCTGTCTGGCGCCTCAAAAACTGGAAGTTGTAATCCATAATCTCCTGTAGCGTTACCTGGTCCACCTATTAGTACCCATGCTGGACCACCCGATCCATCATCACCAACGTACATATACAGTGCGTTGTTGCTAAAATATACATCACCTTCTGCTGGTGAGCCCGGTAGTGTCCCTGAACTAGGCATGTTCAAACCGTTGCCTTGAATATCAACTTTAGCACTTCCGCCGTTGATCTCAACATTATTACCTGCGGTGTTTGATAAGGAATTAAGAGAAAGTCTCATATTTCCACCATCTAATTGGTTTGAGAATGATGCTTGGTTGGCAATTACCTGTCCATTTGTTGCTGATATAGTACCATTTGTTGTAGTAAAATTGGCATTAGTTGCTGTTAAACTAGTTAAAATATCAATTGTTTCTGCATTGATAAATTTTATTGTGCTAGTGCTGGAACTTGCTGGTGATTGATTAAAGGCATCAGCTTCAATGGCAAGACTTGTTGCAGCACCTCTGTCAGTAACAGTTTGTAGTGTATCACTTTCAATTGTTAGCAATCCGCTATCATCAAAAGTTAATTCTGCTCTACCTGTAGTAGTATTAACTGTTGCTGTGATTCTACCAAATCCTACAACATCATTACCTTTAAGATACTTACCAGTTACACTGTCAACCGCAGTTAGGAATGCTTGATCAACATACAACGAATCATTTAGCAATTCACTGATATTATCTTGCTGGCCTTTGATAAGTGCATTAGGTGGCGTATATAGGAAATTACCATAGAATGGATCTGCTTTTACGTTTTGGAAATCCATACTACCTCTACCACTTGGAGTCAGTGTTCTAACACCAATAGGGTTTGGTCCAATGCCTGGTACATACACAGCATCTTGTATTGATTCTGGAGTGCCTCCGTCGTTGGCTTCTGATTGCCATTCAAAGCCATTATAAACTAAAATATCGCCATTTACTGCGCCAACTGTATCAACGTCACCAATGTCATTGATACTGTTAATTACATTGCCAATATCTGGTTTGTTTTGAATAAATGCAAGACTGGTGTTATCTTCTTCGTTCCAATCTGACTGAACAGGCACTCTAACAGTTTCGCCACCCAAGTTGATATTTGTAGCATTTACTGTGCTGATAGTTGCAACACCCAATGTGGTTGTTCCTGTAACAACAATGTTACCACCTACACTGACATTTCCTGTAGTGCTCAATGTTGCACCGCTTAATGCACCAGCAACACTCAATTCAGTAAGGTTAGCAATACCACTGTTAGCAAGATCAAGTTGATCACCAATTGGTATTTCTTTCAGTTTGTTACCGTCATCTGTATCTACTACTAGTGGAAATCTATTTGCCATTCTCTAAATCCTGTTCTTTCTAATATTTATCATAGTGCATCGGTGTTGTATTGGTATATCTCTGCTGTAGCAAAAGTTGCGTGTCCGTCTTGAACATAAAAACTAGTGCCATCTGGATGCAAATATAATCCTTCTGGACGTATTAAGCCATTGCTGTTCAACGAAATAGAAGACACTGAGCTTGATATCGTACTCAAATCGTATGCTGTTCCAAGTGTATATTGTTTAAGTGATATAGGTGAACTACCTTCGCTATCTAAAATAAAAATCTTTGTACCGTCGTGTCCAAACTTCATACCTCTTGGATTATTAGTTTGAGACCTTACAGAAGCACTTACGTTATCATAAGAAATAGTAGTAATATCATATGCACTGCTCAAACTATATTGATAGATTGTATCGTTTGCACTGCCAACAATATAAAGTTTTGTTCCGTCATTGTTGAACATTAGTTTCTGCGGGGTGCTATCAACAGCAAGGTTACCGCTGTCTCCTGTATCACCACTGCCTGCAAGACTTGCATTTGCAATATCGTAGGCTGATGCCATATCAAACTGGAATATACTGTCAGGTGTTGTTCCACCTTGGTCGTTGCCTATTATATAAAAACTTGTTCCGTCGGCATTAAAAGTTAATCCATTAAGAGCAGTAGTTGTTCCGCTAAAAGAATAGCTCACACTATCATAACTTGCTGTGCTTATATCCCATCCTGTGCTTAACCCATATCGGTAAATGGTATTAGAAGAGTTGTCAGCAACAAATACCTTTGTTCCGTCATCATTGAACCATAGGTCTTTTGGTTCAGTTGCTTGTGTAGCAGTATCAAAACTATTGGCAAAGGTATAAGTTCCTATATTTGGACTACCACCTGCGCCACCGCCGCCGCCGCTTGCAACACCTTTATACACATATGCTTTACCTGAATCAGTCCCGGCAGCATCATCTTCGTCGCGAGCACCAACAATAACATAGCCACTGCCCATACCCACTGATATTCCAAAGTAGTCACCTGCACTTGTGCTATATGCGTTTGGATTATCTAAAGTATTCACCAAAGATCCATCCGATAAATCAAATATATACGCTTTACCTGATTGAGTGCCGCCAGCATCGTCTTCAAAATAAGCACCAACAATAGCATATGAATCGTTTATTGCAACACTATTAGCAAATCTATCATTTGCACTTGTGTCATATGCATTTGGATTATCCAGTGTGTATAATAAACTACCATCTGACAAATCAAATACATAGGCTTTACCCGAAGTCGTTCCACCAGCGTCATCTTCTGTGTATGCTCCTACAATAGCATAACTTTCACTCATTGCCACTGCTTGAGAAAACAAATCTGCCTGACTTGTGTTATATGCATTTGGATTATCTAAAGTATATGTTAGTGATCCATCTGACAAATCAAATACATAGGCTTTTCCGGAAAAAGTTCCGCCAGCATCGTCTTCACCTGAAGCACCGACTATTACATAACCACTATTTATTGCTACGGCTTCTCCAAATCTATCACCTGCGACGGTGTCATAAGCATTTGGATTATCCAGTGTGTATGCTAAACTACCATCTGATAAGTTATAGATATATGCTTTACCTGAATCATCACCTCCGGCCTCATCTTCATACGGAGACCCTACAATGGCATATGAATCGTTTATTGCAACACTATTAGCAAATCTATCATCTGTACTTGTGCCATAAGGGTTTGGATTGTCTAATGTATAAAGTAATGAACCATCTGATAAATCAAATATGTATGCTTTACCCGAAGTGGTTCCATTTGCGTCATCTTCAAAATATGTGCCTACAATCGCATGAGTATCGGTAATTGCTGCGGCACGACCAAAGAAATCGCTTCCTGCTGTGTCATAAGCATTTGGATTGTCTAATGTATAAAGTAATGAACCATCTGATAAATCAAATATGTATGCTTTGCCTGATTGACTACCGCCTGCCTCATCTTCGGCTGGTGCAGTAACAATAGCATAATTAGTAGAAATTGCCACAACGTAACCAAACTGATCTGAATTACTATCAGCATAAGGATTAGGGTTATCTAGTGTATATGTTAGTGTTGTGCTAGAAAAATCAGCACTAGAAACGGCTCCGCCACCACCGCCGCCACCTATACTGATAGGTCTTCTTCTACCGCCTGAGAATGATCCTGTAAAACTACTAAAGAAAGGCATCAACTAAATCCTACCAACTGTCCCATAACAATATATGTGCCACCGTCATTCAATATGCTAAATGCAACTACATCTGTGCCATCTGCTGTGCCACTTGGAGCACTGCCACCTTGCCATAAAAGTGTTTGTGCTACACCGCCGATTTCTACTGCACTTGGAATATATGCTGTAGCACCTTGATCAATAACAATACTCAATGTAGTAGCGTATTCTGCTGTGAGTCCTAGGTTGGTAAAGTTTGCAGTCCAATCTGCTGCTGGTGTAGTGTGGTAAAAGATGTGTCCGTTGTCACAATCGTGTGCAACTGTTCCTGTAGCACCTGTAAGTGTAGCAAATGCTTCTTCTGTGCCTGTGAATACACCGTAGCCTGTAATGTCTGCTGTAGATACTGCTACGCCAGATAAACTGCCTGTGATATTTGCAGCATCGATATTTGTTAAAGAACTGGCATCTAATGCAGGTAATGCACCTGATAAGTTTGCTGCTGGTATAGTTCCATTTACACCATCTACCAACAGTGTGCTATCATCAGCAAACACACTACCTTTTAAATCACCGCCATCTGCTGCTAATGATATTTTTAAATCATCAATCTCGCTGGCAATCTGTGCATCAGTTTGTGCAATAGTGTATGCATCAGCAATGCCAAATCCTGCTACACTTGTAGGCTTGCCACCCAAGTTTGCCCAGGTAGCAACACCAGTTGGCACTGTGCCAGTCAATGCATTTGCATTTACACTGTTTGTGCTGATATCAACTAGTGTTGTTCCGTTTTCGCCTACAATAGTTTGTACAACAATGCCATCATACAATTCTGTAAAGTTGGCATTGATTTTTATCATTGCATCACGTAATGCATCTCCTGAACCATCACCTGCACTTGATCCTACGTTGATAACCTGCTTAGCCATTATACTCTCCCTACCACAATCTCTACAACACCTCTGTCTTCGGTGTCTTTTGTACCAACTGCTTTACCAAGCACTTGTCCTACGCCTGGGGAGTTATTCACTATTGCATAACCTGGTACGGCACTTGTAACCAGCATATCGCCTTTCTTTACAGTGCCAATCACTTTACATGGTACTCTACCTTGTAGTGCTAATCCTACAACGTGATCACCTTCTAATGCACTGTTCATCAAGTGTGCTGGGTTAGTTGTTACAACACCTGCAACACTGGTTTGACCTTTAGCACTACATACTGTCACTTCTGCATCACCGCCAAATACAAGCACTGTACCTGGTTCATAGTCTGCATCGCCTAAGTAGTTTTCTGCTAAGTCAGCGTATAGTGCTTCTGTTGCAGTACCATTAAATGTGCTTGCCCATACAGTGTTGTATCTGTTTGCACTGCTACCAATGCTAACACCATTGTCTGGTGAGCTTCCTGCTGGGCCTAATATATCACCAGTGTGATTAATAGTTCCAATGCCAGTTAGGTTTGTAATAGTATCACCTAAGAAAACTTCAGTAGAGCCAATTGTAATACTGTCGTTTGCTAGTTTAGCATTAGCAATTCCGCCTGCTGTGATTTCAATCCAACCATTAGTTGCTGTAAATGATCCGCTGTCAAAACGTGCAAGGCCTAATAGACTTTGATCAAAGCTGCCTGGCGCCGATGCTGCTGTAACTGCCGCTTGTAAATCCAACTTGCTTTGTTCAATTGCAGCATCAGCAGCAACGTCATCGTTAGTGATACTGCCTGCTGTAAATCCAATTTCAATTTGGTTAGGTGTTAGCGGGTCGTATGTTACTTCGATGTCGCCTGTGATAGCACAGTTTTCACTGTCTTGGTCAGTACCGTTGAATACCAACAGGTTACCACGTATGCCTGTGCCAGTACCTGTTATAGTTACGTCACCGATGTCGTTGATTTCGTCTGTGTTATCTTCAAAGTACTGAATATTAACAGCATCAGTTGGCTGTGCAGGATCTGGGTTAGCAAGACCAGTTAGTGTATTTGAACCCATGTTCAGCGTACCAGCCATTGTGTCGCCTAGTTTAAATATGTATCCGCCACCTGTTGGGATTAATCCTGTTGTTAGTGCAGTACCATTTCTGTCTCTACCTAAACGTGCGTTGATATATCCTTCAACTGCTGTTTGTGTAGGAACTGCGTCACCTTTGGCATCAGTAAATGTTGCATCGTTTGAAAACTCATTTACACGAACACCACGTTTAAAACCAATACCATCAATGTTTGTAAGAACAAGTGCAGCGTTGAATGTAACACTACCAGTACCTTGGTCAACTGTAAAGAATCTACCAACACGGAAGAAACCATCTTGGTCAGTCATAACAGTGAACACACGCCCTTTGTTGCGTTCTTGTACTTGTGCAGCACTGTTGAAGCCTTCACTGTCGATAGCATCGTTTGTACTAATTGCACTTGTACCAAATGGTTCACCAAAGATACGTTCTGGATAGTTAGCAGTGTTATAACCACCAACACCAATGTCTAGCATATCATGTCCTGTTGCACGACATGTACTAATATTAACAGTGATCTCTGCGTTTTCGCCTTGTGCGAGACCTGCTTTTAACACAAGTCCATCTGATATCTCGGCACTTAGACCCAATCCTCCGTACAAACTTCCACTTAATGCTGGGAAGTTAATGTCACTGCCTGACACATCTGAAATTTGAATAACGCCAACTTCTCTAGTTCCTGCACCTGCTGGATAATCATAAACTGCATATCCATCAATTTGGTGTATTTTACCACCCCAGGTAAAGATCATATCAGCGTTGAGAATTCTTTCTTCGTCAGTTTCGTCTAATGGACTAATAACTAGGAATCTACTACCATCTGTACTGGTTGTTGCAGCCGTAGTACCCATTGTAATACTACCGCTTAGTGCAGGAGTAGGAGCCGCCATAATGTCTGTGTAGTTTGGATTCACTGTTGCAGCCGCATAAAATGCACTTTCAGTATCACCTAATGCATTTGCTGCACCTCTATCCAATGTCAAATCAATGTATCTAAAGTTACTATCAAAAGTAACCATACGTTGATCTGTGCCAACACTAACACCGTCTGTAATAGTGTTGCTAAATGAAATTGTACGATATGTATAATCTCTTGTGTCGTCAATAAACTGGAACGCTGTACTCGGACGCACTGGCAAGTCTTCTGCTGGGAAGCTATCCATTAAGAAGTTTTGCTTGTGTCTAACAACTAATCTAGTATCATGTGGTGTATCCTGTTGAAGACCGTTTGAAGCAGTACCTTCTAGTCCAGTACCAAAGTTAAATCTCCAGACAATACCACTTTTAATAGGAGTACTATCATCGACTCTAGGAGTACCAGTAACACTTGCAGACGTAATCAAACCGCCATCAGCATCATCGATTGTAACTGTTGCATCGTTTGCCGGAGTAGCACCACCTAGTAGGTTACCCGGGATTGTAATAGTCTCAGTTGCTACATAACTTGCTGGACTTCCGTCTCCTGCATTATCAACTCTAACTTGATATGTGCCACCGCCTGTTTGTATTTTGCTAATTTGTAAAACTGCACCAGTACCACTACCTGCATATGTAACACCTACTGCTGTATCTACTTCAATTGAATATCCACCAATTGTAAATTCTGCATCTGTAGCATTGGTAATCTCATAAGGTTGATAAAGATTGACATCATGGAACACTTCAACTTCACTGATGTTATTTGGGAAACCACCCAAGTCATATGCGTACATAAACAGTGAATCTTCTGGTGCATCTAAATCAAGTGTTTCTACGTTGTTCGGAATGCCTACTGTGCTTGCTGTTGGTGTTGTACAAGTTCCAGTTGTATTAAACACACCTGATGTGCTATGCACATAAATTCTTGTAGGATTACCACTGGCATTTTCTTCGCCTAAGAAGCTGACAATACCAGTTGCATTAGCTGCTCTAACTGCTTCACCTGCACTACTGTATGCTGTATTAGTTGTACTGTCATATGTTGTTGTTAATGCACTATCAGTGTATAATGCAAATTCACTTGTGGTGAATGTACCACCGGCACTACCACTACCATCAGTATCAACATAGAACTGTAATCCATTTATTTCTATCATACCCACAACATCATTGATTGTTACAAAATCACTGTTTGACAGTCCGTGTGCTACACTTGTTGTAACCACTGCTGGATTTGCCTGTGTAATACCTGTGATTGTAAGTTCAATTAAACCTTGTGTAAGTGTTTGTCCTACTGTAATGGTTCCTACGCTAGGAACTGCTGCTGCAAAGTCTAAGTATCCATCTGCTCTAAATGTTTTAGCAGGGAATACCATATCAGCACCAAGTTGAACATCTGTTGCAATCTCATCTGGATCACTACCTTCGGCAACTAGTCCAAAGAAGCCGTAACTGTTGTTACCAGCAATACTACGAATCTGTGAGCCATCAGCTGCAAGATAACCTGTATGACAATAGTATGTGAACATACTAACAAGTTCTGACAATGCGTTGTTTATAGCAAGACAACCAAATCCTAAATCGTTGATTTGTGTAAAGTCGTTAGCAAGCATTGATCTGTTACCACCACTTTGTACAAAGATATCAACACCTGTACCACTGGTCCAACCTTGTCCTTCTGCAATACTCACAGCATTACCACCACCTGTGTAGGTTGTGTATGTAACTGTGCTATATCCACTTGTTAGGGCAAGATCGGTGTAAAGTTCAACTGTATCTGGACTACCTGTTGTTTTAACATAAACTGTATCACCGTTGATTTCTGTCATACCATTTACATTACTGATTTGTATTCTGTCACCATCATTAAAAGGATGATTTGAAGTGAATGTAATTACTGCAGGACTTGCCTGTGTAATTGCATCAATTTCTCTGATTACTCTATCAGCAACGTTACTTGTTTCGTCTAATACAAATGTTGCAGTACCAGTTGTTTTGTTATAGTTTGTAATTGTGTTAACTTGATATCTGCCACCGTTGTAAAAGAATGGAAACGGAGTAGGAGGTCGTCTAACAAACAAACCTTCGCCTGCTGGAGATACAACATTAATGTTAAATGCACTATTCACACCAGAAACACTAACAGGCATGTTACCTGCATAACCGTCAATAAACAGACCACCTGCAAAATTTCTACGTGTGCCTTTTGATTGTGAGAAACTTGATCCAGTTTGGCAATAAGGAGATCTTGTAAGAATCTGTCCTTCTGGATCCAGCACCATCATAAAGCCACCGTGTCTCTGCACTGTGATGTTTCTTACAATTGTACCATCGTTACACAACAAAACATCCATTTCACTGTTGTTCAATGGAGGATTGTAGCTAACATTAAATGCAAATGCAACACAGTCACAAAGTTGTTGTGCATTTGTTAGTGAGTCTGCTTCGGCAGTGTAATCTTCATCAGTAATTTGATCAACTGTACCCAACGGTGTGTATGTGCTTGATACATCGCCGTTGAGCAAAACGTGTTCGATAATGGTTTTTAGATTTGTAATCGCTGCTGCTGTTTCTGTTTCTTGTCCGCTAACAGCACCTTCATAGTAAGCACCTTGATTAGTAAGTGTAGCTTCTCTACCGCCGGACTTCAAGTCACTGATAATACCGTCAATAATTAAACCAGTGTCTCTTTCACATTTACCTTGATCATAAACCAATGTAGGATAGGTAGCATTAATGTATTCAATTGTTTCTTCAATAATAAAGAACTTGTTGAATTCAATCAATCTTGCTGCCTGGTCAAAGTTACCAGGATTCGTTGTACCAAAACTTCCTACATTTACTGGTGTACTAGGATCAGCAAGATAGTGATAACCATACTTACCATTTTTGCCACTGATTGGGTGGACAAAGGTTGTACCGCCACCTGTTGCTGTTACAGTAAATGTTACATCGGCTGCACCACCACTACCCAATGCAGTGTCAGCAATAGTAATTGTATCGCCTACAACAAATCCATCACCTTCATTGGTTACTGTAACTGTTGTTGCACCTACTGCATCAACTGCAACTTCAAATTCTGCATCAATACCTGCACCATTTGATGACCACTGACTACTTGTAATTGTATATGGCGAACCTGTATTACTTCTACTTGCGTCAGTTGCAACTGCACTTGTGGTGCTGATTGGTGAATATGCAGCAGGTAAGTCATCAATTACTGCATCTCTGTAAAAATATGTGTTTGCCCAAACACTTTGTGACACGCCAGGTTTTGGTCTTAAAACAACTCTTCTAAATTCATCACCTTTGATACTAACGTTCTCTGGCAATTTAATTGGAAGATGTTCGTAATAAATGCCTGATTCTACACGCACTGTAACTTGGTTATTTCGTGTTAAGTTACCATATTCTAATTCTTCACCTGTTTCAAATTCAATTGGTTCAACTAGATCTACTGTAATACTGTCTGTTGTACCTGTTGCTGTTCTACGATAGTCTGTGATAATACCTTTTGCACCACTTGATTTACCTACAATTAATTTACCTTCACGTAAATCACTGTTGCCTTCGATACCTTGATCCACACTGTCATAGGTACCATTTAAGAAATCAAATACATATCCTGTACCAGTGCTTTCTATATCTACAGTAGTGCCTTGTATAATATCTAACACATTATTAAATCTATCTTGATATGCATCATAAACAGCATCACCTGAGGTAATTGTTAATTCATCTGATAAGATAGATAAAATTCTGCTTTTTACAAGACCGATACTACCAACAGTTGCATCTAATTGTGTTGTTTTTGCCTTTACAGCACTTGGGTTGGCATTGTATCTAAGTCCTGCCCAACGTGAAAGATAATTTACAGTTGGTCCTGCTAGGACATCAAGTCTGACACTATCAATAATTAATTGTATATCTCTTTTACAAGTATCAACATTATATTCTAGATCAGGAAAATTTGTTGCTACATATTCTTCTACTTCTTCTTGAAGTCCTATGATGTTTTGTGTAACAATTGGACTTGCTGCTGCGGCAATGCCACCACCCCATGCAGTGTATCCACTTACTGCGCTAATTGTTGTATTTTTAGATTGCAAGTCATACGTGATTGTTTGTACATATGGTCCTGGTTCGTATGGTGTAGATTCAATAATTTCTGTGGCACGAGCCATTGCAGCATTTATACTTTTATATGCATACTGAGGTGCTCTACCTTCTTGTCCTGCTGGAGTACTTGATTGATTATCATCACCTGTGGTAGCGACATAAATGTTTGTAGCACTGCTATAACCTTGTGTATCAACATAAAGTTTTGTTACAGCTTGTAAATCGTCTTTGCCATTTGGAGTACCAAACCCTTCGATTGGATTTGGATGGTCTGACAAATACAGTGTGTCAAGCATACGTCTGTTTTCTTCGCTGCCTGCTCTTGTGATTACTTCTTCTGTGCGTGGAACTTGTGCGCCGCTTGCACCTGCTGGTACTTCTAATGCACCAGTCATTGTATCGCCAGAAACATTTACATATGTATCATCATTGTAACCAATGCTTGGAATGATATTTGTAGCAGTAATTGGATCTTTTAAAGAATGTGTGGTATTCCATTGGGTTACTAATGTATCTATATCATCTCCGGTACCACTAGTATTTCTTAGTTTTGTGTTAGTTGCATTATTATATGCACCTACTGCACCAAAATCAACAGAAGCTGTAAAAGATGGATCAGGATCTCTTTCAACATGCGGATCTAGTATTGTAATTTTCACTGTTCCGCTTTGATCAGGTGTTGCAGGATCCACATCATCAAATTCAACAACAACACTGTTATTAATTCTACTGGCAGATTTTGTATCAGCGTTATCTAATGCATCGCTTATAAATTTATAAAAACCAATACCGGTTTCAGTTTGATTGACTGCAACTATGCCGCCTGCATTACCTAAATAACTATCTGGTGTATCATCAATATTTTTAAAGGATATACTACCACCTAGTCCAAATACAGCATACAGTTCTTGAAAGTTGTCATTTACTTTACGAAAACTTTCACGGATACTATCGCCTGTACCGTCGTTACCCTCAATACCGATATCAATTTCTTTTCTTGCCATTTATTTTTTCCTTAAAACTGTGGTACTAAACTGTCCATATCAAAATTTACACTTACACCACAACCACATGCACTTTGAGCATTTGGATTGCGTATTTCAAAGTTTGCGCCTACCAAACTTTTTACATAATCTACTTCTGTTCCTATTAAGAACATAAGGCTATGAGCTCCTACTACAAACGCACATCCGTTTGAGGTTTTTACAACTTCGTCACCGTCTTCTAAGTCTGTTGGGCTTGCAATAGTACCCCAATCGTACTCAAAACCTGCACAACCGCCGCCTTTGATGTTAAGAGTAATGCCGTAGCAATCGTTCTCTTTGCTCAAAAGATCTATTTGTTTCTCTGCTTCTGGTGTTAAAGTAAGTATGCTCATAGTGTTCCTTTCTAATATTTATCGGTTGTTTTTATAATCTTAATGTAAATATAGTTATGTTTATAAAAGAATATTTGATTGATACTTGGCATATGCGCCGTAGCAAATTAGGAAAGCAACACAACTATTGTCGCAAAAAGACAATGGTTGTGCTGCGTTGTGATAACTGTGATACTGAATTTGTGCGCCCACGAGGAAGCATGGATCCTAAACGACTAAACAACAACTATTTCCATGTTTGTGAAAATTGTGATGCAAAACGTTTTGCCCAACAACGTGGCGTAAATGCTAAAAAAGTTTGGAGTATCAAAGCTAGTAGCGATATACCAATTAGCAAACTTTAATTGCGCCAAATAGTATAGGCACCGTATGCAATTGCACCATATGCAATAAGTTTTGTTAGTGGCGAGAACACAATGATTGCTGCTCCTGCTGCAACCATAAGCACTCCATCAACGGTTGAACGTTGTTTTAAACGATTCTCGATCCAATCTTTGATCATTTCTCAATCTCCTAATGTGTTTATCTTGCTCAAGCATCATTTGTTCTAGACGCTTGATTTTTTCTTCCAATGCTTGTACATAAGCATAAGTTGGAATCTGTTTTTCTGTTTCGTCCTCGCCAAGCATGGTGAAGCTGTTTACACCTGCACCTTTTAATCCGCCTAGCACACGGTTAGGATTTTTATCTTTTGTAATCGCTTGTGGAGTCTTTGCTCCGTACATCTTTGCTAAATTCATAATGTATTTATGCTGCCATACGTTTTGACTCTTCGGTCATGCTGTAAAGTTGTCCTGTGGACAAGTTCTTCATCTTGGCCTCGACCATAATGTCTGCCCACTGCCAATGTTCTAATGCCCACTCGTTGCAGGCAGTGTTCCACATATAGTCACTGTGTGCTCTCAACTTTTGTTTTTTATATCCGGATTCAAGTAGTGTGTCCATGTCTGGTCGTACACTTGGGTCAGCATCTGTAAGGTAATCTTCACGGCTAGTGCTGTAATGCATAGCAGGACGCTCACCCCGCCAACTATCGATAATACGGTCAATGCGTTCGTCATCTGGTTCAATATATTCTCCTGTTTTCACCCAATGGTGGTGTATGTCTAGCACCAAAGCGAGATCGTTTGCAAGCTCAAGGCTGGCGTCGAGTCCCCAACTGTTTTCGTCGTTTTCGATTGTAATAGTGTTTCTTGCTTCCGGTGAGAGGCGGCCAAGGACGTTTTTGATACCGGCTGGACCTTGTCTGCCTGATATGTGGACATTGCACTTGAAGTCTTGGAAACGTTTACCGTAGCCCATGTACCTGATGAGAGTGGCGTGATATTCAAATTCTTCTATGCTCCTTTCGACGATTTCTGGGTTATCCGAAGCAAGGACTGTAAATTGTCCTGGGTGCATTGAGAGCCTAACATCCAAGCGTCTGGCTGCGTCACCGACTTCTCTGTAGTGCTTCTCGCAGTACTCCACCACATCTGGACGAGACCAAAAATAGCGCCAGCTAGGCTCGGTAGCACAAGGAAGCTGATTGCTACCCAATCGGACCATACGAAGTTCTGGAGGAAGGCTTCCCACATACTCTACTAACCTTTTTGCTGCTGCTGCATTATGCACCATGATATCCCACAGTCGTTGTTCTGCAACATCCTTTGTTTGTCTATTTAGCCAAGCAACTGTTGTACACTTTTCCGTAAGTGGACGTTGTATTTCTTCTAAAAGTTTCTTAGGTTGATTCTGATTGTAATGCAGATACTTACAAGCAAAGCCCATACGCTTCTGCTGTGATCGCAAATAATCACCTGCATTTGTAAATTTAAGATCGTTCATACGGTTTCCAATTCAATCAATTTTGCCTTGTATTCTTTTACATTCCAGTTGCTAGGTGGGCCATATTTGCCTCTAGTTCTAAACAACACTGCTTCTTCTGTTTCACCGTACTCGTAACCGAGAAAAGTAAGACCTGCGTATATCATGTATGTTCTAATCATAATATTATACTAATAAACTTTATTAGTTTTGTCAATCTGAAATTTCAAACAGACTAGGATCCAACGGAGAACCGTCGTCTTTAGGTTTAATTTCAACTTCTGAAATGTCTTTATTATCATCTGTTGCACTACGTATTGATTGTAACAAATCGCCTTCGTATTTTTTATCTGGAGTAGTCTTCATATCTTTATGTATCTGAGTGGTAAGTTGATGATCGTTTTCTGTTACAACATTTTCATCTGCTTGTTCGATACGTAATTTAGCAATGTCAAAATACTTTTTTTCTTTTTCTACACCAATAAAGCTACGTCCTGTAAGTTTTGCACTAACACCACAAGCACCTCCGCCCATAGTAAAATCTAATACAGTGTCTCCTACATTACTATAAGTCATTATTAACCAATTTAAAATGTTTGTAGGTTTTTGTGTTGGATGCACTGTTTGTTGTGCGCTAAAATTTCTACTTGCATGTAAGATACTTTTTGGATATCGGGTACCAGAGTTTGTACCGCCCATAAACTTTTCTTTAAAGCCATAACCATGACTGTTAATACCTTTGCCATATCCGTTTGGATCTTTACTTTCACGTTTATAAGGATCACCTTCTTCCATAATAGGATTATATGTGCCGCCGCTTTCTTTTGAAAATATCATTACATTTTCATGTACCTTTTGCGGACGATATTTGCTTAGTCCTGGAGATCCGCACTTGTTTTTGTTCCAAACAAGTTCATGTCTGAACCATTTTATCTTGCTGCAAATAACAAGACTAGTAAAGGGCTGGCTACCAAAAATAATAATATTTGCTTTTGGTTTGCAAATGCGTTCTAGCTCTTGCCACATGCGTTCAAAATCTAGTGTTTGGTCCCAAGCAATAGTAGTTGTTCCATAAGGTGGATCAACACATACCATATCTACACTGTTATCGTCTAGTGTTTTTAGTATATCAAAGCAATCAGCGTTGTATAAATCTATCATCTTATTTCTCAATCGTTACGTATAAACCGACATTTGTGTCTTGGAAACTTCTAAAATAGTTTCCGGATACTTTTATTATACCTTCATTTACTAATTTGTCAAACTGATTATTTTCAGTGTTTAAACTAGACACTGTTCCGTTATCAATCACAGTATAAGAATCCCACAACTTTGTTGTATTTGCCCATAAACCTTTTACCATTACTTCAAGTAGTATATCAGATGAAAAAATATCGTCGGTAAAACAGACATCAAAATCTTCTGCATCACACGACATAAACATTGAACACAATTCTTGTAAAAAGTTTTTTGCTTGTTCTTTGCCTACTGCTGCAAATTGTGCTTGCCAATGAGCTTCTTTGCTCCAAGGTTCAAATGCGGTTCTTCCTCTATTACAATCGTTTGGTTTGAAATTATATTTTTCAGCAATACGTTTTGCATGAGCTTGTACTTCTTTACCTTTTACATTGCCCATAATACGCATCTCAGAACCTTTAAGTTCTACAGTTTTACCATCTACAACTACGTCTCCGGTATTTTTAACTTTACTGATTCCTACCCGAGGAGAACCAAAAACAAGCATAAATTCTGCTTCTCCTACCATTGCGTTAGGTGTTCCAAGACCTACAGGACGCAATTCAAACATTACACTACAAAAATCAAGCCAATCTGATGAAACATAATCTTTCCATGTTACACCATTTTTAAATACAAAAGAAGGATCAATGATTTTATCTTTTGTGTAAGCATCAAGATATTCTTCTACAGTCTTACCACTTTCAAAAAGTGCCAACGTTAGATTGCGTTTAAGGTCTTTGATTGCTTTAGGATTGTGAGTTGCTGTTTTACCAGTTAATGCTTCACAATGTGATTCTACCTGCGATAGATATTGTTTAAACTGTGTCATCTTGTGCCTTTCTTTGTGCCTATGCAATAACTATAACACAAAAGTTAAGGCTTGTCAAATCCAATTTGCCTTTACCCAACTATCATTTGCATCAGCTGGATTTGGTTCTCCGTGAAATACTGCAATACAAGTATCCTTTTTTATATTTGGAGGTGAATCTGTTACAAAGTTTCTTTTCCGAGTATGGGTATCAATTTTTAATTCACGTCTGTCACGCATTTCCCACTTGTAACTCTGTATCCAATCATCTGGCCAAAATGTGTGATCACGTATGTTTGCAAACATCCAGTCTTGATCTCCACGGAATTTAGCTGTTTCGTGAGCAACATTTTTTTTAAATCTTTGCCATTTTGCATCATATTTTCCAATAGTAGTTCTAAACACACTGCTATTCATTCTATCCCAATTATGTCTTACACTACGATTAAAGTCTCTACATATTAAAAATTTGTTAGGTTCATATTTGAACAACTTGTTTATGTTATTGAAAACAATTACGTCTAAGTCTAAGAACAATAATGTGCCTTGTATTCCTAAGTCGCTGCCTAAAAACATTGGTTTAAACCACCAGCCTTGCGTTCGTAACTTTGGCAATGGCAATACGTTTATATCTTTGTCTAATCCTTGTTTGTTTTCTGTAAAGCAAATAAACTCGTAATCAACAGTACAATGCTTTCGCACCATACTGTTGAGTTTATTGACATACTCGGGGCTGTATTTGTCGCCCCATTTAAGACATGCTACGTAATTAGTCTGCTTTGTAGATTGCACTGTTTGCTCCATGCTCAGCACATTCTACTTCAACACAACGACAACGACCGTTGGTCATTTCTTGCACTAGTTCATCTGCTTGTTCCCAAGCATGATATGCAAAACGTTCTACACCTACACCGTCCAAAATTGTAAGTTCTGCTAGTCCTTTGTCTTGTAGTAATTCAAATGTCGCCATTTCTGGATCATCTGCATCCAATACAACTTTGTGATCGAACATGTCTTCTAGCCATGCTTTAAGCGGCTTCAAACCACCAAAGTCAACTACCCAGTTCTTTTCGTCTAGTTCATTTGCTGCAAATGTAAATCTAAATTGCAAACTATATCCGTGTAAGAATCTGCAATGGCTATGTGCTTTAGGTTGTCTAAAGCAGGCACTCAATCCAATGTTGTGCCCATATGTTTTTGTGCTATAGTAACTCATATTATACTCCTCGGCTACTGGAGTGTGCGGAATATTTATAGTGGGTCGAACACATAGTCCACTGTACTAATAATATACTACTTATCTTGGAAGTTGTCAACACTTAGTTCTTCTCGAATACTTTTAAGTTCTTGGGCTACTTCTACCACACCTTCTCTTGTGCTGGTAAGTGTTTTAACCAATAGATGTATGCTTTTCATAGTCCACCACCACCAAATAATTGCTGTAAGAAAATACAATCCACAGGCAATGAAGAACAGTGTTTGTGTGCTACAAAAACTCAATAGCCAAGCGACCATAAGCAGGCCAGTAAAAAAAATAGGTGCTAGTATGGCAGCTTTGTTCCACAACAGCACCTGTCGTTCAAGTTGTTCTAATGTCATAATATATTTATTTCACACACTTGAGTATAATAGTATCACTATTTAAACGCCCGTTTAGTTTGATATCTGTAGTCTTAATATCATCCATAAACTTGCGAAGGGCAACCTTACCTGCTTTCTTAAACTCTTTGAGTGTTTCGTTTGGCTTACGCAGTGTTTTTTGAATGCTGGTTTTTTCGTCATAAAATTGTAATCCGGCACCTTTCACTTGTATAGTTGCATGATCTGCTGCAACATATTTTCCTAACTTGCGTGTTTTAATATTATACACCCAGACTTCTTTAGCATCAATAATTTCAAGTGGATTAACACTAACCAATTGTAGTTTATCATCACGCTCAAGATACTTTAGTTTTGCAATCAATTTTTCTTTACTTGGTGCTTTCTTTGCACGAGGCTTACGACTTGCTTTAGCGGCATCTATAACAACGTCACAAGCACCGTGTAGCGTCTCTAATGCTTCCAAATATGTTTTGGTATCTTTCTTGGTTAGGTGTCCGTATCCTTCACGTAACTGTTGCATCATATCAGCTTCACGCTCGTCTTTGCAACGTTTGATTTCACCTGGAGTAGGAAGATTTTGTATCAGTCTTGCTTCTTCAAGTTCTCCTGCATACAATCCTTTGATTTTTCTTGCATGAGCTTGACTAACTTTATATTTTGCAAAATGGCTAACAAAATCAAATCCTTTAGGATTAAAATCTTTTTTGTTTGTAATAAATCCATCAAGCCATTCCTCAATAGCATCACATGCTTCAATTGCTTGATCACGAATACGTTCTTGTATGCTTGGCACATACACATTCTTTTTTTCTTTTTCTTCTGCTTTCTTTTGCTCTACAACTTTCGCACCTTCTTCTGCCAAACCCATTACCCATTTATCAAATTTACCTGCATAATAGTCTGGAATCAAATGCGGGTGATGTTCCTCACAATAAGCAGCAAGTGCATAATGGCTCTTCCCGCCAACCTTCCAGTCTGGTAGCTTATTAATAGCAGCAACAATCTTCTTGTCGTATTTCTTTTTAATATAGTTTTTGCATACATTGAGCCAATCCTTTGATTCGATTTCATAATGCACATAATAGTGAGCTCCAAGCCAACCTTTGTTAGTTGGCATTAGTTCCCAAAGGCTTGCCCTACGCTTTAAACGAACTGTTTTCTTTTTAGGTTTTGCTGATACTTTGCTTGCTCTAGCCATTAAAGCCCTCCTCAACTGCTTTTATGTGTTTGCATTTTTTGAACGCTGGACAATCACAAGTAAATCCATTATCTTTCATTTCAATATTATAAGTACCCTTGCTGCCTTCTGCATTCCAAATTACACCAACTGCCCAATGATTTTTTGTTTTTATAAAATCACTAGCATAAACTTTAGGACCATACTTAGACATTGTGTTCTCCTATGCTTTATTGTACTATATATGATTGAAGTGTAAAAGTCAAGTTAATTTGGGCTTTTTTCGAACCGTTCCACTTTTTGTAAAGTATGCTTCACGCAAACTTGCCAACCCACCTTCTACACGACTCGGATACTCGCCTAGGAAAGTGCCTGCTTCCAAATCGCCTTTGGTGATATATTCTTTGTGGAAGTGCTCAATGTCATCCCAACAGGCCAACATTGTTTTGCCCATTTCGTCAAAGAAGCCGTCTGAAAAGATAGCATCATCTTGTTTGTAGTAAGCGTATGATGCCATGAGATACCACGGCACCATCATATTGATATTTTTTGCAAATAGTTTTGCTGCGTGATCATCAAGCATTTCTCAACTCATCCAAATTAACTGGTTTGTAATCAGTTTGCTCAACACATACACATTTGTATGGACCTTCAGGCGAAGGGTTGCTGTGTATGTGTCCATGCACGTTAAGAACCTTTCCATCACCAAATCTGTGTGACTCGTCTAATGTGCTAGGATGCAAAGGAGTATGACTTAGAATCAATCCATTAAAGTCTTTCCATAACATGATTTGTTTGAAGAACATGCCCATAAACTTAGGATTGTCGTGGTTGCCAAGTATAAGATATTTTTTGCCAGGCAACTTCTTGAAGTTTTGTAACATCCAGTCTAACTTGTTTTCACCAAACAACACATCACCCAAGTGATACACAGTGTCTTCTGGCTTGATCATGTCATTCCAGTTGTCCATCATGCATTCATCCATTTGCTCTACACTGTCAAATCCTGCTCTAGGTGGTTTGCCAGCATAGTCCTTGAACGTCAAGATTGCTGCGTGTCTAAAATGTGTGTCGCTTATAACCCAAGTGTTTGCCATATTGCCCTCCTATAGTTTGTTATAGCAAATTATGTAATGCTTGTCAAGTATTTTTTTGCCAACAAGTTTGCCCACATTTCGTGTGCGCCTTCTAATGGGTGTAGTCCTGGCCCTAGTTTGAATGAGCCATTTGCCCATTCGTTAAAACCTTGCGGCGGACGTTTATTAATGTAATATATGTTAAAACTTTTTATGCGATCTGCCATACTTTGCAAATATGCATCTGAATCTTGCTGCAAATGATAAAAGTGTTCACCAAAGCCATGACACTGGATAGATTTTATCTCATGTTTTTGTAAAAATAGATTTACATATTCAATCTGTGACATACTATCCAAAGTAAAATTTATAGGTTGATTAAGTGCTCTATAATATGCATCTGCCAAGTTGTAAAGATTATGTTCTTTAAGTATATTTTTTCTTAAATTATAATCCATAATTTCGCCTGCTGGCTTTTGTTTAAAACTTACTGAATTGTCAGTAGGAAGAGTGCTAAAATAGCCTTTGCTAGTTCTAAATTCTTTTCTATAAATGCTGGTCCACATTATACACACAAGTATATCACTTGCATCATATTCCTTTAACAATTCATTTACATAGTGAAGAGTTCTTCTTGCTATACTAAAATTACTAGTTGCTGTAGCGGCTCTGCTCATAAATTCTGCATCAGGAAAATATCTTTTTTGTAAAACAGCACTCCATGTAGTATCACATTCCTCATAACCTGTGTCTGAATTTACAAGCCATGATTCATGTTCTGCGCCTGCCATTAAACTGCATCCGTCGCTATATACTACTCGCATTACAAATTCCTAAACATTACCAATGTGTCTTCTAAATCGAGCATGGCATCCAGCACATCCCATTTGTAAATAGTTTTATCATATTTCTTTTTCAAGTATGAATTTATAGAATTAATTTTTACTTGTGCTACTGCTGGATCTGTTTTTGAAAAAAATTGAAAATATAATTTTTCATTGTCTTGTAATATCTTTCCATTTAAATGAAACATTTCGGGGATATCACTGTACTGATCGATATAATCAACATTGTTATTTTGTACTAGATAGTCGTTTTGCGCATAAAATATTTTTAAATTTGATGTATCTATATTCCTTTTAGAACAACAATTTTGTAAAACACAAACTGCTTGAATATGAGGAAGTACTATACAATCTATCGCACATTTCTGTACAATATGGGCAATTTTATCTAATCCTAAATTTAAATCATTGTATCCTAAAGCAAAGTGCGCTTCTACTTTTTGATTTAGACTGGGTAAAAAGAAATTTTTGAATAACATGCTATTTTTATATTTGGTATGTAAAACATTTCCATTTACATCGACTTTGTTTGGCAAGTCGTTTTGAATACTGCCATAAACAGTTGCCGTTCCCTGTTGTTGATAATCGATGTTTCCTGTGAATTTTATATCAGCTAAGTCAAAATAATTATAATTTTTTGTCTTGTTAAATTGCAGTGTTTCAAGTTCTGTATCAGCTAGATTATGAATTATAATATCTGGGTTGCAATCCACTAGATTTATATCACATTCTATTGCTGCAAAATAAATTGCAAAAACATCAAGACTGTTTTGATTCATATGTATCATTAACGACTGCCCTGCATGTACTCCGCAATATCTCAACAACACATTTTTCCAATGATCTATTCTTGTGAATAATACTTGCCTATTTACAGTTGTTTCTTCCAAAAACCCTAGTCTAAAGTTAAAGTCGTTTGTTTTGTATCTAAACTTTTCATTTATAATATATCTATTCAACATAACCTAACTCCTTCAAGTGTTTATCAAGTTTTTTTGCCCATGCTAAATGCCCATCTTCTCTAAAATGCCAACACGTTGTTTTTTTATATCCTTTTGCAGTGAGATAACCTAACATGCATTGATTATAATCAAAAGGATCTATGTACTTTTGTAAATTTAGTTTATCTACAATTTTTTCATTACCTGGTATAACAGGCATACCTTCGCAAGTATTTGTCATCAAGTATGGAATACGCATATGATCTAGCATACACTGTAGTCCATAAGCCCAAGTAGCCCATCTCATACTGTTGATATCAGGATCTAAAAAATACGGCGAATATGTTTGTAATTGTCCGTATCTATTATCATGAAATAAACTAGGATTGCTGCCCACAGTAAAAGGCACAGACTTTTTATCTACAAAATCACCGTAGGTATCATGCACATGAGTATCTTCGGGATATCTATATTCCATGCGTGGTCTGCTGGTCCAATTGATTAGGAACAGTTGAGGCGTATCTTTATCCATGTAATGAGTTATGTATTCAACAACACATCTATGAATATATGCATTACTGCCGCCCGGCTTGCTAATATTGTAAAATTTGTATCCATGACGTTTAGCCAATATGCCACCAAACGATCTTTGTGTATTTTCGTAACTGCTACCTGCTGTGCCATCAAGCATACTACCGTTGGTATGACTACAACCAAATGCAACAAGATATTTCATAATATACCTCCTGCATGAATTTTACCCAGTAAAAAATCCTCTTTTTGATATTTGATACTGCTTTGTAAATTCACAGGATTATGATAATGTACTCTACACAAGCTATCTATATAATGTTTTGTTTTTTCATTATAGTACATGCAGTCTTGTGTGTTATACATGTAATATTTCGTATTCTTAGATGTTAAAACTTGTTGTAGTGTGTATGCTTCGCTTGCCCAATGCTGTGTTAATAAAATATCGTTGAACAGTATGTCGTCAAATCTATGCAAACTATTAATACCATTGTCAATGTATTCATTTACATCTGGCCTATATGTAAATGTTTCTTTCCAATGTATTTCTAACCTTTTACTGTGTGTCCATCCTATTAGTATAAAAACATTTTTTAGATCGTCAGCACTAAAATCAATTACATCTCTAAATATCTGTTGATTACATGTATCATGTTTTGACAAATCGCAAAACTCAAAACCTAAACTATTTGCTAGGTTGTTTGCAACATCTTTTGTATATTCATCACCAAAACTAACAAGTTTCAAAAGTACTCCTTCATCCAAGGAATATAATTGTGTATGTCCAGTTTCCTAAATTTATCACTGGCATGTGTATTGTCGATAAAATGCTGCCAACCATTTTCATCTGATTGTTGATTAATTATATTTTTTAAACCTATAATGTTTTCCACTGCCCATTGTTCCCACTCTGGCAAGTCTGCTGACTTAAATCTCTCATACTGTTCTTCTAGCATTTCATTCATCAAGTCTTTGCGTTCTTGTGGCAAATTACGCAAATGCATGTTATATGGATTTTCTACAATATTAAAATGTGGTAGGCAATTTTGATATCCAAAGTTACCCCAAGCCCATGTATAGTGCCATTCATCATATTGTTTTTTACACCAATCTAATATATTTGGTAAATCATGAATGTTTAATACACTCAGTGTGACATGTGTATGAACTAAAACACCGTGTCGTGTAGCACTGAACTCTTTTAATTTTTGCACATTACGTTCTACAATTTTCCATTTGCTAGGATGTCGTACATAATATGCAAGATCACCAATAGCATCAATACTTAGACTTAATATTACGCCACGAAACTTGTCCCAAATGTTTAGCAGTCTATCTGGTATTGTTGTAGCATTTGTATTATAATGTAGCTCAATGTTCTTGCTCCATCCTTGTTCAATAATATGTTCAAGCCAAGCATAGTGTTCTTCTACCACAAGCGGCTCGCCACCAACAAAATTAATCACACGCACATTTGGCAATACATCATCAAAATAACCTTCTGCAAATGCACGTACAAACCAAGGGTCCTTACTGCTAAGTTCTGCAATTTTATATGCTGTTTCATCCCAATCAGTGTGTGGTACTGTAGGACCTTCTTCTATCCATCTATGACTTGCCCAAGGATTGCAACTACGACATTTTAAGTTGCACACATTCCCTAAACTGATATCCAAATAGGTAATTGCTTTTTGATCAATTGTGCCGTCTGGCTGCAAATGTTGTAGAGTTTCGTCTATATGATCTTCATATATTTCATTCCACGTTTGTCTAAAACTACGGATACCTTGTTCTTCTAAACCAAAGCAACTGCGACACCCGTCTGGCACTTCATTGTTAATTAATTGCTTGCGTATTTTTTTTATTTGAGGATCATTTACAAACTGTGCTAAAGTATCGCTGTTACTATTATTATGATGTTCCCATTCACGAATGTTGTCAATTTTAACACCAGGCATAAAACTATTTGTACCTACCATACTAAAGCAACATGGACGACTACGACCATGTGGATGACTACTAAATCCTTGGTTAGCAAGATAGCAATAATTTTTTGGTAATTTATCTAATTTTGTCTGCATACTCTGGCCTTGCTTTACTAATGTTAAAATCTGCTGCACAGTGACAATGTGACTTTGGACACCACACACCGTCACTCATTGTTGTGTTAAACTCGCCTTGCACAATGTTACCCACAATAGGACCTACACCACAGCTTGCTTGTTGTATGCGTCCGTTAGGGTGTATATGCAAACTTTCGTGTATATTACAAAGCCAACCTTGAAAGAAGTTTTTGCCTTCTGTAATAATACTATTGGTGTTGATAGGTTCTATTGTATCATCTTGAAACCAAGTTTTTGCCCATGCATAGCTCGGCTCTTTCTTGATAGGAATGCTTTGCTGCTGCACTGTGCTGTTTGTTTTAAAAAAGTCCATTTGCCATTGTTCTTCATAGTGATATGGATCTGTACTAGGACGTAATTCATCATACACTGGTGCATACTCAATCATGTAGTTGTCACATTCTTCTTTGATTCTATTGCCAAAGTCAATACACTGTTGGAAATGATTGTGATGCATCATTATTCTGCTGCACAAATAATTTTTTTTGTCTTGTAAAAACTTATACACTTCTATATACTTGTCGTCTTTACTCCACTCTGCATGATAACTTGCAACAATATCTTCAAACAAGTGATGGTTTTCTTTCCACCAACTGAGCGGCTTGCTGAAGTTGGTGTTAATACCTACACAACTGCCTGGCCACTCTGCATGTTCTCTAAACTTTTCCACAACAGGAATTAATGCTTTCCAAAACGTAGGTTCGCCACCACTGAGATACAGTTTAAAATATTTGTATCCTTTGGCTTTGTAGTGTAACATTATACGTTCTAGCGTATTTACAATTAGCGGAATGTCACTATCATTCTTGTTGCGTCCTGCCCAGTTCCATTCACTACAATATGTGCAACGGAAGTTACACCAGTCATTAACTTGCCATACTAGACTTACCCATTTGTCTTTGGCTGGAATAATAGCCTTTATATCTTGCATGAAGTTTCCAATACATAATCTAAAAACGGAAACACATCACCAAACTTGTGTTTTCTATATTTGTCATTTATTGATATAAATTGACGCATTTTGTTAATATTTTCTACAGAATATTTATTGGTATTCTGTGTGTAGTTAATGATTCTTTGAACAGGATCTTTATGCATATGTGTTTTTAACATTCTTAAATCGTCGAGTGCTTTGTGTTTAATATCGTCAGGCCATACGCAACTGTGTATTTGATCTGGATGCTCTAAAAATATAGGAACAAAATCAACACGTCTTGTTTGTGTGCTTTCTAACCATTTGATCAACGGTGCAACATCAAACACATTCCATGCTTGATACACAAAGTATATTTTTAGTTCTACATTTGTAGGTAATGTCATTGCTTTGGCAAAGTTTTCTTCTACCTTGTTCCAATCTGTAGGATAGCGTATATACATGTTGTGATCACCATATCCGTCTATGCTCATCTGTACTTCGCTTGAATCAAAGAAATCCAGTTTATCATAAAATCCTTCAGGCCATGTGGTCATATTTGTAGTCCAGGCAACATGACATTTTGTATTACCTGTTTCTACAAGTTTATCTAGCACATATTGGTTTGCTTGTATAAGTGTAGGTTCGCCACCTGTCATATACAGTCGTTCTAGTGTAGGTGCAACACTATCTACAAAGT
>Ga0213867_1000034_pt1 | contig 61594 bp, 63 predicted proteins | sample PICome_12_FD_160120 | JGI IMG/M metagenome (GOLD analysis project Ga0213867, IMG submission 160120) | Coastal seawater microbial communities near Pivers Island, North Carolina, United States - PICO540 | ecosystem: Environmental > Aquatic > Marine > Coastal | place: USA: North Carolina... | reverse complement strand
CACCTCCTGAAGATTGTTGTATTGCCGTCTTCCATGGAGATCCTAATCCGCACTTATGCGACGATCCTTACATTAAAAAAACATGGATATACAAAGAATAGGTTTTGCATGCAAGTATATGCATCATGATCAAACATTAAAAAAGCAGCAGTTAGAAGAATGTCAAAGACCACTAAATACGAAATGCACCACTGTTGCGTGGTTGAATAGACAAGAAAGGAACGTAGCAGAACAGCGATTGTGGGATATTATGGTACATAACATAAAATCGTTAGAATTGCTGATCCGTTATGTAGGAGGTTTACCAGATGAATTACGAATGGTTAGACTGGGCAGTGATATACTTCCTGTATACACTGAGCCCAATTGGAGCTATTATTGGCGGCGTACTGATGTACGTGACTATGCAGAAAATGAATTACGAAAAGTTGGAGAAATCAGTCGTGCGTGTGACGTACGCCTATCTATGCATCCTGGCCAGTTTACTGTACTGGCAAGTGATAATGCCGATATTGTTGAACGTAGTATAGAGGAGTTTGAATATCATGTGGATATCGCACGTTGGTTGGGCTACGGTAAAAGATTCCAAGACTTTAAAATCAACGTACACATTGCAGGTAGACAAGGTCCGGCAGGCATCAAAGCTGTACTGCCAAGATTATCCCCAGAAGCAAGGAATACCATCACAATTGAGAATGACGAAAACTCGTGGGGACTTGAAGCAAGCCTTGAGCTGGAAAAAGATCTCGCACTCGTACTTGACATACACCACCACTGGATTAAAACAGGTGAGTACATCCAACCCACAGATGATAGATATAAACGTGTAGTAGACAGTTGGCGAGGTTTACGTCCTACTATACATTATTCCTACAGTCGCAATGAGCATTTACCGGAAAACTTTGCACACGATGATTTTCCTAATATGGAAAAATTACTTGCACAAGGTTGTAAGAAGCAGAAGCTGAGAGCACATAGTGACTACTATCCAAACCCTGTTGTAAATGAATGGGCTGCTAGTTTCAGAGAAACAGCAGATATCATGTGCGAATCCAAATGCAAAAATCTTGCAAGCATTGAATTTTATGAAAGTATTCCATGAACAATGAAATTACCTTTTTAGGCATTCAAATGGATTGCACACCAGATCCTTTACACAATGCAAAAACTATAGCAAATGCTATAGATGAAAATCCCCAAGCTGAGTATGCAGTAACTCCTGAATGTGCTTTAACAGGATATTCTAATCTTTGGCAAATGAATGCAGAGGAAGCATTAGATATTGTATCTCAGGCTGCTCGCAGAAATCAAACAGCAGTATTTTTAGGAGCTATTTGGAAATTTGATCAAATGCATCCAGAAAATACTTGTTTAATTTTAGACAAAGATGGTGGCATTGTAGATCATTATAGTAAAACTTTAATAATTCCTTTAGATCAACATTTAGGCATTGTTCCCGGAAATAAACTCCAAACAATTCCTTTACCAAGTCATCCTGATATTAGAGCAGGCATAATGATTTGTAATGACTTCTGGGGATCGCCTATGATCAATGCACCTACAATGCCGACACAACACGCACAACTCGGCGGCGCAAATATATTCATTCATTTAACGAATGGTGATAGAGGCATTGGCAAAACCCACGACAAAGTATATTGGGATTGGCATACTGCCTGGCTACAAATGATGTCAAGATATCATATGCTGCCTATAATTTCAGTTGATAACAGTTGCGGCATAGATGGGCAACCATACAATGGTCGTACCGCTAGTCCTAGCGGAGTTTGGATATTAGGTAGAAGTCAAGTTGAAGTGCCAGATAAAGGGGAATACAATTTTACTTATGGCATTAATAAATCATATCTTACATTCGATCCATATTCTAATCCTTTTGTTAACGCTAACCTAGAACTTTAACCATATGCAAAAAATAATCAAGTTCTTCAAGGAGAGCTATCAGGCAAGTCCGCTGGCAACATATTGCGAGCTGCTTGAAGCATCTTTTTTAATCGTAGCAAGTGCTATACTTAGTTTTACAATCCTAGACCCTGCCACTACTATCTTTATACCACTTTACCTAGTAGGTAGCATACTGGCGGTTATAAGCACTTATATCCGTCGTAGCAGTGCTATAGTCTTATGCCTGTGGTTTACTGCTATGAATGGATGGGCTTTTATACAGTTGTTCTTTTTAGGCTAAATAAAGCAAAGAGCCGGAGCGTAGACCGAATGCTATTAAGACAGTTATTTGAACAACAATTAAACGAAGCACAGTTAAGCGATATTACTATAGGGTTTGAAATTGAATGCGTTATAGACGGAGATATGGTCAAAGTCTATAGTGATCTTGCAAAAAAATACAATGTAGATGGTGGCAGTGATTCCAGCATACAGCCTAATACTGTCTACGGAAACGAAATTGGAATGGAGTTTAGGATAGGTGCTTTAGCAAAAGGTGGACAGATGGCTGCTACACCTGCTAACATCATGACCTGTGCAAACTTTGTACATGATCTTTTTAAACTTGGTGCTTACACAAATCGAACATGCGGAATGCATGCACATTTTGGTTTAGGTCCTATCACTAAGATGAGTACCGTTGAGTCTAGTTGGGTCGCTGTTATGATGTTACAGAGTCCTTTATTCGAGCAACTGTATACCACGTATAAAGGACAAAATCTCTACGACAATGATTATGCTAATGTACAAACTGTGAAAGACAGCGTAGATGAAATAGTACACATGGCTCAAGAAATGAAAGGCGAAGGCGAGGACAAAGAGGAAATAGTTGAATATCTATTCGATAATTTGTTTAACCGAGACGAGTTTGAAAAATATTCAGCACTCTTTCCACATGGACAAGGTACACTTGAATGGCGTGGGTTGCGTGGAGTACTAAACGATAAAAGACAAAACATTAACTATGAAACTATACTAGGTTTTTTTAAACTTGCATTAAGTTTTGCTAGAACAATTAAAATGATAATGAACAAGTATAATGAACTTTCTATAGCTGGTGTTAAGATGCGGGATTTACAAGAACACGGTGCCAGTTATGGTATAGAAAAACAACAAGAAGTTAAATCAAACATCATTCCTTTAATAAAAGTTTCAGGTCTTAACAACGGAATGCAAAAGATCTTTATTACCTACTTTTCAAAACAGTTGCAGCAACCAAAATATAAAAAACAATATTGGGCTAGAGCAAATAGCGTTTTCAAAAACAACCTTAGAACTGCTGCACCTTTTTTAAATTACTTATATGATCGTTTTAATGAATACCAGTTATCAATAAAAGAAGATTATCTTGTATCGGCAGAATTTCCGATAGTTGCAAAAGAATTTATTAGAAGAGAAGATATTGTCATCGATAATAAGTGGGTTGAAGCTAGAGATGCAGGAGTTCTTCTAAGCTTTGTTTTTCGGCATTGTAATTTTATTGCGAAAGACATATCATTCTTCGAAAATCACGGCAGGATGTTTTTCCGTGTTCCTACCATAGACGAAACAAATAAAATAATTGTAAAAGACAAAAAAGACGAAGCTAAGTTAGACAGAGTCCTTGCAATGGTTACTCCAAAAAACAAAAGATTTATGGAAGTAAGGAGGTTTGTTGAAATAGATCCGTCAAAGTTTACTGATATCTAAATTGCTACTAGCTGGTAAATCCCAAACTGCTTTCCTTTCCTGACCTTTCCGCTGTGCAAACCTCTTTGCATCACAATTTCCGCATACATGAAACACATTGTTGTTGATCCTATTAGGATCCATCTTACCTCTTGTGCGAGTAAAAACTTCATTACAACAATCACACCGTAAAATAAGCTCTATACTGTTTCTATAATAGGTATGATTACAACCCTTTTTAGACTTTCGCATGTAAGAATTTTTTTGTACACGTTCTCCGATATACATATAAGTATTTACTACATTAAGATTATAAAATTAACACATAAATATATTCATAAGAGGTAACCATGTCATTTGTAATAATCACAGATAAAGCAAAAGAAAAAATAAATCAACTATGCAAAGAAAATAATGTATATGCAATCACACTTAATCTAAAAGGTGGTGGATGTGCAGGATATCAATATGACTGGGGAGTGACTGATGCTCCAACGAGACATGACGAAGTAATAAACACGGGTGATGGTAATTTAGCAATAGGCAAAAAAAGCATGTTGTTCTTAATGGGTACAGAAATAGATTACGTAACCAGTATAGTAGGATCTAATTTTGACATACGAAATCCAAATGCAAAATCCAGTTGTGGTTGTGGTACCAGTGTAAGCTTTGATGTTAGTACCTTACCAACAGAGAAAAAACCAGTGTTTACGCCAACCTGGTAAACTAATAGGAGTAATGAATGGCTAGGCAAGAAGTTAATATAGGTGTCGAGGGAAATGACGGCACTGGTGATAGTATTAGAGCCAGTTTTAAAAAAGTTAATGAAAATTTTATTGAACTGTACGCAGTTTTTGGTTTAGGAGGCAGGATTGAATTCACTACTTTAAGTGATACACCTGATGTTCTAACTCCACATACTGTGCCGTTAGTTAATTCTGCTGGTGATTTTATAAGCTTGGTAGAATTAGCTACAGATCCAACAGGCTCAGTAGAGTTTGAATTTACTGACGGCGTAGGCGATACACCTGGTCAATTGATAATTAAAGCAGGTTTTACAAGAGTAGCTGATGATACTACACCAAAGCTAGGTGGATCACTCTACGGTAGTAATTTTGTTATAGCAGGAAATGTAGTAGACCAAGAAGCACTTGATTTATTAAACATACAGCAAGAAACTAACTTGACCTTAGATAATGTAACTATTACTAAAGGATGGGCCGATCTGCAGTATGTTACTCGTAATGCTAGCATTCCTATTGCCAATGAACCTACTGGAGTTGCTCATTACACATGGGAAATTTTTGATTATATCGAAACCGAGGGGATATATAAAGGAAGTATCTATATTGTATCTCACAAAGATCCATATACACAAAATGAAGTTGTTAATGGACATGGATTGGACAGTTCGAGTAACGGTACTGAAATTTATTTTAATGCGGAAGTAACTATACCTACAGCATTTATAGATCCTCTTTCAGTTACTCCAAGTAATCCCAATGGTAATGTTTATGAACACTTGTATATACGAGTAATAAGTCCAGAACATTTATGGATATTCACAAATAAAGAGTATGCTATTTCTCAAGATCCGGCTGAAGCTGCAAATAACTTTTTAGATGTTTCACAAGCATCTATTCCAGATGGAGATACTCATACTATAGTTCTAGCTGCATTAGATACGACCTTAACAGGTAACTTCCTTTCTAATCAAGCTGTGCCAAGGAAATCAGTTGTGCTCCGAGGAGGAGATTCTATGACTGGTCCTTTATATCTATCCGACCATCCTGGTGATTTAAGAGGCAGTGGTACGCCTAATGGCGAAGAAGACTTACAAGCTGCAACAAAACTTTATGTAGATCAAGGAGCGGCTTACAGTTCACCCGAAGTTTTATTTGTCAGCACAGACGGCGATGATTCTATGCAAGGGGTACCACAAGGTAAAGAAGGAACTGCGAATGCATATGCATTCGCAACCGTAGGTGCTGCTGCTGCGAGAGCTGCTGAGTTGATACGAACATCTGAATCCACACTCGGACCATATTTACAAACTGTTACATATACAGACAATAATGTTACGCAAGATACCTACGTATTAGACACGTATATTGAAGGCGGAACAGAAGCAGGCGGCTATAATCTTGATTCTAGAACTTTACTTTCTCAAAATAGAAGCTTCATACAAAAAGAAACTATAGCTTGGATAGATAAAAATTTCCCAGATTTTGCATATGACAAAGAATACTGTGAGCGTGATATCGGACTACTTGTTGATGCAATTATATTTGACATACTTAGGGGATTGAACACAAACACTTTAACCTTCCAAGCAGCAGAAAGATATTATTCTTCGGTTAGTGGAAGGCGGGCTATTACGATACAACAAAATGAAACTGTATCTGCAATAGAATTTGCATCAGATTTGTCTTTAGATATATTAAATCAAGTCTTATCCGAGCGCATCCTTGTACAAAGTATAGGTTTATCTTCTCCAGGAATAGTAACTGTGCAAGTATCTCTACCAGAAGAATATCAAGATGGAGATTTAATAACGTTCCGAGGTATACCAGATACCCATCCTATGTCTGAATTAAATGAGCAATCTTTCTATATTAACATTGATGATATCTCAGAAGGGGGAGGAATTAGATTAAATTTAAGATTATTTACTGATGAAAATTTAATAAATCCATTTAGCACAGAAGGGTTTGGTAGTCCTTACTCAAATATAGGTGATGATGCATACTTTGGAAAAATTTATCAAACTGTTGAAAGACAAGTATTCGATGAAACAGTTACCGATGTTGCAACTGCAGAAATAAATGCAGTAACAAATAAATGGGATTTAATAGTAGATATTATAACTTTAGGCTTAGATCATCCAAATTTACCAAACATTAATTATGGTGCAGTATATAAAATTCTAACTAAAAATAAAAATATTGGCTACCTTGATCAAACAGCAGATGGAAATCCAGACGCACTTCCAGGAAAAGTTATCAGAGGAAAACAATCTAAAGCAATAGGTAGAATAGTCGAATATGAAAATCCTACAGACAACAGCAATATCACGACTGATCCTATTACAGGAGAGGTTGAACAAAGGCCTACAATCTTCTCTTTACACCTACTATCTGCTAAAGATTTCGTAACAGGCGAAGAATTAGAATACGCCAATTACATAAAGAAAAAAGAAGTAGTTATCAGGATAGAAGCTGGTAATTATTATGAAGACTATCCAATAAAAGTAGCCAATAATGTATCAATAAAAGGTGACGAATTTAGAAGAGTCATAATTCAACCTAAAATTGAAACTGGTTCAAACTTGCCTAGAATATCGCAGAGTAAATGGGCAAATACATATTTTTATAGAGACAGTTATTTTGATGGTTTAACAGTAGCCTCTAATGGTACAAGTCAATTTATAAATCAATTAGGCGAAGCTCAAGGTTGGTTTGGCTATCATTATTTAGAAGATCCATCTAAGCCAATAAATGTTGATAATGGAATAGAAATTAACAATCCGTATGGGAATAATACCGCAAGTGAAATATTACAAAGGAATAAAGACTTTTTCATTGCCGAAGCTATACATATCGTAAATAATTTAGCTCCCGTTCCTGTATATAATGCTGAAAAATTAAGCAGAGATTTAAATGAGATAGTCGATGCTTTAGTTTATGATTTTAGATATGGGAAAGAATCTAAAACTAAAGAAATACAAGGTTTATATCATGGAACAGAAACAGAATATAATCAAATATTGCTAAATTACCCAGAGCAAGAAACCGCTACTATTGCAGCAATGAATGAATTACGTGACCAAGCGAACACTCTTTTATTAGGAAACGTACCTACTTACAATAATACCAACGAAGAACCTGTGATTTTAAGAAATGTAGTTGACCAACAATTACAAGGCGAAGACGGCACAGCAACTAATGTAATTAAAATGGTAGACAAAATGAAATTTGTTTTTGATACCGCAAATTACAACCCGCCTAAGAGAGCAGACGAGATGGATGTTTTCCTATTAGGAGATACAACTATCATAAGAAATGTTACATGTAGAGGTCACGGTGGTTTCATGTGCGTATTGGACCCAGATGGTCAAATACTAACAAAATCACCATATACGCAAACGGCTTCAAGTTTTTCTCGTAGTAAAAATGAACAAGTATTTGCAGGCGGAATGTTTGTAGATGCATATGTAGGTAACATTCCTGTTGTATTACAACAAGACCCTGAAAATTCTGCATTTAAATTATATGCAACAAGCAATCCTGGAGAAGGACTGTTCATTAGACCTCCTCAGCTTCCATGTCCTTTTTATTATGATGGAATAAGGTACCAAGTTAATGCAATATCAAATTATGACCAAGCTCTTGGAAGTGCTTACATATATTTAGATAGGACATCTGGGCCTACAATTGGCGGAGTAGGGCAGGGATTTGATACAGCATTAATTCCAGTTGAGGGCTTAAATATTTTCTTACAAACGGCTGGTAATAGATCACTACTTGGTAACGACTTTACACAAGTAAATGATTTAGGTTACGGTTTAGTTGTAACAAATGGTGCTTTCTCCGAAATGGTATCTATGTTTACATATTACTGCCATGTAGCATACTATTCAGCAAATGGAGCAGAAATTCGGTCCCTAAACGGATCAAATGGATATGGTAATTTTGGATTAGTGTCAGAAGGCGCAGATCCAAATGAGATTCCGGATCAGGTTTTATTAAAAGAAACTATGACAAGACCTGCACAAATTTATGCAGGTATAGGTTCGGTTTCTGGAGCTACATATACAAATAATGAGGGTAGTAGTTTTGTGCTTGTAACAGCTATGGTTGATGCACCACTGCCGCAAAGTATTATTACAGTAGACCACGCTGGCACATTGAATGCGGACGGAGATGCGATAAATGTGTTACACTATAGAATTGCCTCAGTAAGTAACATTACCGCGTTATCAGGAGGCGATGTATCCACTAGTACCGTAGACAATACAATCTATAGGCTAGAGCTAAGAGCAGATGATGTTATTGTAGAGGATTATTTTGGATTAGTGCAAGCTGACCTTTCCAATGCAACATTCATAGATTATACAGATAATATACAGGTAAATTTATCAGGTGTAGCAAATCCTGGCAAACTTGTAACTCGTCCAAGTACAGCAATTAATTTTGACGAAAGTGACGAAATAACTTACAGAAGCTTAGACTTTCAAACAGAAGATCCATACGGCAATTCATTAGCAGCTGATGAAATTAGAGTTACCCTTGAAAACAATTTTGACTTTATCAATTTAGAAATATTCCATACGCAAACAGGCAATGGATATAATTTAACAGGGAATGATTGGCTTTCTATTTTACCGCTTTCTTCAGGAGGTACTTATACAGACGATGTAAGAATAGTAGACGCAATAAGTCCAAAAATATTTTCATTTAAAGGAAGATCGCATAGAGTAACAAAATATTCTGTTGTAGAAGAAATACAAAATTTAGGAAGCGTTATTACAGTAGTAAAAGACGACAATATAACACAAACAAACGGCTTTAGTGCAAAAGTTGCCTATGCTCATACTGGTGCTGATATAGAAGTGTATGACGTTACAGGAACGTTTGATAACACAATAGCTATTGCCCATAACGGCGCACCTATACCAGGTATCCATACCAGTGCTATACTTACTATTCCTACAACGCCTTCTGCTTTAATCCAATTTACAGACGAACTTGATATCGCAGGAGTAGGTACAGGATTAGCGGATGACATTTCAGCAAACTACGAGTTTATATTAGCAGGTCTAGCAGAAAATTCTACTGCTGAAATTACAATTGCTATATCCTTATTACGTGCAACAGGGCATGATTTCACCCAGATTGGAACTGGAGGATACAACACCAGTAACTATCCTAATGTAATTTTAGGCGATCCACTTATTCCATTAACAGATGTTTATTGGAGTAATGATCCTAGTGGACAAACATCTGCTCAGGTATGGGAAAAACGTAAAGGTAGAGTTTTTTGGGTAAGTACTGACCAATATGGGTTTTTCCGTGTAGGTAGATTCTTCAGTGTTGACCAAGGAACAGGTGCAATCACCTTTAGTGGAGAAGTGGGCATATCAAATGCAAATGCATTAGGATTCAAAAAAGGTGTTACAATAGACGAATTTTCAGCAGATGAAACAATGTCAGACGATAGCGGATCAGCTGTACCTACAGAAAAAGCAGTCAGGAGTTATATTGCACAAGTACTAGGAATAGATCCGCACAATAATCCACAATTTCCAGGATCAGGATTCCTTCCATTATCTGGATTGAACCAACCTTTCCCAAAAGAAATGGCAGGTGATTTAGGAATGGGCGGAAACAAAATACAAGATGTTGCGCTACCGGTAAATGGCACTGATGCTGTAAATAAAAACTATGTAGATGGCAATATAGGCACGTATGATTCCTTTGGTAAGATGAAAGATTTTATGCCAGCTGAAAGGATATCGGCGTCTCCTAGCAGTGGTCCAAAACCAAAAGCTGATAATGAAATCATAGTAAGTACAGGAAAATATGTAATTTATATTACAACAGATGATATAACTGGAGAATTTTTAGATGGAGAAATCCTTAGAAATGCTGCAGATCCTGCGAATGCAACTATATTTGGAGACATAATCCAATCCTATGCCTATTACGACTACAAATATGGTAATGTTAGAAAGATTGTTTATAGCCTGCAAGAAGAAGATCAAGGAAATGGTTTAAATTTACGACCAATTGATAGTAATATAGATTCGGCAATTTATGGAGGAACTTATACTCCTGGAACAGGTCTTGCAGATGATAGGGGACTTTTACTAATAGATTCTTTAAACTTATTTTCAGTTGGTGGTTCATATAGTGAATTAACAAATGCTGTAAATGGCCTTGCAAGTGAAGGTAACGATATCCTTGTTACAACTATTCGAGAAACAGATAGTGCAAGATTAGTAATGGCTATTAGACCAGATTCTATTATAAATGCTGATGTTAAAAGTGATGCAGGAATATTACAAAGTAAATTGTCTCTAAATGCTGCATCAACGAGAGCAGACGCAACAGGTATCACTCAAGCAGATTTAGGTGTTAGCTCTTTTAAGGATACTGAATTTACGGCAGATAATGGATGGATTTCTATAAAAAATAGTGGGGTTATTTTATCAAAACTGCAAGATATAAATTCAGGCACTGTTTTGGGAAGGACATCAGCCAACTCAGGTCCTGTAGAAGTGATTAGTTTTTCTGATATATCTAGCGGTGGCGGCGCACTTTTAAAAAGTTATTTTACAAATAATGGTGTCCTTATTAAAACCGGAGCTGATAGTTGGAGCACCCTTGCATATTCAACTACTGCAACAGCAAGTAATTTAGTTCAAAGAGATGCAGCTGGCTCTGTAAATGTGGTTGATGTTGTATTTGGCGGCAAAGTTAAATTTAATCAATCAGGGACAGTCCGTGATATTTTCAGCAGTGGAGGTACAGGGCAAATTAGGGTTAACGACACAGCACCAGCAGGCACTACTATTCAAACAGGTTCTGGATATTTAGCAGCACCACATGTTTACACAAACGGTATTGCAAGCACTAATACAGTTGTTAATTCAAACGATGCTGACCTCTCAGTTGGCGCAAATATCTATCTAGGACCAGGTGGAACTACAAATGCTACAAATAACAGTATAGTATTTTGGTCAAAAGGTCAAGATAGGTATAGAATAGATGAAAATAGCTTCGAAGCGTTCAATGCAGCAAATCTCGGATCAGTAGCAAATCCATTTGGAACGTGCTATGCAAACGTCTTAAGCGGATATGCAACAAAGGCAAAATATGCTGACTTGGCAGAAAATTACCTAGCAGACGACGAATACTTTGAAGGTACAGTATTAGTATTTGGTGGAGATGCTGAAATTACTGTAACTAGCACAAAAGGCGATAAACGTGTTGCAGGAGTAGTTTCTACAAACCCAGCACATTTAATGAATGAAGCATTACAAGGAGAGCATGTTACTCCATTAGCATTACAAGGGCGTGTACCATGTAAAGTTATCGGTAAGGTTGCTAAAGGTGATATGTTAGTAACCAGTGCTATACCAGGTTATGCAATAGTTGATAATGATCCGCGAATAGGAACTGTCTTAGGTAAGGCAGTAGGAGAAAAAACCGACGACGGGAAGGGCGTTGTTGAAATTGTAGTAGGAAGATTATAATGGCAAAACAAACTGTAAATATCGGAACCAGTGAAAATAAAGGTGACGGTGATCCGTTAAGGACTGCATTCCAAAAGATAAATGAAAACTTTGACGAAAACTATGCAGCATTAGAATATAATCCAGCTGTTGTAGACGACTGGGCAAATACAGCACCTGCAACCTTCGGAGAAGCAATTGATAGATTAGCAGCTCTAATCAAAACATTAAATAGCGGCACAGGTGCCTAATTAGAACAAGGATAAATACAAAAAGTAATTTAGGATTTTAAAATATGGCAAAACGATTTCCCCTTGTAGTTGACACAGAAAATAATAATAGGATTATTGAACTTCCAATAGACGACTGTTTAGATTTAACTGGATCAGATATTTGCTCAGTTGAAAATATTACAGTAACAGGAACAATAACACTACCAACTGGTCCTGTAACTAGCTTTACTGGTAATTATAGTGACCTAGCTGATCCTCCATTTATTCCAAATGGATTGGTAGATTTAGGAATACAAGATGGTTTAGAGGGACAATTCCTAAGAACAGATGGTGACGGAAATTTTACTTTTCAGACGATTAGCGTTTTATGGGAAAACGTTGCTCAACCACCAGACATCCCTGACAGCTTACTTGATCTAAATATAGACGACGGTACAGCTGGCCAATATTTACAAACCGATGGTGCTGGAAATTTTAGTTTTGTTGATATTACAGATGTAAATTTTGGAAATTTAAGTTTAGATGTTAACACAATATCAAACACAGCAGTAAATCAATCTATTATAATACAACCTAATGGACTAGGATCTGTAAGGATTGAATCACCAACAAGCTTAGTAATACCAGTAGGCGATTCAAATAACCGTGCTCCAAACGTACAAGGAGCAATCCGATTTAACAATGAACTAAACAATTTTGAAGGTTATAATGGAACTGGTTGGTCGAGCCTAGGAGGCGTCCGCTCATTAGATGGTGAAAACTTTATTTTAGGAGAAACAACTCCAGGAGCTAGTGACGACAGGCTGTTGTTTTACACCGACGGAGTTTTGCGTGTAACTATAACAGACGATACTGTTATTTTTGATCCATCGGTTGCTGTTGAAATTGATGTGCTAAAGGTAGGTACTTTAGAGCTAGAACAATCGGTAGATCTGTCGGGGGATATAACTATTGGCGACTCTGTCGATGATACATTCACCCTTTACAGTAAAATAGATGGTAACATAATTCCTAAAATTACTGATACATATGAAATTGGTAAAAATGAATTTAAGTGGCGAAATCTGCATATTAGCGAAAGAGCTTTAATAAATGAATACGAACTACCGTTAACTGATGGCTCTGTAAACCAAATTATGAAAACTAATGGGCAAGGTGCTGTAGAATTTGTAAGTGCTGATATATGGGGAGGAAACAGAGTATATGTCAGTAAAGAATACGGTGACGATGAAAATGACGGAATTACAGCACCAGTCCGAACAATTAAAAGGGCTGCTCAAATAGCCGGTGGAATGGTTTTTGAGCCGGTTACGAAAGATGAACTTGTAGAACATGAAACCAGCTTATTAAGAGCTGCTAAAAAAGACATTGCAGATGCAACAATAAAATATATAGCAGATACATATGGTAATACATTTGGTTATGACACGATCAAATGTAGAAGAGACATGGATTATGTCTTAGATGCTGTATTATTAGACCAAGCACTTGGAACAAATTATAACCAAGTTGTGGCAGCAAATTCTTACTATAGAGCCAATGCTGCTTATACATTAGGAAACCAAAATACAACAACAATAGGTGCCCTAAATGAATTAAAAAATCAAATTGCTAATTATGAAATTTGGACAACTGCTTTAACTGATATAAACGCAGGTATAAATCAAATTAGAGATGCAATTGATAATGGCATCGGAGTAATTAATCCAATTGCATATCCAACACCAACAACTTTACCAACTCCAAATGCAGTTGATGCTAAAGACCGTCTATATGCAAATGTACTTTTTGTTCAAGATGAAGTAACTGCTTGGATTGCAGAAAATTATCCAAGCTTAACATATGATAGCGCAAAATGTAGAAGAGACATTGGTTATATATTTGAAGCATTACAACACGATATATTATATGGCGGTAATTTTGGCTCGATTAACAATGCAAAAGCATATTTTGTCGGCACCTCTGGACAATTAGGTGTAGGTCAAGAAACTGCAACTGCTGCTGCATATACGCATATGATTGCAATAGTTAAACAGATAGTCCAGGGACAGACTGTAACTGCTACAACAGGAAATGTAACTCCCCAAGATTTTACTGGCAACAATGCTACTATTACAGAAGCATTAAGATTAGAAGAATTGATAGAAATTGTTATTAAAGTGATAAACGATAATTCCTTAGACAATATTACTAGAACAATTTTTCCAGATACTCGATGGTCGGATATAAGACGTAATGCAGCAAATGCTTTAATAAAGAAAAATCAATCGTTAATAAAAAATGAAGTTATAAATTATATCAATGTTCAATATAATTTTTATGATTCTATTAAATGTCATAGAGATGTACAAGAAATAATCGATAGTGTCATTTATGATCTGCGCTATGGCGGAAATAGTAGAACAGTTGCTGCAGGTGAATCTTATTACGATGCAAACAACAACCTATATATTGTAGGACAAGTAACAGAAACACAAGGCGCAATTGCATATGCCAAAACACTTGCTGCAACTTACTTAACTGGATCTAGAGCTACTGCCTTAGAAGCAAGCATGGATCTTATAAATGATATTATTGGTGATATAGGGCTTGCTCCGGTAAAAGTTTATGGTGAATACAAAATTAACAATGTAACAATTATGGTTGCTACTGGTGATTACATTGAAGATAATCCATTAATTCTACCTGATAATGTAAGCATAGTAGGTGACAACTTACGTAGAGCAATTATACGTCCAAAGAATGCAAATAAGGACATGTTCAAAGTTCGTAACAGTGTATATGCCACAGGCATAGTTTTTAGAGATCATTTAGACTCTACAGGCACACCTGATTATACTTTTAGATATTGTGTAAGTTTTGACAATCCTTTAGATACAGCTACGAGTAGAGCAGGGTACGGTGATTTACCAGTAACTAGACCAAAAATATTCACTTCTCCATATATACAAAACTGTTCTGTAATTTCATTCTTAGGTGGTAATGGTGTAGAAATTGACGGTAACTTAGTTGATGTACCTAATGTACCACCCACAAACATAGAAGCAGAAAATCCTGTAGACCTAACAGATGGTATACCCGAACAAGGTAAATCTATGGTTGCTAATGCATTTACTATATTATCATTTGGCGGTAATGCATGGAGGGTAATTAATGACGCTTATGCACAGATAGTAAGTTGCTTCGTTATTTTTTGTGAGAACGGATGTTTAACACAAAATGGTGGATATTTGTCTATTACAAACTCTGCATCAAACTTTGGACTCTTCAGTTTAAGATCAACAGGATTTAGTCAAAACAGTTTCATTTATGATCGTGGATATATATTCAAGCAATTAGAAATCGAAGGCTTCCAGACTTTTGGTGTTTTAGGTTTAAAAAGAGCACCTTTAGAACATTACGTGTTAAGATTAAAAAATAATCAAGGTAGTGCTGATATAACTGATCAGTTCTTATTTAATGAAAATAATAATTTAGTTTTTGCAGAAGCAATAGATCCAGATATTACAAATGTAACAGGAAATCAAATTACTTTTCCTACAGCACACAATTTCCTTACAGGAGATTATGTAGAATATGATGCAAACGGTGACGCAGAAATAGTAGGCTTACTAAATGAAGTAAAATATTATGTCTCTGTTCCAAGTCCAACTTCAATTATTTTATACCATGATGCGGATTTTGGCAAACCAGTAAGAACTTTAGATGCATCAGTTTGTACAGGAACACATTATTTTAGAAAAGGCGACGAGTATATCTATGTAGAAGAAGTTATAGAAACACATAATACATATCAAGATTGGATTTTACCAGAAACCGAAGCCGGACAAACAGTAAATTATGGTGTAATTGTAGGTAACTTTTTTACAGCAACTAACACAAATGGAAAAGTAGTAAACGCTGCAGTTGCTGCTTGGGATTTCGACACAAAAACATTAACAGTTAGTATAGAATATGTAACAGAAGGTAATGATCAAGTAAGGAATCTAGGTGACGCAGGAACTACAATTCCAAATGGGCCTTTACATAGTTTACCAGGAGGAGATATAACGGTATTAAGCACTGCTCCTAGAACTGATCTATTTACAAGTGATTTCAAAATACTAACTACAGAAAATACAGGCATTGAGGATATTGGAAATACTGTAACCAAACAGGTATTTTTCCACAGACCTTCAATTTGTAACTCATCAGCTCATACATGGGAATTTGCAGGAAGTGGTATTGATTATAATGCTTTACCGCAAAACGGTGGATTAACGGATGAATTTTTTGAACAAGTAAGCACTGTTCCAGGAAGAGTATATAGCTCGGGAACAAATGAAATTGGTGATTTTAAAGTAGGTACCTTTGTTAGAGCCTATAATAGAACTGGTAATATTGATTTTAAAAACAAAGTGAACATTGGAGAATTAGATTCTTTGAGTTTAAGTTTAAGTTCAGGTATAGTTGTTAGTTCAATTTCAGGCGATATAGAATTAGGTGATAATGAAATTGGAGGTCCGAGCAATAGTAGATTAATTACGCAGTTGGCAATTAGAAGTTTCTTAGAAAACAGATTAGGTGACTTTATTGACAAGCAAGTATCAGCAAATGCCATTCCTAGTTCAGTTGTTCAACTTAACAGCAGCGGACAAATTAACTCAGACTTGATTCCACCACAAGGAAATTTTACTGCTTACATTGTTGAAGAATACGAAGGTAGACTTGAACTACATGAAACAATACCGGTAACAGACTTAAATGCAGGCGACATTGTAATTGAGGAATATGACGAAATTACATTAACAACAAACTATACTGTCACGCTTGTTAAAGACGAAGTCCTTGAACAAGTTGATGAATTTGGTACTGTCATTGCAAGTGGTATTGTTAAAATTAATTATCTAAATGCAACAGAAGTAAAATTAATCGAACCTTTCTTTGGTACTTTTACAACAAATGTAACTGCTAATACCCTTCAAGGTTCAGTAAGCGGTCCTTTAGTCGACAACCAAGGTCCGCCACAAGGTGTTTATCCTATAATTATAGCAGGACCAAGTGAAATCAGAGAAAATTATTTCATTACAACAAGTCGTGCAAAACAATATTTAATCACTGATCCTTCTCAAACGTATACGTTTAGTCAATTGATCTTAGATCAAACACAGATACAAGGCGCTGTTAGTGGTGCGGTAGCAACTATAGACGAATATAGAGAAGGCGTGTTAACAGGACTTGATATTATCAATGATCTTCCTGGAGGTACTGGATATACACCTGGTAATTATGTTGACGTGCAAATGGTATATGCTACTGGTAGTCCAGGTTCTAAGCTCGGCCAGTTTGCTCTAGCAGACGTCACAGTAGACGCTCAAGGCACAATTACCACAATAGATATTAAAAGAGGCGGTTACGGATATGCTGAAGCCGAATTACTAACCGTTCCGACTACACCTGCACAAGTTACTTTAACTGGTGCAGCTTATGTACCAAGGACTGCTGCCGGTTTAGATTTAGAAATAGCTATTTCAAATATTGAAAACAGACTGTATATAACATTAGAATTAAGTGCTGGATTAGAATTCAATGCAACAAACACTAATTTAGATTTTATAATAGATGACACTGATATTTCAGTTTTAGTAACGCAAGGTAGTTCTTTCCAAACCAGTTTTATAGGAGATGTAACTGGAGTAGACCAAGCAAATGATTATATCATATTCCAAAGCGCCCATCCGTATGTAAACGGTGATCATGTAAAATATGACGTAAATAATAACCCGCAGGTAATTGGCGGCTTAACTAATCAGGATACTTATTATGTAAAAGTTATTGATGCCACAACTATCCAATTATATACTGACTATGGTTTACAAGGACAAAACCTAGTTAATTTAACGAGTGCGCCTGGCGGACAAGCAGCTCATATTTTACTGACAGATCATGTTTCAATTGATGTAGATAGATTTTATATTCCTGCACACGGACTTAGCACAGGGGATGCTGTAAAGGTTACAACAGCAGACCCGCCAAGTGGAATGATAGATGGAGAATTTTTATTTGTAGGTAGTGTTACTACAAATACATTTACTTTACATGATGCTCGCGGATCGGCATTGAGTAGTGCCAATGGTTTAGTTGTTGCATCACAAAATTATCTAGTATTAGGAACAGGGGATATATCTTTAAGAAAACAGACAGTTATCATTTCCGGTGATGCTAATACAAGTGGACAATTAGAAACCAGTTGGAGTAACTTAACATCTACTACTATTGACGCAGATAATATCATTAGTGGTATAATTAATCCTGCAAGATTAGGTACAGGTAGTGCAAATACCAGCACATATTTACGGGGAGATAATTCTTGGTGGTATGCTGTTTCAGGCTTAAAAAATACTACACTTAATGATCCATTAACTATTACAGGAAGTTTTTACAATGACGGACTCCATGATATATATTATGGAGATTTAGATTTAAAAATAGAAAAAGCTGGCTATTTAAATCCAGCTAATCCTTTAGCTAACGAAGAAACAGTAGGTGTTGCTGCATTTGCGTTTGATTTCTTTAATATAACATCAGATGGTCTAGTAACAACTAAATCAACATTTGACGGAGGCGAAATTGATGCAAAATACTTATCGCAACAACCTGCATCATATTATCGAAATCCTGTAAACTTATCAAGAGATGTGCCAATTGAGCATGGAGGAACTAATTTATCTGCATATGCAGCAGGTGACATACTTTTTGCAGCCACAGCGTTGCCCACTGGAAATGCATATAGTTCTAGTCTTTCAACTTTAGCAATAGGTAATCAATATGACATTTTAACAGTTGACGGTAACGGACATCCTTCCTGGACTGGTAATTTAATCCTTAATAGTGCTACAATCGGCGATGTTCAGATTGCTGTTAACGGATCTAATGAAATAGATACTGTTGCAGGAGATTTAATAATAGATTCTGCAACAGGCGAAACCACTATAAATGATAACCTAACAGTGACAGGAAATCTAACTGTCGAAGGATCTACCACTACTTTGAATACTACTATTTTAGAGGTTGAAGATCTAAACATAACAGTTGCGAAAAATGCTACATCTACAACAGAAGCAAATGGTGCAGGCTTGACTGTTAATACTGGCGACATATTGACAGACGCAATATTATACTACAACAGTGTAACAGATAGTTGGAGTATTAATAAAGACTTAGATGCGGACGGCTTTGTGTTTAAATCAACTGCTACTGTAGGTTTTGAAGGAAATGCAACTTCTGCAGATAAATGGGCTACTGCAAGAACAATAACTTTTGCAGACGATGGACCAACTACAACAGGCGTAACAGGTAGTTTTACAATAGACGGCTCAGGCGATGTAAGCAATGTGGTTTTGACATTGGTTGACGAAGCAGTCCAAGATATTATAGGCAGCATGGTTGTAGGTAATTCTGAAAACGGTATAAGTGTTTCCTACGATGATGCGAACGCAGTTCTTAATTTTGATGTTAATGATCCTACTATAAGTATAACCGGTTCAGTAAGTGGATCTGCAACGATGTCTAACCTAGGTAATGTAGAAATTACTGTTTCACCAGTTGCTGATGCTGTTACATTAGGAACAGATACTACAGGAAATTATGCAGCAGATATCTCAATAGGCGAAGTAGACAGCACTGCAGGATTAACTATAACTGGCACAGCAGGCGAAGCTACAAGTTACACTATTTCTCATGCAGATACAAGTTCTCAAGCATCAACAAATAATGCCGCTGGAACAGTAATTGCTAATATAACTCTAGACACGTATGGACACGTTACAGGCATAGGAACAGCAGATGTTGCTTTAACATTAGATCAAATTTTAACCAATGGCGCTACATCAACGCAAGCAATAGAAACTGGCGATCATACTACCACTGGTATAATAATTGACGGAGGTGCTAAGGCAGTTAATACTTCAATTGGATCTATAATTTGGAGAAATGATGATAGCACTGCTGCTGATTTTGATTTTGCATACATAGATGCTGCAGCAACCAATCTAGCAAATGGTAGTGAATCTGGTAATTTAAGATTCTATGCAAGCACAGGAGGACAGACGCCTACATTGACTTCTTATGTTACTGCAGGCAGTTTAGAACCAGGAAGTAATAATTCAAAAGATTTAGGATCGTCCGCTAACGTATGGGCAAATTTACACGTTACTACTGCTAATGCAGTATCTTTTGTTGCAAGTACCAGTGTAAGTACAAGTGGGTTAACTGTTACTTCAACTGCATCATTTGAAGGAGATGTTGACTTAGGTAATCAAACTACTGATACAATTACATTTACTGGAAGAGCAGATAGTAATCTTCTTCCAAGTACTGACAACCAAAGAAACCTTGGATCATCATCTCTTAGATGGAATACTGTTTATGCAGGAACATTTGCAGGAACTGCCACTGCAGCGCAATACGCTGACTTAGCAGAAATGTATATGGCAGACAAACATTATACCCCTGGCACTGTGATGATGTTCGGAGGAGATAAAGAAGTTACTGCGGCAAAAGGTATAGCAACTACGAAAGTAATAGGTGTTGTTTCTACTGATCCTGCATACTTAATGAATAGTAAACTAGAAAATGGCACAGCTATAGCATTAAAAGGGCGTGTTCCATGCTTAGTCATAGGAAAAGTAGAAAAAGGTGACATGTTGGTTGCTAGTGATATAGCAGGAGTAGCAATAGCAACACAAGAATTTATAGGCGGAGCAATAATAGGTAAAGCAATAGAAGCTAGCAATGATACAGAAATCAAAGTTATAGAAATTGCAGTCGGTGTTTTATAAGGATAAAGAATGGCAATTAAGAAAATTAATATCGGATACTTAGCAAATGACGGTACAGGTGATGATTTAAGAGAAGCTTTCATCAAAGTTAATGATAACTTTGATGAAATGCAATCATTACTAGAAAATACTATAGAAGTCACGGGAGAAAATATTGGCTTAGGCAAACCTATATTTAAAGAAAAATTAGGTAATATTTTACAATTTAAAACACTGATCCAGGGAAACAATATACTGTTAACTGAACACGGCGATAGTATTACATTTACAGCTGATTCTGGACTTGAACAAATTATAGTCCTAAGTGAATCCGGAAGTATTATTTTACCAGGTGGGCAACAACTTTTAAATGTATTTGGCGGTGTAAATATAGGTACTACAGTCGATGTTCAGGACGGAGAGTCGTTTTTAAAAATTAATGTTAAAGGGGATGGTTTATTAGCACTTGATCAAGATCCTCACCTAGGCGGAACTTTAATTGGTAATAATAACAATATTACCGATATTAACAGTATTACATCTAATACTTTTATAGGTAACCTAAACGGAACAGTCTACAATATTGACATGAGGACACTTAGTGACGCTATTTTAGAATTTGATTTTGGCGGTTTCATATTTAGTCTTAATAACATAATAGATTACATTTATCTAACAACAGATATTGATTTTGGATCGTTTATTGCACCTTATGCTATCGTGTTAGATGAAGGTACTATAATATAATTCCTATAAATATGTAGTAAGGAGTTATAATGAATTTTTGGACTAAACCTTCCGATACTATACTTGCAGAGCTTGAAGAAAGAAAAACAACGAGTTTAGATCTACCAATCAAATTACAGTTTATTCCGTTACAAGATAATAATTTAAAATTATCGATATTAACCGGAAACTTGCCACGAGGCATGAGATTAGAAAACTATCAAATACTAGGTACACCTTATGAGGTAGAAATTGATACTGTTTATTCATTTGTAATAAGAGCAGAACAGTATGGTCATATAGATGACAGAACTTACAAAATTATAGTGAAAGGCCCTGATGATCCTGTTTGGGTTACTCCAGAAGGTAATTTGCCTGTAGGTTCAAATGACAAATATTTTATTTTAGATAGTGCTGTTATTGATTTTCAACTTATTGCAATCGATCCAGATACTATTGCAGGAGATGATTTAGAATATTATATCCAACCAGGTGACGGAGAATTACCGCCTGGAATCAAATTAACTGCAGACGGAAGACTTGTAGGTATTGTCGAACCTATTCTTGCTATTGCAGCAGAAGGAGGTAACGGTGCCTATGATAGCAACTTGTATGGGAGCTATCCATTTGATTTCGGTGGTAGTGTTTCAGACAATGGATTTGACAGTTTTTTTTATGACACTATCATTTATGACACTTTTGTTCCTACCCAAAGTCCAAAAAAATTAAATAGATTCTATGACTTTAAAGTAAGTGTTACAGACGGAATAGAGATTGTGAAAAGGCAATTTCAAATTTACGTTGTAGGTGACGATTTCCTACGAGCTGATAATACTATAATGAAAATTGCCAACGGAGTGTTTACCGCGGATAACACTCACATAAGAACACCAATTTGGCTAACTCCTCGTAACTTTGGGTATAGGAGAGCAAATAATTTCGTAACTTTATTTTTAGATGTTTTAGATTTAGATACACTAACAGGTATAATAACTTATTCTTTAGAAAATACAAATGATGACGGAAGTCCAAGTACTTTACCATTAGGATTAACACTAGATGAATCGAATGGAGAGATAGCAGGCCGTGTTCCTTATCAACAAGCAGTTACAAAAGAATACAAATTTACAATAAGAGCATTACGCAGAGTACCAAATACAACAGAAGAAACAGATAAAGATAAAACATTTACTGTAAAAATGCTAGGCGAAATAGATAGTACAATGACCTGGTCTACACCTGGCAACTTAGGCACAATTAATACAAATTACAAAAGCACTTTGAATTTACAAGCAACAACGAATGTACCTAATAGTATTTTAATTTATAATTTAGTATCAGGTAAGCTTCCCCCTGGACTCAGACTAAGCTATGACGGAGAAATAATAGGCAAAATTAATAGTTTTGGTAGTGCTGAAACACCAGGTGTTACAACGTTTGATAGCAGCAACACAAAATTTGATCAAAATGTTACTACCATTGACCGCTCATATACTTTTATCGCAAAAGCCAGAGATCATTATGGATATAGTGCTATCGAGAAAACATTTAGTATAAAAATAACAGATCCTGATGATAAACTTTATAGCAACATCTATGCAAGACCATTATTGAAAGAGAATCAACGAATTGCATATAATGATTTAATTAGTAACAAAGATTATTTTAGTGATGAATTTATTTATAGACCTAATGATCCAAGTTTTGGTATACAAAAGAAAATACAAATGCTAATTTATGCAGGAATTGAAACTAAAGCTGCAGGTCACTATGTGTCTGCCATATCAAAAAATAATAAAAGGAAAAAGTATAAGCTAGGACAAATCAAAACTGCAGTAGCAAAAAAACCAGGAACAAATACAATTGTATACGAAGTAGTATATGTAGAAGTTATAGATCCAGATCAAAACGGAATAGATGAAACTAAAAAATATATTAACATAGATAATCCAAACAAAATGACTGTAGATCAAAGTTTGTATAATTTAGATCCTTATAGTGTAGAAAATGCAAAACCAATGGGCATAGTAATAGGCACAAACGAATATGGAGATGTGGAACATTATTTTAACCCATATTTTGTAATTGATAGACGGAATGGTGAAGAAATTTACATTGATATTAATCCTTTAGTAATAAATGACAGAAAATTAGTTGGTAATTTATTAGAAGGACCTAATGAACCTTTTAGGTTTAGACCAGTTCCTGATAATACTATGAAAGTAGATTTTGATGGGATAACAATTGATGGCGCACAAAAAAATAAAAAATATATTTCTAATTTAACTCATGTTAGGAATAATATAAAAAATGTAGGTGAAACTGAGATTGAATTTTTACCATTATGGATGCGTACTGCACAAGAAAATAATATTAATTTTTTAGGTTATAAACCAGCAATACCATTGTGTTTTTGTAAACCAAATACTAGTAAAGAAATTTTAACTGCGCTGAATAGAGCTAGAGTTTCCTTCCAAAATTTCAATATTGATGTAGATAGATACATCGTAGATTCTACAGAAGGTAATTCAAACGAGCAATATTTAGTTTTCCATAATTATGCTCATAACGTATAACACTGAATAAATAAAACGGAGAAATAAAAATGTCAAATATTATATCAATTGATATAGATGAAAATTTTCCTATTGCTGGGCAAGACAACGATAGCCAGGGATTTAGAGATAATTTTAACATTATAAAAAATTCATTAGCAACTGCAAAATCAGAGATAACAAGTTTAGAAGAAAATACTGCAAAATTAAATCTTGACAATGATTTCAACAATAACGAAATCCAACAAGCTGTCCTATTTAATTCTACAGAAAAAACAATATCACAAGCAACAGCTACTTCTGTTAATATCAACTGGTCTTATGGGCAGCATCAAACTATAACTGCTACAGATGATTTAACTTTAACATTGTCTAATTGGCCTGTGAGTGGTAGATATGCTAAATTACGAGTTGAAGTTTATGGAAATGACCAAGGGGCGCACAATCTATCTTGGGCATCTACGCAAGGAAACAATATTAAAGCTATTACAGGCTTTCCTATTGCGTTTACAATAGAATCTAGCACTAACCCAAAGATTTTTGATTTCTGGACTAGTGACGGAGGATCAACTGTTTTTGCTCAATACTTAGGTGAGTTTATTTAATGTCTCATCCATTAGTAAACAATTTACAAAGTTTAAGCGATAAAGAACTATATGAACAATTGCAGGATTTAACAAAAAAATATTGGATGACAAATAATCCTGCTGTGCAAGCACAAATTGCGTTAATTGTTGACGATATAAAATGGGAAGCTGATAGAAGAAAAAGGGATAATACAAATAATAATGATGTTGACAACTTAATCAAAGTAGTGTAAACTATCAATATGGTTAAAACTGATTCTTTAGGATTAGCAGTATTAAATAACGCTAATCAATTTGATTTGTTATATCAAGGCAAAGAAAATAGCTTGCATCACGTCTTTGTTGAAAAAAACGAAGATACAATAAAATTCAACAAACATGCACATCTATTTAATTATAAAAAATTAAATATTTACAAATCTCAAAATATAAATAAAGCTGAACTTGATAGCATATTTCAAAGCAATTACTTAATCCCTGTAGAGTATCAAAATATTGATATAGATAAATTTATTTTAGATAAGTGTACAAACAAAGAAGAACAAGATCGAGCTTTGGAAGAACTTGAATGCTATAAACAAAAAAATCTTTTTCCTATATTAGCTTTTATGATTTATCTTGTAGATACACTACGACAAAATAATATTGTTTGGGGTGTAGGTAGAGGCTCGAGTGTATCTAGTTTTGTCTTATACTTAATAGGTATAAATAGAATTAACCCAATTAAATATAATTTGAACTGGCAAGAATTTTTAAGATAAGGAGTGTATCATGCCAATGCGCGATAAAGGTAGAACAACGTATAAAACCTTACAAGGAAAACAAATTGATATGGATTTACTTAGGCAAAAAAACGAGCTAACACCTGCTGTTGGAAACATGCGTGTAAACGCTAGAGGAGATGAGCTTGGCCCTGGAGGTAAAATTATAAGAAAAAGAGAAGAAATACTAAAAGATTATTATAATTCATCACAGAGAATGCCAGATGAACAAATGATAACAAGTAGAAATACTGTCAAGGTACAAGACACTACATCTACTAAACCTTCTAAAAAGAAACAAGTAAAAGTGCAAGAAGAGTGGATAGAAGATGAAGACGGAAATTTTTTACCTAAGGAAGCTTGATGCGTAGATTTTTTGTTTTCTATATAACAAAAAATTGGCTAGTTGAATTAGATTTTTTTAAATCTTTTATTTCTTTAGGTTGGTTTGCAATACTTAATTACACAATGGATATTAGATTAAAAGGATCACATAAAGGATTTTATTGGTCCTTTTACTTACTGGGATTTAAAATTTTTGAAATCAACTTTTATAATAAAAATCACGAAGAAGATCGTGTTTACGACCCTATAATCGATTATTAAAGGATATATGTACAATACAGTAAAAGGCAACTTAAAACCAATTAAAGATAAAGTGCTTGTTAGTGAAATGCATTTTGGAGAACAAGTTACGGCTACAGGAATAATCTTACGTGACGACGACGGAAAAACACACGGCATACATCCTAGATGGGGTCGTGTATGGGCCAAGGGACCTACAAATAAAGAAGACTACGAAGTTGGTGATTGGGTGTTAGTTGATCACGGACGTTGGACTCACGGTATTAAATTAGAAACAGACACAGGCGAAATTACTGTAAGGATGGTTGATAATAAAGACATCCTTATGGCAAGCGAAGAAAAACCGGCAGATGTTATTACAGGTGTAGAATGAGTCAAATTGATTTAAACAAATACAAAGAATTTGTATCAGCAGTTACGTCAGCAGAAAGTAACGATACAAATGCTATGACAAAACGATTAAAGAAAATTGAAACTGAAACTAACGTAAATATGGCACTACTTTTAACAGGTGCTATTGGACTCTCATCGGAAGGAGGAGAATTTGCAGAAATTGTTAAAAAATGCGTATTCCAAGGCAAGCCACTTGACCAGGATACTAGGTTCCATATCAAACGAGAACTTGGTGATATACTTTGGTATTGGATTAATAGTGTTCGTGCAATTGGGCTTGACCCGAATTCAGTGATTGAAGAAAATGTAAATAAGCTTAAAGCAAGATATCCAGACGGTGAGTTCGATGTATACTACAGCGAAAACCGTAAAGAAGGCGATTTATAAGGAGACGATATGTATTACTTCACAGGATTAAGTATTTTACTATTAGCAGGTGCAATTGGTTGCACCGAGCCTATGATAGACGATAGTAAAGGACAAGACGTCACAAAAACACCAGACATTATCATAAATGTTAATAACACTAACACTAATAATATTAACTCAACTGATACCGATAATATTACTTTCGTTGATAACAGCACATTAACGGCTACAGCAACTGCTACAGCAACTGCCTGTGCTACTGCTACAGATAACAGTACTGATAACTCAACAGATAATTGTACGACAGCAATTTTCTTTGACGCTTACAAAAACAATTTTTAAGGAATGATTGTTATGAACACTCTATTTCAATCTAACGTTAATTCTATTAGACAAACAGACGATGCTGGATTACAGCAGTTTATGACTACAATGTATAATCATACAGCCGCAGGATTAGCTGTTAGTGGTTTTACATCTTATATGGTGTATGCTACCGGTCTTATTAACATATTCCTAAGCGGTATTATGCTTTGGATTACAATGCTAGCTCCGCTCGGCATGATACTGTATTACAGTTTTAAAGGACAGGATTGGGATGTTTCTGCTATAACCAAATTTTATTACAGTTTTGTAATAGTCATGGGTATTGGAATGAGCAGTGTTTTTGCTGTATTTTCTAGCACCAGTATTGTAGAAGCATTCTTAGCAACAGCCTTAACATTTGGTGCTGCAAGTGCTTATGGTTATTTTACAAAAAGAGATCTAACCAGTTGGGGTAGCTTTTTAATTGTTGGCCTGATTGGCATACTAATAGCTGGTTTAATAAATTTGTTTTTTGGTAGTCCGATGATTTCGTTTGTAATAAGTATATTAGGTATAATTATCTTTACAGGCCTGACAGCTTATGATAGTCAGCAAGCAAAGGAGATCTATCATGCCACTGGAGATCCTAAATACGGTGTTCAATTTGCACTTAACTTGTACCTTAATTTCATCAACCTTTTCCAAATGATCTTACACCTTATTGGCACTAGAGAATAATTTAACCATTGACATCCTACTATAGTATGCTATTATTATAGTAGGATTTTTTATGACCATACGGAGACACTGTGCAACCTAGCCCTATAAACACCCTACAGCAATTAATGATTATAACCGCAGAAGAATGCGGAGAACTTACACAAAGATGTAGCAAGATTATACGAAAGTATGCTACAATAGAGGAAATAGAAGAAGAGCAAAGACAAAAATTTGTAGAGGAAGCAGGCGATGTATTGTGTATGCTAGAATTACTAGTAGCACACAAAATCACCAACTGGGAAGAGCTTAGGCATCGTGTGTCAATTAAACAGGATAAACTTAAAACTTGGAGTGAATTAATTAAATGAAAGAACTTTGGGTAGAAAAATATAGACCTAAAACTGTTGAGGGATACGTTTTTAGAGATGAAGCACAGAAAAAGCAAATACAACAATGGATTAAAGACCAAAGTATCCCACATTTGCTTTTTAGTGGAAATGCAGGAATAGGCAAGACAACTTTAGCAAAATTACTGCTAAATGAATTGACAGTTGAAGATCTTGACATCCTTGAAATTAACGCTAGTAGAACAAACTCCGTTGACGATGTTAGAGATAAAATTGTAAACTTTGTACAAATGATTCCTTTTGGCGATTTTAAAGTTGTATTGCTAGATGAAGCTGATTATCTTTCGCCAAATGCTCAAGCCGCTTTACGTGGTGTGATGGAAGAATATCACGAGTTTGCTAGATTTATATTAACGTGTAATTATCCTAATAAAATTATTCCTGCAATCCATAGCAGATGTCAAGGCTTTCATATTGCACGGGTAGATCAAACAGAATTTACAGCTAGAGTAGCAGAAATTTTAATTGCAGAAAACGTGACACCAGATCTTGATATCCTTGACACATATGTCAAAGCTACATATCCAGACTTACGCAAGTGTATAAATATGGTGCAGATGAACGTACAAGATAAAAGCTTGATAGCACCACATGAAAATGATTCGGGAGAAACTGATTGGAAGCTTGAAATGGTAGAACTTTTTAAAGCGGGTAAAATCCAAGATGCACGAAAATTATTATGCGGTACCGTTCGACCAGAAGAAATGGAAGATATCTATAGATGGCTATATGAAAATTTAGAATTATTCGGCGATGATGAAAAACAAGATTCAGCAGTATTAATTATCAAGCAAGGCTTGGTAGATCATACACTAGTTGTAGACCCTGAAATTAATCTTGCGGCTGTACTAATTAAATTGAGTAGATTATGACTTATATAATAGATGATAATTGTATAAATTGCAAACACATGGATTGCGTAGAAGTGTGTCCAGTAGACTGCTTTTACGAAGGCGAAAATACTTTAGTCATTAACCCAAACGAATGTATTGATTGCGGGGTCTGCCAACCAGAATGCCCTGTAGATGCAATTTGGCCTGACACGAAAGTCTCACCCGAGAAGCGACAGTTTTGGGTAGATTTTAATTACAAGTGGTCGCAAGTATGGCCTAATATTACTGTGCAACGTAAAGAAGATGTGCCAGCGGATGCAGCAGCATGGGCATATCGCCCAAACAAGTTAGAAGAACATTTTTCAGAAAAACCCGGAAAAGGGGATCAACCAGAGGAAGATGAATGAAAGTAAAATTAGTTAGCTACTCCCAACCGTCTGCAGATTTCACACGAGCTGCAAGCGAAGACCACGTACATCACAATACACAAGATTTAATTGCATATTGTGCAAGGGTGTCTAACCCTACAAACCAAATGAACACAGAAACCAGTGAACGTTTATTAAAATATTTGGTTAAACACAAACACTGGAGTCCTTTTGAAATGGTAAGTGCTTGTTTAGAAATTGAAACCACTAGAGACATTGCACATCAAATTGTACGCCATCGCAGTTTTAGCTTCCAAGAATTTAGTCAGCGGTATGCAGATCCAGCTGAATTTGGAGATCAGTTTGTTATTCGCGAAGCTAGATTACAAGATGAAAAGAATAGGCAAAACAGCATTGAAACAGACAACCCGGAATTAGAAGCACATTGGATACATAAGCAGCGAGAAGTTATCGCGGCTGCTAAAAAAGCATATGAATGGGCTATTGAAAACGGTATTGCTAAAGAACAAGCACGGGTTGTACTGCCAGAAGGAAATACAAAGACACGCCTTTACATGAACGGTACACTTCGAAGTTGGATCCACTACATTGACCTTCGAAGTGATAACGGTACACAAAAAGAGCACATGGAAATCGCTCATGCTTGTGCAGAAGTAATTGCAAAAATCTTTCCAAACATCATGAGCTTTGTTGATGAAGGATAAATTTATCCATGCATTTATGGACGTTGCGGAACGTTTTAGCAAACTATCTACTGCAAAGCGACTGCAAGTAGGTGCAATTATTGTAAAAGACAACAGGATTATTTCAATTGGTTATAACGGAATGCCTAGCGGTTGGGACAACAATTGCGAGGCAACTATTTTTGTAACAAAGGACGAAGCGCAAGGCTATGATATGGTTGCACAGGGCTACACTGAAACTGAAAAAGGTAACTGGACAAGATTAAAAACTCGGCCAGAAGTATTACATGCGGAAAGTAATGCCCTTGCTAAACTTGCCCGCAGTAGTGAAAGTGGCAATGGTGCAACAATGTTTATTACACATCAACCTTGTTTAGACTGTGCGAAATTAATTTATCAAAGTGGTATATCAACAGTTTATTTTAAAGAACCATATAGGCTTAATGCTGGATTAGATTTCCTACAAAGAGCTGGAGTAGAAGTTAGGAAGTTTCATTGAATACATCTATAACTAGTTGATAAACTTTGTCATGTGATTCTTTTGACATGTGATTAGGATAAGTTCCCTTCCCAAAAGGCTCCGGAATATGTATAGTATCTAATATATAATCTGGTATATAAAAATTTTTTGAATTATATAACTCTCTAACTTCTTTTTCTATGGCAGTAAAAACCGGCCAATAAATACATTTATTGTAGTGTCTACTATAATGTTTGACTAACAACATATTTTGTAAAGCAAAAGTATCATTATAGTCAACATAATATCTTATAAACCAGTCGATAAAGTTAATATATTTTTTATATTTCGCCCAGAATGGGTATTTTTTCCTGCCTAGGGCTGATCGTAAAGCAAAGACTTGTTCAGTAGGATCTTTAATAAATTTAAAATTAAACCTAGTCCAATCACTTGCTATAAAAAGAATATTTGTATTCTTTTTTTCATCAAAGCTCATTTCTCTATCTAAACGTAAAAATGTCTGCAAACTCCACTCGGGTCCTGATCCTGCTTTTGCATAATTTTGTACTTCAAAATGTTTTTCTAATGCATAATGATAAACTAAAAAATTATTTGTAGGATTGTAGTTTGGATCTGCAAAACTATCACCAAAAATCCATAGTTTTGTTTTCATAGTTTAAGGGGCCTTTCGACCCCCTTCCTTACGTAATGGGTTATTCGTCTCCGTAGATAGCTAATACTTCTTTAACTGCTTCGTGGCGTTCAATGTCACGATGCTCAAAGTTTACTATATCTAACCGGGTTAAATCACGAGTGTACAAATGTTTTATGAATGACACTAAACCATTGTCTGTAAGTCTATCTGCTTGTGCTAAATCACCAGTAACAACCATCTTAGAACCCTCTCCAATGCGTGTTAATAACATCTTCATTTGATTAGGTGTTGCATTCTGCATTTCATCTGCTAGAATAAAACTGTTCTTAAATGTCCGTCCTCGCATGTATGCTAGTGGTGCTATTTCTATAATGCCTTCGTCGATCATCATAGTTATTTCTCTGGCAGTGAAATATTCTCTTATGACATCGAATATAGGTCTAGTCCATGGAGCCATCTTTTGCTCTAGCGTTCCTGGTAAAAATCCTAAGTCTTCATCGACGCTAACTGCAGGACGAGTAACAATAATTTTTTCAACCTCACCTTCCTTAAACAGTTTTATAGCGATTTGTACTGCTAATAATGTTTTACCTGTACCAGCTGGACCTATTCCAAAGACGATGTCTTTATCTTTGTCTAGCAATTTTAACATGTAAGTTTCTTGATTTCTATTACGTGGTAGGACTCTAACTTGACGCTTTTTCTTATATGCATCAAATTCAACAACGTTATTAGTTGCTTCTTCATATCTCGGCTTACGAGCCGAACGTCTTGCACCCATTAAGTTCCTCCTTGTTGGATAAAAAATAGGGCTTAACCTTAACAGTAAGGCTACTGCCCTACACAAATATTTAGCTATATCTTTTAAAGCGAAACTTACCTTAAAATACGATAAATAAAAGTAATAAATATAGGATTATCTGAAATGCAAGACATTTATGACGTAATTAAAAACGTAGAAAGAATATATGAAAGTAATACAGGTTTTCAAATCCTAAAAGATTTCGAGCGTGTATTAGATGAATTAGACTTATATGTATATGACAATTGGGAAGATGGTGAATTAGCCGAAGGGCCGATTATTGATAGACATTGGGTTACATGTAAATTTTTCTGGGATAGGAATAAGATGCCAGATCCTATGGGCGGTAAAAGATTATTAGATTATGATTGCAAAATTAGCTATCAAAAAACTTACATGCTTAAACCTAGGAAAATACGAAAACCCGATGACATGCGCCCAGGTACAAAGAAAGGTAAACTCGATCGTCGTCCTATTTGGATTGTAAGCATTATGATGCCTAAAAAATTATTAGCTGATATATATGGTAGCTACAAAGAAAAATGGGATTGGATAACAGATCCTGCAACAGAAGCAACAGCACCTGGTACTGAGCAGCCAGCTGATGATTTAGCAGCCGGTGGAATGCCAGAAGGAATGGATATGGGCGGAGCAGCACCACCTGAAGCTGGAGCAGCACCACCTGAAGCTGGAGCAGCACCAGCAGGAGCAGTATAATGAGTCTACATAAGCATGATTTAAAATATATGATGTATGATATTTTTGAAGTTGATTCATACAGTAGTAAAATGGGAGAAGATCAAGACATTGTAGTTGTTAGTTTTACAATGAAAGATAAAGCCCCTGCAGATGATTTAGTCAAATTTTTAGAAAACGGGTATAGTTTTATACTTGATGCAGACGTATCGGCAGGAGAATTAAAAGATGGAAACTATAAAGTTTTTGTGGAGATTGAAAGAGATAGACATATAAGCGAAAACCTATACGAAATGCTTGATGGCGTTAAAAAAATAAGCGGCGTAAATAATTTAAAATTCCGTTATTATAAAAACTTCAACAGCAAAGAAGCAACACTAGAAGCATTAACAGAAACAATACCGACAAGTGCAGATGATTACAGTGTAAAACTAGAACAAACAACAATGGAAAATTACAAACATTTCTTTAGTAATAGCTATTGTGATAACATTGAAATGTTAAGTGAAACTATTGTATTACAAAAACCATACTCAGAACGATTACAACTAAGGTTTTTAGATTTTGGCAACAAACAAGATGTATTTGATAGATTAACAGAAAGCTTTAATCCATGGGATTTTGCAGAAATTATATATCTATCAAAATATATAGGCGATTATAATATTACCAAATATGGTAATAAATTGACGTTAGAAAACAAAGGAAAAACACTAGTTGTAGAACGCATTTCTTAAGGAGAACATAATGGCAAAATCCGATTTTAAATTTGCATTTGAACCGCCAATGGTTAAAGAATTATTACATGGAAATATTGAATGGAATAATTGGTATAATGCAATGTGTGAGATTTTGCCGCTTTGGGAAATAAACACAATTGACCGTGTAGCAGGATTTATTGCACAATGCGGTCATGAATCTCGTAACTTTTCTGTGCTCACCGAAAACCTAAACTATTCAGCAGCCGCACTTAATAGAATCTTTCCAAAATATTTCATCCGTGCAGGTAGAAATGCACAAGAATATCATAGACAACCAGAACGTATTGCAAATGTAATCTACGCTGATCGCATGGGTAACGGTGATGAGGCTAGTGGTGACGGCTGGAAATATAGAGGCGGAGGTATACTGCAGTTAACAGGTTGTAATAACTATACAGCATTTGCAAAAGAAATGGGAATTACTGTAGATGACAGTGTAAACTATGTAAGGACAAAAAAAGGTGCCTTAGATAGTGCATGCTGGTTTTGGGACACAAACAACATAAATCGTTATTGTGACGATCAAGATATCGTGGGTATGACTAAACGCATTAATGGCGGTACAATTGGTTTGGAAGATCGCAAGAAGCACTGGGAACATGCATTAGATGTGTTAGGAGGCGATCTTGATTCTCACAGTGTTGACCGTAATCAAATTGTTAAAAAAGGCAGTAGGGGGGCATTAGTCACAGAAATACAAGAACGATTAGATATTAAACCTGCAGATGGCATATTTGGTCCAGGAACTGAAGAAATAATAAAAATTTGGCAAGAAGATAACGGACTTTATCCAGACGGTATAGTAGGTCCTAAGACAATTGAAAAACTATTAGGCTGATTATGGGTATTTTTGCTGGCATAAAATATGGCTTAATAGCACTTGTATTACTTGCTGGATTTGCAGCATATGATTATGTAATAGATTTACGTGTAAATTTAGAACAAACAAAAGCTAACCTAGCAACATCCGAAGCAAACACACAATTGTTAGAAAATGAAATAGGTAAACAGCAAGAAGTGCTTGACCAATTACAAAAAGATTTTAAAGACATTACAGAAGCAAATAAAAAACTAGAAAATGTAAATCAAAAATTAGTAAAAGAGTATGCAGCACTTGACACAAAATTTAACAAGATTAATGCAAGTGGAGAAAAGCGAGACATTGGTAATCTTGCTGTACAAAAAACAAAAGCAATAGAAAAAATTGTTAATCGTGCAAGTGCCAATGCCTTAAGATGTGTAGAGATAGCTATGGGTAGTCCACTTACAGAAGAAGAAAAAAATGCAACAAAAAAATCACAGATCAATCCTGAATGTACTAGCATTGCGAATCCTAAATTCGTACAGTATTAAAATATTTGCATTAATATTACCCGTATTGTTTTTTGTAAACAGTTGTACAAAAGACATAACCCCTCCTCCTGTTAAAAAAATAGAAACAGTAACAAAATATATAGAAAAAACTCCCCTCAACTTAGACAAACCTGCCCCAGTAGAAATGAGCAAAGTAAATTGGATACTAATAACCGAAGATAATTACGCAGATGTATTTGCAGAATTAAAAGAAAAAAATGCAGATGTTGTTCTTTTTGGTTTGACAGATGATAATTACGAAACTCTAAGCAAAAACTTTGCACAAATCCGTGCATACATAATTAAACAAAACGAAATAATAAAACAATATAAAAACTACTACGAAAATGTTACAAAATAACCAGATCTAATGTAACATTCGTACCGCTAAATACTATGTACGCCCGAGGGCGGTAATGGGGGCAAATATGGATTTAGCACAACAAGTACAAGGTATGACACACTCTGAGAGTTTTCAGATGTTAGGCATGCATCTAACTGACATGATAGTACCTTGGATAGCAATCTTAATTAGTATAGCAGCAGCATTTTGGTTTAAAGATTTTGCACAAAATCTTGTGGCTGGTATGGCGTTTAAATATGGTGGCAACTTTCGTGAGGGCGATCAAGTCATCTTAGACGGACACGATGCTATGATTATTAAGATAGGTATGAAAGAAACTGTATTTGGTAGATACACGGACAAAGGTTACACCTGGCAATATGTACCAAATGAAAAAATTGAATACCACAAATTAGAGAAAATTGTACACAGAGACCTACACTTAGATACTGATATAGAAAAAGGGCAACAGATAATGGAGCTGATAGCAAAAGCTCAATCAACATACAAAAAACCATTGGAGGTAAACAAAGATGCCAAGGGCACATCCCCTCTCGAAGGATGAGGAAACAAACATAGTAGAAAATAAAACTGAAACAGGATTTGACAAATACAAATATGACGAAGAAATTGCTGTTCCTGCTTCTGAAGGAAGGGCAACAAAACGGGTAAAATTAGATTTAGAAGTAGATGCAACAGCAAAAGACCTTGGTGTAAATCCTTTTGCAAAATGGATACATCTTGCCCATGCTGTAGACAGCTGGCGAATTTTTCCACGTATCTTTATCCTAACCTATATTGTATTATTACATAAGAGTGTGCTATGGTATATGGAATTACCAAATCCTACTCTAGAACAATCTGGGCTTATAAGCATAGTAGTTGGGGCAGGTGCTGCTTGGTTTGGATTATATACAGGGAGTAAACGTTAATGTTGGTGTTTAGCTACGGCATTATAAACTTCTAATTAGCAAAGGTAGTATTTAATTATAACTAAGTAGTATTATGGACTACTACGATTTACTCGGGGTTAAGCGGTCAGCCTCGGCAGACGAACTTAAAACCGCTTATAAAAGACAAGCAATGAAAAACCATCCTGACAAGGGTGGCGATCCTGAAAAGTTTAAACAGATAAACGAAGCTTACCAGGCATTATCTGATCCGCGGCAAAAACAGATGTATGACCAGTTTGGTACAACTGATCCGCAGCAAGCACAGATGAACCAAGGTGGTTTCCATTTTACATCAGGAGCAGGAGCTGATTTTGATGATATACTAAGACACTTTGGGTTTGGTCACCAATTTGGACACGGCTTTGCAAACCAAAGATCCAGGAGAAATAAAGATATTAGATTAAACTGGACCATAAAATTTGAACATCAATTTACTGGAAAAACTGACACACTATCTTATAAATTATTAAACGGAAAAGTTGAAGTTTTAGATGTTAAAATTCCTCCAGGCATTAGACAAGGAGATAATATTAAATTCCAGGGTTATGGAGATAATAGTATTCCTAATTTACCTCGAGGAGATTTAATTATTAGCATTAACATACAACCGCATCCTAAATTCAGAAGAGAGGGAAATGATATTTATACCATTGAAGAAATATCAGCGTTTGACTTAATAACAGGAATATCTAAAGAAATAACATCTCCAGAAAATAAAAAAATTAACCTTACTATTCCACCAGGTACAGGACCTAATACAGTTTTCAGTATCAGTGAGCACGGAGTACCTGACATGAATACTCGACGCAAAGGTAATCTTTTTGTTGAGGTTAAGTGTATTATACCAAAATTATCAAAAGAACAAATTAGCAATTTAAAAAAATCGATTGACCACCACAAAATATTTTGCTAATATAAACTATAATCTTTTAATCAGGATGTAAAATGGTAGAACCTAACGAAGAGTTAAAATTAGTTTTTGACAAAGCAGTTAAAGACGCAAAAAACCTAAGCCACGAGTATGTGACATTAGAGCATTTACTTTTTGCTGCTATGTGCAGCGAAAACCTTTACAATATATTAAAAGGATTTGGTGCCGATGTAGATACGATTAAATCTAGCCTTGAAAAATATTTAAAAAGTGAATATGCAGACATTACAACTGACAAAGAAGGTTATAAACCAAAAAAAACCCAATCGGTTGAACGTGTATTAAATAGGGCTTTTACACAGTGTCTCTTTAGCGGAAGGTCTACTATTGATTTAACCGATATTATTCTAAGCATACTTGCAGAAAAAAAATCAATGGCTGCTTTCTATTTAGAAAAGAATGGTATTTCTAAAGACCAACTAACTGATTATTTGCACAGTGAAATTGAGCCTGAACTAGAAGAAGAAGAAATCAGCAGCCAAGCATTAAAAGCACTTAAATCATTTACTGTGAATCTAAATAAAGAGGCAGAAAAAAACAAAATTGATCCTGTAATAGGAAGAGCAGACATTTTAGAATCAGTAGCACTTGCATTAGGCCGTAGGCAAAAAAATAATATCATACTAGTAGGTGATCCAGGTGTTGGCAAAACAGCAATTATAGAAGGATTAGCTTACAAAATTGTAAATGATGAGGTACCTGATTTTTTGAAAGAATATCAAGTTTACAATCTAGATATAAGTGGATTGTTAGCAGGCACAAAATACCGAGGCGATTTTGAGGAAAGATTAAAACTAATCTTGCAAGGCTTGAAAAGCAAAGGCAAAACAATCCTTTTCATTGACGAAGCCCACATGATTAATGGCGCAGGTGCCGGGGGTGGCAAAGATTCAAATGATCTAGCAAACATGCTTAAACCTGCTCTAAGTAAAGGAAATATTAAAGTAGTTGCTAGTACGACATGGGACGAGTATAGAAAGTATTTTGAAAAAGACCGAGCATTAATGCGTAGATTTCAAAGAGTAACTGTAGACGAACCGTCACCAGAAATCACTGTTGATATCCTTAACGGTATTAAAAAGTATTACGAAGAGTTTCACAAAGTTATCATAACTGACGAAGCTATTGGAGCAGCAATCAAACTAAGTGTAAAATACCAAAATGACAAGAAATTACCAGATAAAGCTATAGATTTAATTGACGTTGCCTGTAGTAGATTTAACCTTATAGAAGATGAAATTGAAAAAAAGATTGACGATAAATCAATTCAATTTGAACTTGCAAAAATGATTAATCTACCAGCTGAACAAGTAGCAGAAAGAGAAACTGAAAATCTTGTACATCTAGAAAAGAATATCAAAGACAGTGTTTACGGGCAAGATAAAGCTATTGAAGATTTAGTCGATAAAATCCTTATTGCACAGGCTGGGCTAAAAGACGAAACTAAGCCGATTGGTAGTTTTGTGTTTATGGGTCCTACAGGAACTGGTAAAACAGAAACTGCGAAACAGCTCGCTAATCATTTAGGTGTAAAACTTGTAAGATTTGACATGAGCGAGTATCAAGAAAAGCACAGTGTTGCAAAACTAATCGGGTCTCCTCCAGGCTATGTAGGCTACGAGGAGAATAACGGCCTTCTTATTACAAAATTAGAAGAAAATCCTAATTGTGTTTTATTACTAGATGAGATAGAAAAAGCTCATCCGGATGTATCGCAGATTTTACTACAAATTATGGACAATGGAAGGATTACAGGGTCGCACGGTAAGGAAGCTGATGCAAGAAATTGTATTTTAATCCTTACAACAAATCTTGGTGCAGAAGAAGCAGAGAAAAACACAATAGGTTTTGGTAATGAATTTGATCAAGAATATTCCGATACAGAGCTTAAAAACTTTTTTGCTCCTGAGTTTAGGAATCGATTAGATGGGGTAGTTACTTTCGGCAAATTAAGCAAAGAAATTATGATGAAAATTGTTGGCAAATTTTTATTTGCTTTACGAGAACAGATTAAAGATAAAAACATCACTATCTCAATAGATGATGAGGCATTAGATGTGCTAGTTGAAAAAGGGTATGATAGCAAAATGGGTGCAAGACCGTTGCAGAGAATTATTGATAGAGAAATCAAGAAACCTCTTAGTAAAGCAATGTTGTTTGGTAGTTTAAAAAATGGCGGGAAATGTAAGATTGTGATTAAAGATAACGAGTTTGATATTACAGTAGAGGAGGAGCATGTTGCAGCACATTGAGACAAATAAGTTATTTTATAATGAATATCTTTATGCGCTGAAATGCCAAAATCCTTTACTGGTAATTTTTCGTAACTGCCAATCAAGTGGTCCTGCTTGGGCAATGAGAATACTCGACGGGCTTCGCCTTTACTTTGAAGATAAGCATAGATTAACCTCAGATATACCGCATCATATACGTGACGATATTAGCAACGGCAAAATTAAATATCGTCATTTTAGGGATGCACAAACAATTTATAAATGTCTTACTGAAAAATTAGTTAGTAGAGAATTTAAGATTAGGATAGATTGGCCATATACTGGTAAGTTTTACGCAAATGATAAAGCATGGTTATTAGAAATGGCTACTAGAATCGAATGTGCTCAAGAATTCCATCAACCAGATCCTAAATATGTCGAGGCATTGTTAGCGAATGGTCATATTATCCTTGTTGACAAGCCTCCGGAATACAAATGGAAGGTTAAATTTAACAGTAACAAAGGTATTCCTAGTTTTGGTAAATGGTGTAAGAACAACACTGATAAAGTAAAAGTATCTGCAAGCACATTAGAATATATGGAAAAAGGTTATGGACTAGAGGGATGTATGATGTATGTACGTGATAAATCTGTCTTAACACTTGTAACTTTAATGGCAGGAAATAGTCTAGGACGTACTGACGAGCTTGTTTATCGCAAAGATTTAGATAAATAATTATATGGCAAACTCAAGTGAAACATTTAATTTTACAGTAGAATCAACACAAGTTGTACAATTAACACATCCTGGAGATAGTAGTGTACAACAAAACATTTCTGATAAATTAAAAGGTGATGGTTATTACGGCCGATCAGATGGATTTCATACTGTTCAGTATAATCTAACTGGATTATTAGGTTCCATAGTTGTACAAGGAACATTAACATCAACTCCTACAGACGAAGATTGGGTTACTTTACCATTAACAACACATGAATCAGTTATAAGTGATGACAATAGTAGAAATGGAAGTTTTATATATAATTTTACAGGTAACTTTGTTTGGGTAAGGATTAAGGTATCTAATTGGACTGATGGAACTGTAAAATCTATTTTATTAAATCATTGATACCTGGACCAAAAACCAGTGCTAAATATTGGTCTTGTAAAGCATGGGCATAAAAAATGAAATTAAATGAATTAGGAATAAATTTAAAAAAGAACATAGATTTTGATTTAGTAGAAGATGCTTTAGTATTCATGCGAAATGATCCTATGTTTTATAGGAAAGATTATTACCCTACTGTTGCTAAAATGGCTGATATGCATAGAGGAGGATCTTCTTTTGATCCTGATTCAATATTGTCGCCTATGGTTACAAGAGGCATAAACAGATATTGCAAGGAATATAAACTTGCTAATATGCCAGATGACATCTTCCACGAAGACCATAGACGTAGATTATTGAATAAAATACGTGAAGAAGAATTAAAGCAGATAGAAAAAGGTGATTATAAGTGAGGTTAAGACAGCTATTTGAAGCACCTGGTAAAACTGCTGCATTTGCTTTTGGCAGATTAAATCCTGCAACAAATGGTCATGAGCTTTTAGTACAAGAAATAGTCAAACAACCTGGAGATGCTTTCCTCTTTTTAAGTGATAGACCTGCTAAACTTCCTTCGGATCCTTTATCAGCAGCAGAAAAATTAGACTGGGCACAAAAAAGCTTTAATAATATTGCTGTAGGTTTAGCAAAAAATGCTTTAGTTGCTGCAGACAGATTATACAAAATGGGATATACAAATTTAATATATCTAGAGGGAGAAGCTAAGATGGGCACTGTTATTAAAAAATATAATGGTGTAGAAGCTGCAATGCACAACTATAATTTTGATAATATTGATCTAGTTAGATTAGAAAGAGACCCAGATGATCCCGGAGCCCGAGGCATGAGTGCAACAAAACTTAGACAAAGTGTAGTGGATAATGATTTTGATGCATTCCAATCAGGTATAACACAAGCTGCACAACCCTACGCAGAAGACATGTTTAAAAAATTACAAGAACTTTTAAGCGTAAATGAAGCACATATGGTAGGCCATGATACTATTATTCCACAACCTAAACTAACACTGGTAATAGACACACCTGGTGATCTAGATTGGTACAAACTAGGACAACATTATCCTACACTTGCACAACAAGATCCAAAAGAATACGGACAAGAAGACTCCGATACAGTAATGACGTTTAGCACTCCGGCAGAAATGTCTCATATGAAACGAATGCTAGACAAGATGGGTGCAAAGTATAAAGAAATTGGTGGCACTCACCAACATCCTGAAGTGCATCAGCCAAAAAAATGAATTTAGACGAGCTTAAAAAACTAGCAGGTATAACAGAATTTACAGGATATACAGAATATAAGATAGATGAAAATCCCAGTGAAACTGCAACTGCATTAAAGAAAAAAGAAAAGGAAATGGGTTTAAAACCAGGAGACCAAGATTGGTTTAAACTTTGGTTCAGTAAGCCTTACATGACAGGTCCTGTGCAATTTAGAGGAAGGAAAAAATGAAAATACATGAAGTTGACTCTAAACTTTTAGAATTTGACTTTGGAAAAACTGGCCTTGGAAGAAGCATAAGTAGGCTAACTCCTACCCAACTAGCAAGAGATGCTTCAAATTGGATTTTCAATAAAAAAATACCAGACGAATTAGACCAGTATGGACAAAGACGTCAACAAGAGAAAAGACAACAGCAACAAAAGCAACAGCAACAAAGACGCCAACGAACGTCTAAGATGGATGGTGGTTTTTTAAAATGATTGTAAGAGAAATATTAGAATCAGCAACAGCAGGATCTACTGCAGCAGGTAATATTGCAACAGTAGCAAGTGTTCCTGCAGCATATAGGAAAATTAAAAAAGGTAAAAACGGATTACCAAAAGCACCGCAAGCATTGAACAAAGACGGTACTGCTAAGAATGCTATTGATACAGATATCAATCTAATGGGCGGCGTTATAAAGAGATAAATATACAAAATATATTTGGAGAACTCATGCGTAAAGAAGAATTTAAAGAAGGTTTAGGCGACTTAGCCCATGCAGCAGAGCTAGATCATGAAGTACAAATGGCTAGATCAGATCTGTATAAAATCGCAAAGTATGCAATTAAGCTTCACGAAATGCTCAAAGGTGTCAGCGAGCAAGAAGGTTTAGAAGGTTGGGTACAGGCTAAGATTACAAAAGCTGCGGAAGGTTTAGGCAATGTTTACCATAATCTCGATTACAAGATGAATTTTGAAAAACAGAACGAGCCTAGTGACATGGAAGTAGAAATGCCGTTTGAAAGTGCGTACAAAGGCAGCCTTGCAAGACATTTAACCAAAAATCTACAAGAAAAATCTAAAAAAAAAGTAGACGATAAAGAAGTAGACGAAGCACACGGCAATGATAAAATGTATGATCAATGCTGGGATGGTTATAGAAAAGTTCCTGGCAAAAGGAGAGGTGAGAAAGGCTCATGTGTTAAAGCATGAGTGCATTATTAGCAAACTTACCTAACACAAAAGTCTATGTCCGTAAAGAATACTTAATGGATCATAAAAGCGGACATGGCGAATTTGTAGAAGGACACTGGGTAACTGTAAAAAGTATACCTGGTAGAGCTTTTTACTTTGAAACTTATCTCCCCGAATATGCCGCACTTTACGACAAACTTCCTATCAGTGCTTTTGTAAGCGAACCTAAAAAACCAGAACCTGATTTACCTTTGCAAGACCTACAATTTTGGAATGCAATGGATTATGGCGTAACTGCTATATATAAACAATTTATAGGCAGCATGGATTTTGAAATATTTACACGTAGTCATAAGGTATTAAAAGGTACTTATGTATTAACACTAGATAATTACCATGAAAATGCTGACGAAATAGATTACAGCACTAGTGAAATACCCGAAGAACATAAAAGTTTTAATATATTAGAACTAGATAACGGACAGTATGCAGCCTATCCGAACAATAGGATGCGTGTATATGATAATAGCTTAACCCCAAAGCAACCTAAAAATCCTGATTTCAAAGTAAGCACTCAATTCTATCAAGTAGAAAATGGTTACACATATAGACTTGGCGACACAGATGAGTACTACTGGAAATCAGAATAATATTGACAAATAAGATTTTAACCACTATAATTAATTATTTAAAGGAGAAATATGAGCGATAGAGTCTATGGTATTGACGAAAAAGCAAAGCTAGAAAGACTAGTCAACGAGGGTTGTACAGTGTTACAAGAAATTCAAGATTTACAAGAAGGATTAAAAGATACAGTAAAAGCTGTTGCAGAAGAACTTAATGTAAAACCAAGTTTAATAAACAAAGCGATTAAGATTGCACATAAAGCAGATTGGCATCGTGTTGCAGACGAATTTGAAGATTTAGAAACGCTCGTAGCTACTGTAGGTAAAGATCATTAAAATAAAATTTTATGTGGACTTTCGAAAATTTTAATGCAATCCATTTTGAATTAAGCAGTAAATGCAATGCAGCCTGTCCTGGCTGTCCAAGATTTATTTTCAATTCACCTAATGTAAATAAAGATCTTGTACAGCAGGATATAAGTTTTGAAGATTTTCAATCTTGGTTAAGCCCATTTATTTTAAAAAAAATTAAGAATTGGATTTTTTGTGGAACACACGGTGATCCAATGACTTGCAAAGATTTACTTGATATTGTTGCTTATGTGTGTGAGTATAGCCCTGGATCGATTCAAATTAATACAAATGGAGGTATTAGAAATGAAAGATTTTATAAAACCTTAGGAGAAATCTTATATACCGCAAGCAAAAAAGACGGTGTAAATAGAGAAGTCGTTTTTTCTCTAGACGGACTAAGTGATACTAACCATATATACAGGAGAAACGTAAAGTGGGAAAAAGCCTTTTCTAATTTAAAATCTTTTGCTAAAACCGGTGCAAAAACAGCATGGGATTATCTAAGATTTTACTATAATAATCATCAGATAGACGAAGCTAAAGCATTAGCAAAAAGCTTAAATGTAGAATTTAGGCTTAAAAATCCATTTGGTGTTGAAGAATATGCTATGCCAGTTTACAACAAAGATTTTAAAAAAGTATATAACATCTTGCATTATACTGGCTTTCCTATTATTTCATATACACCATGTACTACTGAATATGTTGCACCATTACCAGAAAACACTTTAGAAGATGGTTATATAGATTGTAACTCTTTTAGAACATTACCACCGCCAATGCATGATCAAAAAATGGTTGAAATTTATATTGATCATACAGGCAGTATATATCCATGTTGTTTTGTAGGCGGTAGTGCAAACACATTACCATTTACATCTGTTATATCAGAAGTTAAAGAGATAAAAAAGAAAATAGGAAACAATAATAACTTACACTATTATAGTTTAGAAAGTATACTAAACAATAATAAAGTTTTAGATATTTTCCACAAAAGCTGGAAGAAAAAGACAATAAAAAAATGTTGGTTAGAATGTGGAATAAAACAAAATAAACAAAGATCAGTTGATGATTTATTTGTAGAAAGAACTAAAGAAAATGCTATGGAATAAAATTAAAGAATTTTGGATAAGAAGTTATACTAGCGATAGGACTGCATTCTATTTTGAAACAATTGCTAGTATTTGTGTTTTTACAAGCATGACGTGGATATCTTTAACTGCACAACATCCTCCTATGCATTTAATTTATCCTGTAAGTTTCACTGGTGCAGTTTTTAGTATTGTTGCATTTATAAGGAGAGGAGTAGGTTGGCCTTTGGTAATGACTATTTATTTTGCATTTTTGCATATTTTTGGTTTTGGCAGAGCAATGGGATGGTATTGATAAATAAACTTTTACGCATTAAGCATGTAGACGGTACGTTAGCCAAAAAATAACGAGAAAGAATAAATGAGTTACGTTGACGCTATATTTGATAGAAATGAAGACCTTATTCGTGTCGTAGAAAGACATGAAGGTAAGAGGAAATTTGTAGAACATCCAGTAAAATATATTTTTTATTACAAAGATCCTAAGGGAAAACATTTAAGTATTTACGGAGATCCCCTCTCAAAAATTATCTGTAAAAACACAAAAGATTTTCGTAAAGAAATAGCAATTAATAGAGACAAAACTTTATTTGAAAGTGATGTAAATCCTATTTTCCAATGTCTAAGTGAAAATTATTTAAATCAAGATGCACCAAAATTAAATATTGCATTTTTTGACATTGAAACAGACTTTGATCCTGATAGAGGATTTGCTGATCCTGCAGATCCTTTCATGCCAATTACTGCAATTACTGTAAATCTACAATGGTTAGATGTTCTTATTACATTAGCCCTTCCTCCTAAAACACTTTCATTAGATCAAGCAAAGCATGAAGTAGCACAATGGGGTGAGGAAGTTTTATTGTTCACCGACGAAGGAGACATGCTTGAAACGTTCCTAGATCTTATAGAAGATGCCGATGTCTTAAGCGGTTGGAATTCAGAAGGTTATGATATTCCCTACACTGTAAATCGTGTAAGTAGGATTTTAAGTAAAGATGATACTAGACGCTTTTGCTTGTGGAAGCAATTGCCTAAGAAAAGAGAATATGAAAAGTTTGGCAAAAAAGCCGAAACGTTTGATCTTGTTGGCCGTGTACATTTAGACAGTCTTGAACTATATAGGAAGTACACATACGAAGAACGACATAGCTATAGACTAGATGCAATTGGCGAAATGGAAGTAGGTGAGCGTAAAACTGTTTACGAAGGTACACTTGACCAGTTATACAATAACGATTTTAAAACATTTATTGAATACAACAGACAAGACGTTGCACTGCTAGATAAATTAGACAAAAAACTAAAATTTATTGATCTAAGCAACGAACTTGCCCATGCAAATACTGTATTGCTACAAACCACAATGGGTGCTGTAGCAGTTACAGAACAAGCGATTATTAACGAAGCACACGAAAGAGGCATGCGTGTACCTAATCGCCCTAAGAGAGATGACGAAAATACAGCGGCTGCAGGTGCTTATGTTGCATTTCCAAAAAAAGGTGTACACAAATGGATAGGTAGTATGGATTTAAACAGTCTATATCCAAGTGTTATTCGTGCATTAAACATGGCACCTGAAACAATCATTGGACAATTACGTCCTGAAATGACAGACAGCATTATTCATGAAGCAATTACGCTAGAAAAAAAATCATTTGCAGGTGCTTGGGAAGGCCGCTTTGGTACAGAAGAATATCAAGCAGTGATCGATCAACGTAAAGATGTTGTACTAACTTTAGATTTCGAGGATGGAAGATCTGAAACACTAAGTGGAGCCGAAGTTTACAAGCTGGTATTTGATAGCGGAATGCCTTGGATGTTAAGTGCGAATGGTACAATATTCACAACTGAATTTGAAGGAGTAATTCCAGGAATATTAAAACGTTGGTATGCAGAGCGTAAAGAACTACAAGCAATGAAAAAGAAAGCTATCGAAGCAGGTAATCCGCTAGAAATTGCTTTTTGGGACAAACGGCAACTTGTAAAGAAAATTAATCTAAATTCATTATACGGTGCAATTTTAAATCCAGGATGTAGATTTTTTGATAAGCGTATAGGACAATCAACTACGCTAACTGGCAGGCAAATTGTAAAGCATATGAGCGCAGAAGTTAATAAAGTTATAACTGGTGATTACAATCACGTTGGCAAGGCCGTAATATATGGCGATACAGATTCAGTTTACTTTAGTGCATATCCTGTATTAAAAACAGAAATAGACAATGGAAGCATTCCTTGGTCAAAAGAAGCAGTGATTACACTATATGATCAAGTAGCAGAAGAAGCTAATACTACCTTTAAAGACTTTATGTTAAATGCATTCCATTGTCCAGCTAGCAGATCTGCAGTAATTGCAGCAGGTAGAGAAATTGTTGCAGAATCGGGATTATATATTACGAAAAAAAGATATGCTGCTTTAGTATATGACTTAGAAGGTGAACGTAAAGATATAGACGGTAAGCCAGGTAAAGTAAAAGCAATGGGCTTAGATCTTCGAAGATCTGACACTCCGGTTTTTATGCAGGAATTTTTGATGGAAATATTAATGATGGTTTTAAAAGAAACACCAGAAGAAGAAATTATTCAAAGAATTACTGACTTTAGAAAAGAATTTAAAGATAGACCAGGTTGGGAAAAAGGATCTCCTAAACGTGCTAATAAGATAGGACACTATCAAAGACTAGAAGAATCTAAAGGGAAAGCTAATCTTCCAGGTCACGTAAGAGCAAGTTTAAATTGGAATTCTTTAAAACATATTAATAACGATAGATATAGTATGGATATTGTTGACGGAATGAAAGTTATAGTTTGTAAATTAAAGCCTAATCCAATAGGTTATACAAGTGTTGCATATCCTGTAGATGAACTTAGATTACCTGATTGGTTTAAAGAACTTCCATTTGATAGTGACGCAATGGAAGAAGCAATTATTGATAAAAAATTAGATAATCTAATCGGTGTTTTAAATTATAATCTAGATGAAACAAAACAAGAAAATACTTTCAACAGCTTTTTTGAGTGGGATTAAATAATGACTAAAGAAGAAACTCCAGAAAAATTAAAAGAAATAGCCTCTAACTGGGAAGAGTCCTATAATGGGCATGCAGTTGAACTTAAAAAGAAAAGATTATTAGATAGTATTAACTCTCCAGAATTTATAGCAGCACAAAAAGCCTACAAAGAAGCCACTGAACAATACGAAGCTGACAATAACGAATGGTGGGACAAGCTTTCTGAAGAAGAAAGAGAAAAAGCTTTTTATGCTGTATGTAAACGTATACACAAAGGTGACTATGAGAAAAACGGAAGCTATAGATACGTCCTATATCAAGTATTTGGATTTGATATGAGCATGTATGGTGTTGGCATGGATTGTGGTTATATGGATTTACATAATGCAATATTCGGTGGTATTGAACTTAACAAAATGTCTCAAGCTAAAGAAATTACTATTAAACAAGACGGAATAGAACACAAAGCGATCTTAGAAGAACATCAAAACATATCTATAAAATTAAAAGACGACGACAACAAGATTGAAATAATTATAAACAACTTGCCTAAAACATTTGACGATGCTGCATAACCAGTCATTTAAATTTAGTTAAATACTATGTATATAATGACCTGGAGCTAAAATGAGAGCAACACTACAAGAAATATTAGAATATACTTATAACAATACATTATTTCATTTTTTAAAACTATATCATATTAAAAGTGAGGTTGTTGAAATAATACCTGATTTAACAGGTACAATTACAAGAGTAGATGTTGAAAATAATCAACTTGTAACAACAACTAATAATGTGCCGTGGTTAGAATCTAAAATGAAAGTTAGATTTGAAGGTATATCTACAGAAATAAATCCTGCAAAATATTATTATGTTAAAAATATTGTAGGAGATACAACCTGCGTAAAATTCAGTATAGGCGAAACCGAACTTCCTGGAGAAGTATTACCTTTAACTACACCTACAGGAAGCTTTAATATAAAATTTGATCGTAGTTATCTGATAATAAAAGATACAAGTTGGTTAGATATAGGTATGCGTCTAGTCTTTGAAGAATTTCCTATCTATGGAAATAAAGTATCTTTAGCAGGGTTACAACTATTAACAAAATATTTTGTATATGAAATACTAGAAGACAACAAAATTCGAATTAGCTCATCCCAACACTTACCTAATACCGTAAAAGATTCTCACTATAATTTTTTGCATTTTTCTAATGCAATAACAACAAGCTTCGAAATAATCCAAGATCAAACTTTTATAGAAGGTGTCACTGAAGATAAAGTAGTATATCTAGATGCTAGAACAGATGAAAAAATATCTGATTTTAATGCTGAGTTTGGCATGGTTGATCTTTACAAACTATTCAATTATTTAGAAAATTTACAAGAATATCCAACTGACAATAATATCATTGTTACCAATGTAGACGAAAACAATGAATTTGTTAGTACAAAATTAAATTTTGACAATCCTACATTTAAAGATGAATGGCAGTTAATAGATAGAACCGTCGTCCCGTCACAACATGAAATGATCGACTTTAAAAATAGTCTTTGGAACTTTAGCCTTAATCTTACTGAATTACAAAAATCTAGATTTAATCTAATGGCGCTTGCGTATGTAGATTACGTAACATTTGATTTATACACTAATAATAAAAATACAAATATTATCTCTGGCATTGACAATAATAGTAGATTGTTAAGTGATACATTAATAGTATCTCCTGGTACAAAATTAATTTTTAGCAATCCTAGCGATTCATCAAATGCATTGTCAGGTGTTGGATTATTACCAAATACCATTTATTATGTTCTTACATCATTCAGCAACGGATCTTTCACTATCTCAGATACTTTGAACGGCAATCAATTATTACTTCCTTATTCAAATTTTGATTTTTTAGCAAGGATCGTAACCGCATCAAATGTATTTGCTGAACATGATTTAGAATTTTATTTTGGTGAAGATAATCCTAATTTTGGTAAGATAACCTGGGAACAAAACATAAAAGGAACATATATTCCTAGAATTATTGATGAATTCAAAACTATAACAAGAACATTTGCTGAATACACTAATACTATATATAGGCAAGTGCCTTATAGAAACTATTTTATAGGACCATTCCTTGATGAGGAAAATGACATTATTACTATAGAAGATACTTCTATTTTAAAAGTAAACAATCCTATACGGTTCAGTAGTCCTCCAGATAGTGCAGATGCTGTAGTAGCTGCTGGATTAGATCCAACTTCTACATACTATGTGAAAGAAATATTAGATTGCGAAAGGTTCACTTTCTCTGACTCAGTAGGGGGACCTGCTCATATATTACCGTTTACAAATTTTGAACTATTTTTGACCGTTGACCTAAATATCTATCAAATTTTTGATTTTAATTCTTCATATGCACAAACTGATGGAAAAGAATTATGGAAATACTTAGAACCTAACATGCCTGTTAAATTTAGGAATCCCCCTGATTCTACTGATGCATTATTACAAGCAGAACTAGATCCTTTACAAACGTATTATGTAAAAGAAATAACAAAGTTTTATGATGGAGAAGAATCATTTTTAGTCACTGGTATAGATAGTGACGGAATTTTATCGTTAGATGTGCCTGCTGACAAAGAATTTATAGATGTTTTATATCCAGGACTTGAAGTTTACTTTTCAAATTTACCAGACTCTACTGGCGCATTAGTAGAAGCCGAACTAGAAGATCCTGTTACACCTGATCCTTTTAAAAAATATTATATAAAAGACGTATATAAAGACGGATTTTTTACACTGTCAGCAGAACCAGACGGTGAACAGTTGCTATTACCATACAGCAATTTTGAATTTGAAATGAAAATGGATTTTGTAAGATTAGAATTCACTATAAGCGAAACTATAGGTGGTCCTGTTAAACCTGTGCCATATAGCAATTTTGAATTTTTCATCTACCATGAAGCAAATGAATTAGAAGTTGACGATACAGGTTGGTTCAGATTGAATATGCCAATACAATTTGAATCTTATAATGATCCTACCGCAGTTACTGCGGCAACGTTATCTACTAATCAACAGTATTTTATTAAAAATATATTAAATAACCGAAGATTACAAATTACAGATACTTTAGACGGCGAGGTACTAAAGTTCTATGACACACCTAATGAATTTTTTATACGACACGACACAGGAAATGGATTTGTATTCAGCAGTTATTCTGCACAAAACTTATCAAGCATAGGCAAACCGCCTGTCATATATACACGGCAAAATTTATATCATCCAGATTTAGATCCTATTCCAAATGAACTTCCCTATGAACATATTTTTAATGACGTAAACTTACCTTTCCCACAGGATTCAACTTTATGGGCTCCATACTATTATGAAGAAAATGATTACATTTATGGAAGAAATGCATGGTCACCTGGATTTACACCAGACTACATAATTACTGTGACTGTTGACCAGGAAAACTTTGTCATGACAGGTGAAGATAAAAATGGTACTTTTAACTTAGAAATAATGCCATCTTTAACATTTGATGTAGGAGATAAAGTCCAATTTATTGTAGATTCGCCTGTTGTTCATCCTTTTTGGATAAAAACTAAACTAGAAAAGAAGACAAGATACCCGGCACCAGGATCATACGGAAATGGTACTGCCACTGTAAATTGGACTGTAGAAGAAAATAACACATATTATTACTATTGCCCACGTCATACACACATGGCTGGCAATATTTCAGTACCGCCAGCATTGCCTCCAGTAACTCCGCAATATTCTGATCAGAATGTAGTAAGAGGTTTTGATCTAAGGCGACCAGTATCGCTTACAGAATTAGATAAAAAATATGTGTACGCTTTCGAAATACGCCAAGATTTAATTAACAGCATAAAAAACAATCCGATCTTGACAGGAGCAGAAAATCAAGTTAAAATATTTATAAATGAACGAGATTCGTACCTGATGCCTGTTAGCTACTTAGATAAACGTTGGACGTACAACGTGCCTCAAATTTTAGCCATTCAATTGTTAGACGGTAACAAGGTTATGCGAATTTCCGACGAAGGCCGTTTAATGATAACTGTAAAGAGCCCAAATGGTATATACAATTATATACTACAAGGAACAGAAAAAACTTAAAACTATAAAGGATAAATGCAAGATATTTTACAAGACATCGTATCACACACACATGGATTAGGATTTTTAAATACACTAAAAATTTCAACAGACTCTACTTCAACATCTATTAACAGCATTACAGAAAATAGAGGTGTAATTTTATTTGGCACCACTCATGATCGAATTAATGAATTCGATGGAATATTTGGTATGGGGAATTTAGATAAATTAAACTTGTTACTAAAAAGTCCTGAATATAAAGAAGATGCTAAAATTGAAGTAGTACGCAAATCAAAAAATGACGAAGAATATCCAGCTGGATTATACTTTGAAAATGTCATTGGAGATTTTAAAAATGAGTACAAGTTTATTAACAAAGATATTATTGAAAAGAATTTAAAAAGTGTAAGATTTAAAGGTGCTCAGTGGGGTGTTGAATTTGAACCACCTGTAGCAAGTATCACAAGAATGAAACTAATGAGTGCTGTTCACTCTGAAAATTTACATTTTAACGTAAAATCAGATAATGGTAATCTTATATTTTCATTTGGCGATAGCGTGACGCACGAAGGTGAATTTGTATTCAAACACAAAGCTGGTGGCAATTTAACTACTCAAAAAAGCTATCCTGTGCAAGAAGTTCAAAGCATTTTAAGTTTATCAGGAAATTCTACTATAAGTATTTCAGATACAGGTGTGATGAAAATTTCAGTAGATAGCGGATTAGCTACTTATGATTACATCATTCCTTGTCAAACAAAATAATGAACACAAATTTAACAAACACACAAAAAGATTATGCAGTATTCTTGCCTGCACTTAGCGGATTCTATGCTACATTTGTGGGCAAACAAAGATTTGAAGACTATGTTGATAAAACAAGGATTCCTAAACATTTAAACAACGGTGTCGAAAGTTTAAACTACATTAATAAACAAGAAGGCAAGTTTTATTATAAGTGGACACTGTATTCTGCAGGTCATGCAAACTTGGATATAACGAAAGATGACCCAAACGAAGATATGATAAGGAATCGAAACCGAGAAGATACTTGGGTACTTGGTGACAGTGGTGGGTTCCAAATAGGTAAAGGTGTTTGGGAAGGCGACTGGAAAGATCCTAGTTGTCCTAAAGCTAGTAAGAAACGAAATGACGTTTTGCGCTGGATGGACAAATACATGGATTATGGAATGATACTAGACATTCCTGCCTGGGTAGCTAGAAGTGACGAAGGAAAAAAAGCTACAGGAGTTACCACTTACCAACAAGCAGTCGATGCAACAAGAATTAATAACAATTATTTTTTAAAAAATAGATCAAGTGCTTGTAAATTTTTAAATGTGTTACAAGGTGAAAACCATACAGAAGCAGAGGATTGGTATCAACAAATGAAAGACTATTGTGATCCAAAAAAATATCCTTCTAATCACTTTAATGGTTGGAGTATGGGCGGACAAAATATGTGTGATATACACTTAGCACTTAAAAGACTTATAGCATTAAGATATGATGGTTTGCTAGAAAAAGGTACACATGATGTAATGCATTTCTTAGGTACAAGTAAACTTGAGTGGGCTGCGTTACTAACAGATGTACAAAGAGCAATTAGAAAACATCATAATGAAAATTTCACAATAACATTTGATTGTGCAAGTCCGTTTTTAGCAACTGCTAATGGTCAAATTTATTGTGAACTAGAAACTGATGATAGATCAAAATGGGTTTATAGAATGGTTCCTAGCATAGACAGTTTGCATTTAGCAACTGATACTACTCCATTCGGAAAAGCATTTGTTAGAGAAGGTAATCATACATCATTTATGGATAGTCCTATTTCTGATAAATTACTTACAAATGACATTTGTGTGTATAACATAGGTGATAAAAATAAAGTTGGTGCTATCAAAGTACTTGCTGGAGATCCAGAATTAAACAAAGATGGATCTATAAAATTAGATAAAGACGGCAATCCTATTATTAGAGATAAAGATTCAACTAGCTGGGATAGTTTTAGCTATGCATTGATGATGGGTCATAATGTTTGGATGCATATAAACGCAGTACAAGAAGCAAATCGGAAATATGATGCAGGAATTTTTCCTTCTATGTTACTGCATGAAAAATTTGAGAAGATTGCTTTTCGTGAAGTAGTTGAAGAAATATTCTCAACTGATGATAAAGAAAAAGCAAATAAAATTTGTGACGATTACAGACCATTTTTAGACACTATTATCGGCACAAGAGGCGCTGTAGGTAAAAAGATGACTAATCCAATCACAAAATATAACGAACATATTGAAGAGGTATGATGGACAGAAACTATAGTAACGAAAAGTTAAATAGAGATAATGTTAGATTCTTTTATGGTAGAGAAGTAGAAAAAACTCCTGCTTATTTAATGAATACATTATTTGTTGTAGGAATACAACCTATATTAGACATTACTAATGCTGCAGGAAAACTTAAAGCAGAACACATTTTCTTTGGTGCTAATCATTCGTTTAATCCACAAACACCAGAAGATTGGGATCAATGGGAACAGATGGTAGAACACTTTCTAAAAGAAGGACATCTGTGCAGTTTAGATATTCCTTTTAATGCAATAGAACAATTTAACGAGGGTGGACTATGTGAGTTTAATAACTTTATTCCGCAACTTAGAATACCTGTACCATATGTTAAATTATGGAATTACAATACAATGATTAAAATAGATGACACTTCTTTTAATGTTTCTAATCCCGGAGTATGGTGTCATAGATTACATGACTTAATGGCGAGTGATAAATTTACAAAATGGAAAGATTACACTCAAGACACAATTTTAAAATAAATAAAGGTATTATGAGTAAACGAAGTATTTGGGTAACTTTTAAAAAAGAAGGAATTCATCAGTATCCTGCAGCATTAACAGATCCTAATCTAGCAACAGGTGATGAATATGATGTAAGTTTTTTAGGTCATCCACATAGACACATTTTTCATTTTAAAGTTCAAATTGAAGTATTCCATGATGATCGAGAAATTGAATTTATACAATTTAAGCGTTGGTGTGAAAATCTGTATAACACAGGAACAGTACAGTTAGACTATAAAAGTTGTGAAATGATTGCGGACGAATTGTATGAACAAATTCATACAAAATACCCAGGTCGATTTGTTGTAATTGATGTTGCAGAAGACGGCGAAAATGGCTGTCAAATAATTTATAACGACTATGAAGAGAAATAAAAATGGCAATTAAAGATCCACTTATTCGAAAAATTTTTGATGATTTAGATGCATTTCGCGATTATTGTAGATTTGAAGGGAAACCCTTCCATGAATCTAGTTTATATAAAAAAGGCGACCGAGTATGGGAAAGTTACTTAATTTGGCAGAAGTATAACAGTAAAAATAAAGGGTAAGATGACTATCTATATAGTTGACTTAGAAGCTGTTGAAACTAGATATACTAAACAATGGAAAGACTGGCTTCCTAAACAAATTGAAAAAGCTACCGGCGCATCTGTTATAACAATTAGCGGAGGTGAAATTCCTCAAGATACTACTCCTGGAGCTTTTTTAAATTTTGGTGGTACTAATGTCTACAAAAGTAAACAACAAGAAATAATTGCAGAAATGTTTTGTAATAATGAAATACAAGACGGGGATTATTTCTTGTATACTGATGCATGGAATCCTACTGTTATTCAATTAAAATATATGGCTGAACTTTTAGGCTATAAAATCAAAATTGGCGGTATGTGGCATGCTGGATCATATGATCACCATGATTTCTTAGGTAGACTAATTGGTGATTCTCCGTGGGTCAGACATGCAGAAATGAGCATGTATGAATGCTACGATGACAATTTTTTTGCAACAGAATTTCATATTGATTTATTTACTGAAACATTTTGGAAAGACACAGCTGAAATAGATGAACAAAAATTACATAAAATCAAACGTGTCGGTTGGCCAATGGAATATTTACATGACAGTATGTTTGGTAATAGAGGCCGACAGAAAGAAAATATTATAGTTTTTCCGCACAGAATTGCTCCAGAAAAACAACATGATATTTTCTTAGACCTAAAAGAATCTTTACCACAATATGAATTTGTAACTTGCCAAGATAAAAAATTAACTAAAAAAGAGTATCATGAATTATTAGGACGAGCTAAAATTGTTTTTAGTGCAAACTTACAAGAAACTTTAGGAATCAGTTGGTATGAAGGATTACTTGTAGATTGTATTCCTATGGTTCCAGATAGATTGAGTTACAAAGAAATGGCGCAAGATGATTTTAAATATCCTAGTGCGTGGACTGCTAGTTTTGATACCTATAAAGAATATAAAATTAGTTTAATGGAGAGAATATTACATTTCATGGAAAACTATAGTAAGTATAAAGGACAAATAATTGAACAAAAAGAATTTTTAGAAAATAAATTCTTTTCTGGTACACGTCTTTATAATGCATTAAAATGAATAAAGTAAATCCAGAATACAATTATAACAAACCTGTGACAATAACTATACCGTTAGACGATCAAGAATCACAAGTTTTAACCTATGATACAATGGCAGATAATACTTCCTTAGTCAACCCAGATAGCTTTACTTATAGCACTACTATCTGGGATAACACTGTTACATTTAATGAACTTATTAATACAGGTGAAGTTGAAAAAATGGCTAAAGAATATCCTGCATTAGATAAGGCTTATCGAAATTTCCGACAAATATACGACTTAGTAAAAGCTGATTACAAATCTAAAAATAAAAAGGCATAATGAAAAAGAAATATTATTCGTGGAATGATATTGAAACAATGTGCATACAAATTGTAAATCAACTGTATGCAGATAATTGGCGGCCTGATTATATAGTAGGTCTTACCCGTGGAGGTAATGTACCTGCTACAATAATCAGCAATATGACAAACATTCCTGCTGACACACTACAAGTAAACTTCCGAGATAATGGATTATACACAGAAAGCAATTGCTGGATGGCAGAAGATGCATATGGATATGGTGTTATACCTACCGAAGGTTATTTTGACAGCGTAACAGGTAGCATTGCAGAAAAACGTAAAAAAATCTTAATCGTAGACGATATTAACGACTCGGGAAAAACGTTTGACTGGATTGTTACAGATTGGCAAAGTAGTTGTGTTCCGGGTGATGTTGCTTGGAAAGAGATCTGGGGTAATAGTGTAAGATTTGCTGTGCTTACTGAAAACTTGTCTAGCAACTTTGAACTTGTAAACTACTATGCAGACACTGTAAACAAAGCAGAAGAGGATGTATGGTTAGTTTATCCTTGGGAAGATGTGGGGAAATATGGTAGATGAACTTATGGTACAGCAGCAGGTTGCTAACAAATGGCAACACATGGTAGGTGTTATCTGCTTAAATCTTACTAATCGCAAGCAGGTAAAACGTGTACTACCTGAATTTTTTTCTCAGTGGAGTACTCCGGAACAATTTTTACAAGCAGACTTTGATACAGTAAAAGAACTTGTAAGTCCACTAGGTATGGGAGAAGTTCGTACAAAACGTTTATTCCGTATGTCGCAAGACTTCCTAACATGGGATCAAAACAACGCTAAAGACCTACACGGTATTGGTAAGTACGGAAGCGACAGTTACGAAATTTTTTATAAAAATAATATTCCAGCCAATGTACAAGATAAAGAACTATTAAGATACATTAGAGAAGATGTTAACACTACACATTCCTATTGAAGATTTAGTACCAGAAATTTCCCAAGACCCATTAAACATTTTAAAATTACGCAATGTAGGTATAGACTATGCTACTAGCACTATTGATGCAGTACTAGGCAAATATTATATAACTATTTTTTATTTTTCAGATTACGACATAAAATTGAGTAATAGATGGGTTGATTATAAGATTAATTGGGGAGAAGCAGGTATTACAATCCAATTTATCAGCACAAAAGATGTAAGCAACAGAATAACACACTCAGAACAAATAGAAAACTAAGGAAAATATGACATGTACTATAGTTGTAGGTACACAATGGGGTGATGAAGGTAAGGGTAAAATTGTTGATTTACTTACTGCAGATTCTGATGCAGTTGTAAGATACCAAGGAGGAAATAATGCAGGGCATACTGTTATGTATGAAGATAAAAAAGTCGTCCTGCATCTTATTCCTAGCGGTATACTACAAGGAAAACAAGCAATATTAGGTAATGGTGTTGTTATTGACCCTAATTCATTATTATACGAAATTAAAGAATTAGAAACTGCAGGGTACGATCTTTCAAACCTTAGGATCAGCAAGCAAGCTCATCTTGTATTACCTTATCATACATTCTTTGATAACCTTCGAGAAGCTAAAAAAGGCGCAAGTAAAATCGGCACTACTGGCAGAGGAATTGGTCCTGCGTATGAAGATAAAGTTGCTAGACTAGGATTACGCATTTGTGATATTAGGAAAACTAATTTCGAAGAAATTATCACAAATTTATTACAACAAAAAGAAAACGAACTGCAAAATTTCCAACGTGATGATATAGGTTATGTTGTAAACTTTGGTAATATTGTAAATAACCTGCAAGAGTTTTATAAGTCTATAGAAAAATATTTGATAGATAGTTCAGCTCACATCAATCAATTAATTAGCGACAAAAAGAAAATTATATTCGAAGGAGCACAAGGAACATTCTTAGACGTCGATCACGGTACTTACCCTTATGTTACCAGCAGCAATACAATCGCCGGTGCTGCATGTACAGGCAGTGGAATTGGTCCAACTAAAATAAAACGGGTGATAGGTATAACAAAAGCATATACTACTAGGGTAGGTGCCGGACCATTTCCAACTGAATTGCATGGCGAAGAAGGTGAAAACTTTAGGAAACTTGGAGATGAGTTTGGTGCAACAACCGGCAGACCTCGACGTTGTGGTTGGTTTGATGCTGTGCTTGTTCGTCGTGCAGTAGAATTAAATGGTATAACAGATATTGCACTAACAAAGTTAGATGTGCTAGATACAATGGAAAAGATTTGGATTTGTACGCACTATGCAAAAAACGGTATATCGGTAGACGAATTTCCAATGTTTGATTTAGCTGAGATTGAGCCTAAATGGTTTGTTATGCCTGGCTGGCAAGAACCTACTAGAGGTATAAAAACTTATATGGATTTACCAAAAAATTTAAAAGCATATATTGAACAGATAGAATGGTACACAAAAACTCGTGTAAGTATCATTTCAACCGGACCTAAACGAGAAGAAACAATTATACTATGAAAAAAATATTATTACTAGGTAGCGGAGAGCTAGGTAAAGAACTAGCGATTAGTTTAAAACGGCTAGGACATTATGTAATCGCCTGTGATAGCTACAGCAAAGCACCCGCTATGCAGGTTGCAGATCAAAGTTGCGTGTTTGACATGTTAGATGCAAAAATCCTTAAAGATATTATCTATACACATAAGCCTGATTACATAGTTCCCGAAGTAGAAGCAATCAGGACAGAAGTATTATTACAAGCAGAACAAGATGGATTTACTGTTGTACCTAGTGCAAGAGCTGTAGACTTAACTATGAACAGAGATCGTATACGTGACAGGGCAGCAGAACTTGGATTAAGAACAGCTAAATTTCAATATGCAGAAAGCTTAGAAGAACTTAAAGATGTGGCAAATGAAATTGGCTATCCCGTTGTAGTAAAGCCTGTAATGAGTTCTAGCGGGAAAGGACAAACAATATGTGAAAATCCTCTAGCTTGTGTTATGAGCTGGGAAGGTGCAGTTAAAGGTATGCGAGGAGATCGCAAACGTGTTATCGTAGAAGAATTTATTAAATTTGACTATGAAATTACACTTTTAACTGTTAGAGATAAGAAAGGTTATACAGAATTTTGTGAGCCGATAGGACATGTACAAGAACGTGGAGATTATCAATATAGCTGGCAGCCTCAGTTTATGAATGATAAATTATTAGATGAAGCACAAAAAATGGCTAAGACAATTACCGATGATCTAGGCGGTCAAGGCATTTTTGGTGTAGAATTTTTTATACGTGGCGACGAAATTATTTTTAGTGAACTTAGTCCCCGCCCTCATGATACTGGAATGGTCACATTACTTACACAAAACTTATCAGAATTTGATTTACATGCTAGAGCATTTTTAGGTTATACATGGCCTACAATTGAAGTATATCATTCTGGAGCTAGTCATGTTGTGCTAGCTAATAAAAATAGCACTGACTTTGACATTGAAGGCGTAGACCGTGCTTTAGAAATTGCTAGAGATGTTAGGATATTTGGTAAGCCTAGCACACGAAAGCATCGCAGGATGGGAGTAGTGCTTGCAGACACAATAGGTGTAGCAAAAACTGCTGCCGAACATATTAAAATTATAGAAAAATAAAATGTTTAGAATTTTTAAAAAAAACGATTGAAAAAATTTGAAAAAAATACATAATAAAATTAAAAAAATATTTTCAGAAAAGAGCTGTGGGATAGACAATGGCTATATTGTTCATCCACAAGGAAAAATAAAAATTCCTAATGGTAAGTGTTTAGAGTTAGGCTGTGGTAATTTTAATTTTGAATTAGAATATCAAACCGAAATAATTGGAATTGATAGAGAAAAATTTTCTAATAGTAAAAATTTTATTCATGGGGATTTACGCAACATAAATGTCTGGAATCAATTAGATAACAATTGTTTTGATTTAATTGTATCAATAGCATGCTTACATTGGATAAAAGAAATTGATTTTATATTTAATCAGTGTAATAAAAAACTCAAACCAAAAGGCAAAATATTTCATTGTTTATGGCATGAAAATAATTTTGAATATCCGCTATTTGAATTACTAGCAGATTTTTGTCCAAGAACAAAAATTCCAGAAATGTGTAAAACCAATATCGAACACTTTAAAGCTAAAGCACTTGCTGCTAACTTTGAAATTATAGATACTTTTTCATTCAAGACAAAATTTTATATTAATGAAATAACTAAGATTGAAGAAATTAATGCAGAATATAGACCAAAAGCTGAATTCATAGTTTTAATTGCAGAAAAAAAAATTGATGCAACTTAACATAGCTTTTTAATTTAGAGAAATAAATGTTTAGATTTTTTTACGATAGTCGTTGGAGACTATGGAGTACACTAGGTACTCTAACGATAGTTGCTGCTATATGGTATAGTGTGCAACTAGATGTCCAGATTAACGAATGGTTTGGTAAATTTTACGATGCTCTGCAACGTGCATTATCACAACCTGGATCTGTTAGCAGTGAAGAATATTATGGATACATGTTTGAGTTTTTCAGCATTGCAGGTATCTATATTATTGTTAATGTAATATTTAACGGCTTCCTTGTTAATCACTGGACGTTCCGTTGGCGACAAAGTATGGCAGATTATTATCATGATAACTGGCAACGTGTCCGTCATATTGAAGGAGCAAGTCAACGTGTACA
>Ga0213867_1000033_pt1 | contig 62215 bp, 51 predicted proteins | sample PICome_12_FD_160120 | JGI IMG/M metagenome (GOLD analysis project Ga0213867, IMG submission 160120) | Coastal seawater microbial communities near Pivers Island, North Carolina, United States - PICO540 | ecosystem: Environmental > Aquatic > Marine > Coastal | place: USA: North Carolina... | reverse complement strand
TCGAGCTCGTCTTCAGTGAATCCTGCGACTGCTAACTCGATTAGGTATTGATCCTCTCCCGTCTTTAGAATATTATGCGGGGGGAACGTATCACCCGAGTGTCGTGCGACTCTATCCAATTCGTCGATCATAGTATCAAATCCGACGAATGCTGAACGTGGGAACAGTTGTTTTGCTGTTAATGTCATGTTGTGACTCCTTAATAGTAAGCAAGTTTTTAAATAACCCCCATTTATATGGCAGGTCGATAGTATATATACTCGTTATGAGTATAAAGGTAACACTAGATGTGTAAATATTTCACTATTCAATCATCTAGGTCATCATAGTCGTCATCATCTATACGTATAATAGGTAGAGAATCGTCAACGACTACAACGGAATCATTCTCGATCATCTCGATGATTTCCGTCGTAACTTTTCGATCCATCTCTAGGAAGGCCATTCGGTCTTCAATCATTGAGAGATGTCTTCGATACATTTCAAGTTCTTTCTCTTTATCCTGTTTTCTTTTCAAGACTTCTGATAACGAAACAACGTTTTTACCAGACATGAGAATTTCCTTAGTAGTACTTAGATGGGTCCGGACCACCCTCCACACCGAACGAGAAAGAAACGCGAGACACTCTTGGGAATACTTGGTGGTGAGTGCCCCTTGGTAGGTAGACAAACATGCCTGGTTCGAAATCAAAAGGTTCCTCGTTGTTTATGTGTTCTACCTTGAGACCCACTGTAGAGATAACCTGAACCAAGAACACGTCCATTGAATCCTTATGCCAAGGGTAGGATCCGCTAGCACGGCCAAACCCACTAAACGCAATGTTAGTGATCTTGTTCTCGTGAAGCGTAAAGACTTCTTGCATTTCTTCGTAGATGTTCTTCGCAAACTCTGGCGCACTGCCACGAGAATGAAAAGAGTTTAAACCGATACGCATCTTGTCTGAGTTTCGATCGTAGAGTTCATCTGGGTGCGAGTCCATCATTTCCATGAACTCGTTCCAACCATAAGTCGACTCCATATCGAACGGGAGTCGACCTACGAATGGAATTTTGTCGCGGATGTAATCATCGCGACCTTCAAAAATATCATAATATTCTTTCGCCATTAGTTATTACCGATGTTGTATTTCGGTTGCAGATTCCACTTTGACTTTTCCTTATACGAGATAATTTTAATCTGTCGCATAGGAGCGCAATCTTGTGCAACTTCTGGGTTTACGATTGACACTAGACCCCAATCCTGTAGAAGGGTTGCGATCGTGTTACGACGTTCCATGTCCGTCGTTTCTAAGTTTGACTTCTTACCGTCCAGTAAAAACAGTTCCTTGAAATGGACGATAAAGTACCTACCCTGTTTGTGTAGGATATGGCACGATTGGAATAGGGTGTTGTCACGACGTGAAGCAACCCCTATACGGGTAAGTGTTTCTCTAACTTTTAGGAAATCATCAGGTTCTGCTAGGGTGATCTCTAACATCATCTCTGAGTTCCATTGAACTAGATTATTCTCTTCCACCTTTGTTAACCTTATTTTTGAGTTCTTGTAATTGTGCCGAGGTTAAGAGTCCAATAATCTGCTTCGCTTTGGAATCGCTATATCCGTAATACTCTTTGATACACTCGATATCTGTACTCTGGGGCTTATCCCATTTCGAGAAACGTTTTTTCTTTCTTACAATATTTATAAGAAAGTCGTATTGAAGTCTCGCATCTACGTGATGCAACCTGTTCATTTCGTTACTAATTAACACAGTATCTGGAAAGTACGACAGCGACCTATTCACTAGGAAACTGTTGTATTGGTTGATATTTTCCGGATCCTTATCGAGTAAATTTACCTTGGTACTGTTAATGCTGTTTAAAAAGTCAAATGGACTCACGCCTTGACCTCCACGTTTGCCATCACTTCTGTGAGACAGGCGACCATATTTAATTCATGGTCCGCGACAAACGCGTTCTTGTATTGGTAGTCAGCAAGTATTAATACAAGTTGTGGTATACTGTTTGGGGAGACATGGTCATACATACGATCATAGACACCACGGAACACCGCCGCTGGTTCTACGTCAATGTTATTGACGACCCACGTCCTCATCTTCTTAAAGTTTTTATCACGGATTGCGACGAACAACTGAGTGTAGTTATCCACGACTTCACCGTCGAGAGAAGACGCCACGTTCAGTGATCCCGAAATCGATCCTTTCTGCAACTCATTCAGGACACGCCTCCAATCCGGTGCGTGTTTCATGATGACCTGCGCAAGGACATCCTTATTATAGTCTACACCCTCCGTCTGGAGAATGGTCATAGCGCGTTGCATAAACTCCGCCGAGAGAGACTGGAGAGTCTTCTTGGTGGCATTGAACGCGATCTTAGTGCATCGCGAGTGCAATGGGTCGATGATCTTGTTCTCGAAGTTACAGGTCATGATGAACCGACAATTGTTCGAGAATTCCTCGATGAACCCACGCAACGCGGGTTGGGTTGACTGGGGATTTAGGTAGTCTGCCTCATCAAGGATGACGACCTTGTAACCACCAGCCAACGAGACGGAAGAGGCGAACTGCTTGATCTTTCCGCGTAGTGTGTCAATGTTGCCTTCTTCCGACCCGTTGATTACGATGTAGTCTAACTCCAGTTCCTCGCATATTGCGCGAGCGACTGTAGTTTTGCCTGTGCCCGCAGTTCCACTGAACATCATGTTCGGGATTTCTCCACCGTCCACAATGTTCTGAAAGGTTGATTTCAGTTCTGCGGGTAGGATAGTCTGGGATACAGTTTTCGGGCGGTACTTCTCCACCCATAAGAATTCGTTACTCATTTACCACTCCATAATATAATAAGGGGACATTATACCGCATTGTCCCCCTCGTGTAAACCGATTTCTCCAATCTATTTATCCATAAGAATGCGACAAATACGATCGGTTCTACCGATAAAAACAATCATTTTATCCTATAGTCGTCCGTCCGCATACGCGTGGTTGACTTTAGCATGATGCATCTCATCAAGACGGATGCACTTAATCATATCAGACAACTTAGAGAACTCGTGGAGTTCACTGTAGTAGTCAATCGCGATCTGTGGCGCGGGGACATCTTCGATCTCTCCGGCCTCGATCAGTTCCAAATATTTTGTGTAACTTTGTACCGCTTCCTGTTCAAAGTATCCAGTCATGCGGTGTGCGGTTCGGGGGAATATAACGAACATCACCAGATAGTAGTGCCAGAAGATAAACTGGGCAAAGATGATGATTATACGTTCAATGAACCACGGTTTGATCACCTCCATGAAGAACATGAGATGTTTTCTTTCGTTCTCTGCTTCTGCAAGCATCTCGTGGATCTTGGTACCATGACCTTTCTTAAACGCCTGTAGACTGTAAAGGTGGGTCATCATACCCGCGACCATGCCTGGAACACCCGCAACTGTTTCCAAAACGAGTGCGCGGTGACCGTAACGATTGCGGAAAAAGAGATCTGCGAACAGACGGAAAAACGCAGTCATAGACCGTGCAAATGCGTCTGATATTTGTGTAGATAAATTCACGGTGTCTCCAAAGTGGTGCCGCCACGAAGAATCGAACTCCGGACCTACTGATTACAAGTCAGTTGCTCTACCAGCTGAGCTATAGCGGCTTGTCTTGGTTTAGTTTTGTCTTACGTCTTTCAGTAAGAGTCCTTACTATGTATATGCGAGTGAACGCGACGAAGGATATTCCAACAGTAAGAATAGTAGACAAAGTCAAAGGATCCGTGATTCCCCACTTAACAACCGCTAACCATGTGTAGAAGATGTTAAGAGGGTAGTTTATGACCGTCCCGAGTGCAACGTGAATTGAAGTCTCTTTTGCAATTAGGGGATCATATAATTTCATAAAAAGGGGGCGATGGGTTAATCATAATAAAGTATTCGCGGTGAAAGAAAAATATATCCCACCGCCCCAAAGGGTTTACTCAGACGCTTCCTCTGCGGCAGCTTCTGCGTGTTCTTTTGCTAACTTCTCATATAAAGCAACCACTTGAATCGCTTGATCACGTAGTTGTCCAACAGTAGTTAGTTCCTCACCCTTGAACCCACCACGTGTTACAACAGTATCAACTACTGCGACACATGAACGGGCAACTCGGTTTGCGAGGTCGTAGAATGTTGCTTGGTCTTCAGTCATTTTATGCTCCGTATGTTGATGACTTTTCAAGTGCAATAAAGTATTCGGTCTTGCCGGATGTAGATCGGAAGCTGGAAATCAACTTGGTTGAAATCGACACTTCATAATCGTCACCCAACAACTTCATATTGTTCACACCCATAACAAAGTTAAAGTCCGCACCCTCTGGGAACTGACCCTCGACTTGTATCGAGTATGAGTTAGAAGTTGAGTTTTCTGTATCAACGACATCGATACGCACAGAGTTACCATCGGGTCGGATGGAAATAGTTTCATAACCCAGTGCGGATGCGGCACGTTTGATCTTACTTAGGGTTTCGTTAGTGAGGAGAAATTTGACCTCACACTCAGGCATGATGATCTCTTTCTTAGGCGCAGAGAGCATCTCTGGGTCTGAGTAGAAATAACGCACTGAGGAAAGACCACTGCCGTCTGATACGGTACAGAAGTTTTCACCAAACTCGATTGACGGATTGTCTACAAGAGACAGGACCGACAAAAACTCCGACAGGTCATAGATGCCGAATGAGCTGGGGAAAGATTCCTCGATCTCTGCCTGAGATACGATGTTCTTCGCGATAGACATAGTCTTGATGACGTTACCGCCATTGACTACGATGTTCTGGTTAATAGTCGAGAAGTTTCGTAGAATCTCGACAGTTCGGGTTGATAGTTCCATGTGGATTCCTCAGTTAATATGTGGGACATTATATAATAACATACCCGCCGTGTCAAGTAATATCTCGCATCCGACTGAAGTTCTTGTCCTTGATGAACGACAACTTGCGTTCGAAGTGCGCGTCCTCCAGTTCGGTCTTGTGAGAGATTACAAATACGTTGGTGTCTTCCTTGAGCGTGTCAATGATCTTCATTAGGTTGTCGACACCCTCACCATCGAGAGACGAATCGAACGTCTCATCTAGGATCAACAGGTTAGTTGATACAGAGTTCTTCATCTTGGCAATGTGTCTCCAAGTGAAGAGTAATGACAGGTCGATGCGTTGCTTCTCACCTTCTGAAAACGAGTCGTAAGAGAAGGTGTCGCGGTAACGCGATCGAATGGTCTCATTGAAACTCTCATCCAACTCGAAGTGGACGAAGAAGTCCAGCGTCTGTAGATACTTGTTGGTGAGTTCGTTGATGACCGGAATGTATTGCTTAATGATCTTGGTCTTGATGCCGGTGTCACGGAGCAACTCAGACGCAACGCGATTGTAAGACGACTTCTCGTTGAGTGTATACTTGGTGTCGTTCAGTCCGTGTAGTTCTTCGTCAAGATTACTTAGATCTTTGTTCGCCTGTGACATGTCACCTGAACTGTCAGCCATCTCTGCAAGGTCACTCTGGATTTTCTGAACGTTCTGCGTCAATCGTGAGATCAACTGCATATTGTTGTTCATGAGGTTCTGTTTGTGCAACAGTTCTGCCATGTCCTCTTCGAGTTTATCGATCTGAGACTGATAGTCACCCAACTGTGCGTCTGCCTTGTCCATGAGATCCTTGAGTTCACGCGCACGTGCGGTCGCGTCTGCGCGTTTACTCTGACGTAACTCATCACCGATATCTTGATCACATGTAGGACAGTGTTCGTTATCTTCAAAGAACTTTGCTTCTTTGACTACTGACTTGACCTGTGTGTCAAACTTGGTACGATACTTTTCTAACTTGGTCTTGTTGGTACGCATTTTGCTTAATTCTTCTGTAACCGCAGGCAACAAAGTATTGACGGCTTCTGACAATTCTGCGTTGGTCTCATTAAAGATTGCGATGTCCGCATTCAGAGTTTCAATCTCCGTTTCCTTCTCTTTACGGTGTGCGGTGTTGATGGCACTGAGGTCACGGATGTACTTCTTTTGAGAAGATATCTGCGTCTTGACCATCTCGATAGAATGGTTGTTGTTCTCGAGCTCGCCTTTGAGGAGAGAGATTTTCTCCTTGAGTATCACATTCATTTTGGAAAATATGTTAATATCAAGAAGGTCTTCGATCACGTCACGCCGAGAAGTAGAGTTGAGTTGCATGAACGGGATAAAAGACGACGAACCGAGAACAACAATTTGGTGGAAACTCTTGTGAGACATCTGTAGGATGTTCTTCTCAAGAATCTCTTGATACTCGCGGGCGTGTGCGTTCTGGTTGATGAGAGTCCCATCCTTCCATATCTCAAACTTTGCGGGTTTGATTCCACGCACGACTTTATATTGAACGCCGTTTACTGTGAACTCCACTTCACATCGGGCATCCTTGGTGTTGATTGTGTTTACTAATTGTGCTTTGTTAATCTTACGGTGAGCCTTACCGAAGAGAGCGAACGACAAGGCATCCAACATGGTGGACTTACCCGCGCCGTTCTCACCAACCACTAAGTTGGTTGGATTCTCTAGGAAGTCGATCTCATTAAAGTAATCACCCGTCGAAAGAAAGTTCTTCCAACGTAGTTTCTGGAATTTAATCATGCAATCTCTACGCTCTGTGCCTCGACCATCAACTCCGAAACCAATCCCTTGATTCGGTCTTTGTCAAGGTCAGTGTCTACATCTTGGATGTAGTTATAGATTAGGGTTTCGGTGTCGTCGACACTTATTTCACTGTCACCCACATTCTCACCACGGAACTCGCGGAAGTCTTCAGCAATCTTCAGCTCGTGGATCTTCTGTTGTTGAATACGTTCGACGTATCGTTCGAACTTCTTCATGTCCGATCGGTTGCCCACAATCAACTTAACAAACTTACCATCGAGATAGGACAGGTCTTCGAAGTAGTTGACCTCATCTTCGTTGTAGTAGATCTTGTGGAAGATCGACACGTCATTTCGAACAGGCGTTAGTTCACGCGTCTCCGTATCATAAATGTGGAAGTACTTGGGGTCATGTGCGTCGTTCCAGAAGAACTCCATCTGGGCACCAAGGTAATGTATGTTACCCTGCGATGACTTGGTATGGAAGTGTCCAGATAGAACGGTCTCGAACTTCTGTAGTGGTTTGGGGTCCATTCCTTCTTTACAAACTAGACCCTTGTCCATCTCGAACCCTGCAAGTTCAAAGTGACCGCCGATGACATCTGCACCGCAGTTATCAAGGAAGGTCTTGATCTCTTCTTCGTTCTCTGGACAGATCCAAGGGACGAGACCAAACTTGACACCATCGTAGTCACGCACGATCGGATCCATAAGGATATCGACCTCGTTCATATAGTGACCCATCAGCTCTTTTAGTGAGTTGAGGTCGTTAGTGTTCTTGAAGTAGACATCGTGGTTGCCGGGGATAATGTCCATGTGGATATTATACTCACGCAGCTTGTCTAGGAAGATCCTACGATTATGACTGAGCGCCTTGAGGTTGACTGTCTTACGATTGTCGTAGTAGTCGCCAAGGTGTAGTATCTGGGTGATGTTGTTCTCTAACAGATATGGAAAGAACACCTCACCATAAAAGCGTTCTTGGTAATCCATAAAAATTTCAGATGAATTACGACACCCGCAGTGGGTGTCATTCAATATAGCGATCTTCATAAACTCTCAGTAATTGGAGCGGGATGTAGGGATTTCACCTACTACAGAGAGGGGTACTCACTGTCTCCATAACGAACTCCCGCGTTAAACTTTTACTAATTTAGACACACATTATACTATAATGTAAGGGGTCTGTCAAGTTAATCTGAAAATCTTCCATCCTTAATGAGGTGGTGTATCCGGTGTGTAAAGATAGTCCACACCAAGCGAGGTAGGGAATCCTCTTTGTAAGTTCCCGCTTTACATTCATAAGTCCACATTATTCCATCCACTCCGATAGGTCTGAGTCAACAATTACTGCACGACGTTTACGCTTCTTCTCTTCCTTTGCGTACTCTTTGAACTCTTGGTCTGCATCCTTGACTGCATCGATACGCATACGCAGATTGTCAACGAACGGCGATGCATGATGCATGTGTCCATATCCTTCACCTTCATCATCAAGGAACTCAGTCACGTCTGCCTCTGCAATGAACTTCATCTTCACGTCCTGTTGCTTCTTTTCCTTTTGGATCCGACGCAAGAACGCATACCAAGAGATCTGTGTAAAGTAGGCAAATGCATTTGGTTTGCCCGAACGGGTTGCAGCTTCAATGTCGTAGTTCTCGATCGCCTTGAGACAGTTCTCGACTGCGTCCATAACCATCTCTTCACGATATGTGTAACGGACAAAGTTTGCTTTGTGTGAGAGACCCTCTGCGATCTTTAGAAAACAGGAAGCGATATAATCTGTGACGATGGGTGTAGATTTACCTTCGTCCTTTGCCTCTTGGACAGAGGTACAATACGCGACTACCGCTTCAGAGAACTCTCTGTTATTGACGTAATGTGGTTTTTCTTTTGGTTTCATAATATACAACTTCCATTTTTAATACGGTAATTATACCCTATTTTGACTTGTGTGTCAATCCAATTCCGGAGTTGTAAGCGACTCTTTGACGCAGTTCACTTGACGCGAAACGGTGCGAACGTTCATTAAAATAGAACTCTATGCCGCGTTTACGTCCGATATCCTTACCCGTGAAATCCTTCTCACGGTACTCCTCACCCAGTATCTGGATGTCCAAATTATATAGAGACAAAATATCTTCAAGATCTCTTTCAGTCTCATAGGGTATAATCTCATCGACATACCGAACCGCCTTCAGTTGAGTGTATCTCTCGACCAAAGTCTGTATGGGTTTGTTCTTGGTATCGGGGCGGTCGATGGTAGGATCTGTTTGTAGACCCACGATCAGATAGTCGCATTGATCCTTCGCGTGTCGAAGGAGCTGGACATGACCTGCATGTAAGAGGTCAAATGTAGAACAAGTAAAACCTATTTTCATAATATTTAAAAAATGTCTTGACAGAATCGCATTTATACTGTATAATCTCTTTAACCAAAGGGGAGAATAGTATACCCCTAATTCATAATCATTCCGTCAGTATCAGAATCCATGTAATCGTTTTCACGGTCCATTTCATTCAAGAACTCTTCAAGAGACAGATCATCTTCCCACTCAGCACGTTCTTGTTGTTTCAGTTCCTGTGCCTTGTTATAAGCATTCATTTCTTTAATTGCATCACTATACTGTCTTTCCATCTCTTCAGTAGGGACTGCAATAGACATGATCTTATCGAAGAAAATGATAATAACGTTTTGAGGGCTGTCTTGATAAACCATAAACGTTTTGAACGCATAGTACTTATCACCACTACTGAGATCCTTCTCAATCAAAGACAGCGCATTTCGAATGACGATAGAATCGCCAGTTTCACTCATCAACTCGCATACCAGTTCTTCACCCGTTACTAACTTTAGGTGCTTAACCGAAGAGGTTGCTTTCGACATCTTGTTCCACTCTTATTGGTTTTAGGTTTACGGGATAGATCTTGTATCTAAATCCCTCTTTAGTATATATCTTAATCCTTTCACCGCTATGTTTCAGTGTAAAGTTCTTGTGACCTCCAATATGAAGATCATCAGCAATATCAAAAAGTCGAGTAGTCCGACCATCATCAGACTTACGAAGCCCACGACCAATCGATTGGAGAACTTTAACTTGAGACTTGGACGGAGTCGCAAATACAATATTATGCAGATTGCGGATGTTAATACCAGTACTAAAAGTACCAAGAGAAGCAACGATAATTGCATCATTTTCTTTTTCTACTATCCCTCTTATTTGTTCTCTGTCCGTGGCATCTACTTCACCAGATACGTAGAATACTTTACGTCCTTCTTCAGCCATAGACTTGATCATCTCGTGTAGAACCTTACCATGTTTCTCAACAAATTGGAACATCACGAGGGTGTTGCCCGTTTGATCGAGCGCCAGTTTGCTGATAAATCGATTGCGGGGTTCATAGGTGACGATCGTATCTAACTCTTCCTGATACGACATCTCCTTGACTTGGTGACAGACATCATTGTGATACCTCAAGAGGAGAACAGAGATATCCAAGTCTGCGAGTTGATTTTCCTTCTGGAGTTGAACCGTTCGTGTTACGGTGAACGTAGGTCCGAAGAGACCTTCCAGAACCAGTTTGTTTGTCTCAGTCCCATCGAGAGTTCCCGTAAGACCGAAACGATATTTAGCGTTGACACACTTGTCCATCATGGTAGTCAGTGACTTTGCCTTGAATAGGTGCACCTCATCACCAAAGACTGAGTCGAACTGTTCGAACCATTCCTTGCCGAATTTATAGATGGATTGCCATGTGGAGATGATCACACGTTTGTCAGTGACCTTCTCCTTACCGGAGTAGATGCGGTGACAGAACTCCTCTACGTCGTAACCGTATTCTTCGAAGTCCTTGTACATCTGTTCTACCAACGACGTGGTTGGGACGATAACTAGGATCTTTCCTTCGGTGACCTCGTAGCAATATCGTAGTAGGTTATAAATGATAAATGACTTACCGCTACCAGTAGGACTAAGTAGAATACAACGTCGGTGTTCGACGCCGTGTGAAATAGCTTTGTACTGATAATCTCTAGGCTTGAATGGCGCATCAAGGAGAGATAGAAAATCGATAAGAGCAGGATGATCGATGTCCTCCTTAAAAGAGGGGACTCCATAAGTCTCATGTTCAATGATCTCCAGAGGGTAGAACCGATCCGCGCAAAACTTACGTAGGTGCGTGTAGAGACCCACGTTCATCTGTTTGGTCATCATGTTGTACAACTTGACTTTGCCGTCCCAGTGTCGGGACTTGTATGCGGGCATGTATTTGTAGCCGGGCACAAAGAACGAGAAGTATTCCTTCAACTCGTTCTCTTGAGCAGGATGGGCCTCTACCATAAAATGGGAGTAGTCCTTCATCCTAATGCGAATCTTGTTATCCACCAGCCTCGAATCGACGATAATCAATCATATTCTTGATCGTCGAATGCCTCCATTTAATCATGTTAAGAATATCTGTAAGACTATCTATCTGTGCTTTAAGTGCGACGATTCTGTCTTCAGACTTTGAGATCTCTGGGTCAGAGTCATAGTAGTAGTCCATCTCACCCTTGAGAATCTTGAGACCGTTGAATGGATCTGGATCCCACCCCTTCTCCTGTAGAGTCTGCGGGTCCATCTTACCGTTATAGTACAACCACTTCTCCTTCAACAGGATCTTCTGCGCAGCCTCTGCGCGACGTAGGGTCAGTTTGGTTACGGTGAGGTATTCTAAATACTTTGCGTGTAGCATGGGGATTTGACGTGATGTCTCATCCAGTTGGTGCATAGGAATGACAGAGTCCTCTGACCACTCCTTGTGTATCGCTTCAATATTGAGCATGTATAATCCGTGGGGTTTTCAAAACTACATTATATCACACATTGGTGATCGTTTCAATACAATCTTTCCAATAGTGTTCGTCGTGACCCAACACGTAACTAAGGGTCATGCGATAACATCCTGTACGTGCCGCGTGATAGACGACGTTCCCTGAATCGTAATCTCCGAAGTATCCAGCCTTACAGTTCCATCCCTGTTCGTCTTGAACCGTGATTACATGTTCAGTCTTTGGGTCGACATACTTAAACCACCCGTCTCCCTTTTCGGACCATGTGAAGATCACGTTATATGCGGATGCGTCTGCGTTGTTGTGCCAACCGATGAAACCGCCTGGCGGATAGAGTGTTGATAACGCACTATGTTGCACACCTAGTTCCTCCATCAAACTGGAGTTTAGTGCGTTCCACGTCTTGCGGTATTCTTCTGGATGTGTCCCGAAGTAGTGATCTGGTTTGATAGGATGACAAAGAGAGTTCTCTGCGGCACCCCTGTGGTCTCGACCTTCATCGATGACGTTCCACATCTCTTCTTCACCTGTGTATCGGTCTGCCTGTCCACGCAACTCTTCTACCAGACATCGGTTTGTCTGTTCGGGTTGGTACAACTCTCGATACGTATATCGGAAGTCTTCCAAAATCTCTAGTAGATTTCGGTTTCTTATGTCAAGTTTCATCATCATGATATGGTGAATTTAGTAAACCTAAAAGTTGCGTTGTATGTTATATATGCAACGTCTCCACTCGTGGAGTTTAGTTCTATTGAATCGATCTGTGTAGGAAGACACCCCTCATACCTAATCTTGATGTTCGCGTTGTTGTGACTTGTGAGAATGATAATAGTTATGTCATGAGAGAGATCTTCTGAACTATCAACCGTGCGTTGCATCCAGTCTTGCATCTCTTTATAAGCAACCATATCTTCGTCTAAGATGAGTGAAATTCCCAAATCAGAATACTCGATAGTGTCTGCCGCAACAGGAAATCTCTGAACCTTCGGTACAGGCATTTCGAATGGAGTTGCTGTAGAGCCAGGATGCGTTACTGATTGTGCAAAGAATTCTAGGTTTCCGTATTTTGCGCGTTCGATGACGACACGGAATCCCGTAGGTTGCAAGAAGTTTGTGTTAGATGTTACGCTCATAGTGTATCCTCTTAGTCATTTTATTTATACGCATAAAAAAAGGGAGTCCGAAGACTCCCTAAAAAATGACTAATGAATAGTTCTTTTTATTATGATCCTTGGACCATTAGGTTATCTACACGGAAGATGCGGTAGTATGTGTTCGCACCTGCTGTGTTCGCCATGTCGTGTTGGCCTGGACCTGATACGAATGGGTTTGCAGCCATACCGTAACGAGTCTTGAAACCAATCTTTGGTTGGAATGTATCTTCTGCAACAGCCTTGACCATCTGTAGTGGTACGTATGGGCAGTAGAACATACCTGCGTCGTATGCGTTTGTTCCCTTATAACCAACTGTTAGGTAATCAACAGTTGCATATGGGTCGATGAATACGCGTAGACGACCGTTTAGAGTACCAGCGAATGTGTTACCAGTATCATCTACTGATAGACCAGCGCCTGGTGTGTAGTCTAGTTGACCAGAAGCTGCAAGTGCAGTAGCAACGTCAGATGAACATACAACGATGTTACCCTTACCACGACGTGTAGCCTTCGCGATTGCGTTTGCTTCACGATCGATTTGCATTGCTAGACCCTTGAACTTCTCAGCAGACCAACGACCGTCGCCGTCTGTTGATACGTCAAAGATGCCTGGAGCAGCGACGTTAGAAGTCTGTGCACCTAGAACCGCTTGAGAGTTGATTGTACGAACGATTTCGCGGTTGATCTCTGCAAGGATTTCTGTAGACAGAATGTTTGCTAGTTCTGTCTCTGCGTCAAGACCGTGGATTGCCTTTAGGTCTTGTGCAAGTTCTAGTGAGTACTCAGCCTTCAGTGCGCGTGACTTAGCAACAACGCTCTGCTTCTCGATTGAGAAACCCATTTCCTTGAATGAACCGTCAGCTTCACCTAGAGACTCAGCAGCGCCTGTAGACATTGGACGGCCTGGTAGACCTAGTTCACGACCAGTTCCGTCAGTTTGTAGACCAGCAAGACCTGAAGATTCGCCTGCTGCATCGACTGCACCAGAGAAACCAGATTGTGGCTCGTCAAGACCTAGAGCTTCTGGACCTGTCTGTGAGTTGTAGTGCGACTTCATCGCGAAGATTAGACCAGTTGGACCAGACATTGGCTGGACACCACATAGGTCGTATGCCATTAGGTTTGGCATTGCGCGACGTACTAGTGAGATTAGAACTGGATCCCAGTTCGCGACAGCACCGCCAGTTGCGTTAGTTGGTGCTTCTGCTAGAAAACCTGCTGTTGCAGCGCGCTCTTCCATTAGAGCCTTTTCTTGGTTTTCTAGGACGGCAGCAGTTACTGCCTTACGTAGTGGATCAGTGATCGCGCCAGCAGATTCTTCGTTAAGTACTGGTGACCACTTCTCAATCAATGTATCGAATGATTGCATTTTACTATTCCTTATTGCTTAGTGGTTTTACGAAGAGCGTGTAGGTAGTTCTCCATTACAGATGAAACCTCTACTTCTTCCTCTGCCGATTCTTCGACAGATTCTTCAAGTTGCTCTGGGATTTCTTTTGAGAAGTATGATTCCTTGACAGTGTTTACTTTAGCAACGAAAGATTCTTCGTTCTCAAAGTCAACGCTTTCTAGGAGACCCTTTAGCTTCTCCGCTTGTGTATCTGCTAAATCACGTGATGCCTCAGCGATGATAGTGTTACGCTTATAAGTTTCAAGTTCTTCAGCTAGTGAAATTGCATCACCAGTAGTGTTGTTTAGACGTTCTTCTAACTCTTCTACTTGTCCTGCAAGTTCGTCAACTAGGTCGACCTTGGTTTCTGGAACTTCGATGTATGACTCTACGAATAGGTCACGCATGTTGTTCATGAAAGACTCTGCGATTTCAGTACGTAGACCGTTCTGAATAGCAACCTTGTTGTCTTCCATCCAAGTTTCAACTACATAGTTTAGGTATGAATCAACCTTACCGACTAGGTCAGTTTTGATTGTTTCGACTTCTTCAGCAAGTTCTACCGCGTAGTTCTCTTCAAGACGTGTGATCTCTTCAGATAGCTTTGACTTTACAGCCGCTTCGAAGATTACAGATGTCTTTTGCTTGAACTCCTCAGATAGAGTCGCTTCACCTTCAACAATCGCAGCAAGTTCAGAAGCAGTATCTACTTCCTCAACTGCAAGTTCAGCGTCAACGCTTTCAGCACCTTCATACATCTTCTCGTAAGCAGCTTGTACGTCTGCTTTTGATGAAGTATTTAGTTTGCTGAACATAGCATTGATCATGCCTGCTTTGGTTTTTGGTGGGGTAGCCTTTGGAGCAGCGTCCGATGCTTTGTCGACCGAAGATTGCGCTTCTGGTTCTGTGACTGCATCTTTGTTTTCTGGAGCTGCTTCTTCGAGAGTTTCCTCCACGATTTCGTTAGTTTCAATCTCGGTATCGCGGATTTCACTTTCTGCTGCTTTATTTAAATCAGTCATAGTGACTCCTTATAGTTTAGATTTGATTAACGAGAGGAAATTCTTGAATTCACGAATCTGCACTTCAGGTTGATGTGCGATAGGTGCTTGCTTAATTTCAGTCTCTATATCTTCAATAGCTTGAGGTTCTAGGATTCCGTTATTCCACACCCAATCTACACCTTCCATAATCCCATTAACAAATGCTTCCGGTGCCGATGGATCTTGTACGATATCTACCGTAGCAAGAATAAAATCATCCTTGACGTACATTACGCCGTTTTTACTCTCAAGACTTCCCATTCCACGAGTTGACACACCTAGTTGAACACCGCCCTCTAAGAGACCTTTCACTATCTGACCCATTGGGGTGTCCAATATTTGCGCCTTTCCAACCACATCATTTCCTTCAAATTTCAAGTCAGTAATGAGGTGAGAAACTTTATCCAAGTTAACAGTCGGGCCTTCTGGGTGATTCAATTCACCGACCGCGCGTTTTTTGCTAACCTGATTTTCAACATACGTATTTACCGCATTCTCCATAATTGGTTTTGGGTAGATACGTCCGTTACGATTCTTTTTGTCTGCCTGAGCGAATACACCTTCAATGACATAGTTCTTCTCGCCGTTCTCTTTGGCTTCAACGATGCATTCAATGTCGTTTTCTACGAATTCGCTAATCAGTTTCATTTTATTTTCCTAAGTCCTTCAGGACTTGTTTAGCGGTAGACTCCGCTTCTTTCTGTGACTTAAACGTATCGACAGAGTCTCCGTCGATCGTTAGGTGAAAACCCTTCGGTGTCTTGGTGATAACAACAGGATAACCAGACATCTTCTTGTTGAAGACGACCTTGTCCTTTGCTTCACGAATTTCTTGAAAAGTTTTCATTCTTGTCTCCCTATTGGAGTATTTATACACAAAAAGTTTTTAACCACGATTTTATTCGAAATCGTCCGCTTCTTCACCGAACTCCACGTCTTCGAAGTCGTCAGACTCTAGCGCCGCGTCGATTTCTTCGTCGGTTACTTCTAAATCTTCTGTTTCAACACCATTGAAGATCTGACCCGCAACACTAACCTTCTCCGCATCAAGTGCGTCTTGCACCTTGTCTTGCATAAGGGTGTTAAATAGATCCTCGGCGGAAGTGAAGTTGCCGACCTCTAGTGCGTTGATTAGATTTTCTGTTGGTGATAGTTCAACTGTTTCAGTTTCGCTCATTACATATACTCCTTAAAAGTCATCATCCATATCGTCGCCGTTCTCATTCTCGGCTTCGACTTGTTTCGCCATCTCTGCAATGTCTTCATCATTAAACATCATGACGTTTTTCATAACCCACTCACGTGAGAAGTACTCTCCTACGTATGTGGAAATCTGGTCCATAGTCTGTAGTCGTTCGCGCAATAGTTCTGCTTCCTTCAATTCGACAAAGTGGTTGTCACGGTTGAAGTCGATCTGGATGTGGTTCTTCCACGACTCCCAGTCCTGTTCAGTACATATACCTTTCAGCAACAACTGCTTACGCAGGATACCCGTGAATAGGTTTCCGAACTTGCGACGAATCCTATCGATGAACTTCTGGAACTTCACCTCATCACGATTGATCTCTGTCGCACGACCTAGTGCGAACTGTTGTTCCTGTTCGAGACGTGATAGAGGTACGTTCAGTGAACGGTACAACTTCTTTTGAAAATAAATGATGTCATCGATCTGACCAAGATTCTCACCGCCTGGCAGTGTACTAATCTCTGTTCCTCGACCACCTTCACGACGTGGTAACCAGAAGTCCTCAAGCATTGACATATGCTTGCGATCATCCTTGATCTCACCCGTGTTCGCATCATAGACGATCTTGTTGCGGTAACGCGCCATGATGTCCTTGATGTATTGTTCTGATTTACCCTTCGGCAAGTTACCCACGTCGATGTAGAAGATACGACGTTCAGGTGCGCGAGACATACGATAGATGACTAACGAATCTTCCATCATGCGCAACTGGTTTACGGGTTTGATTGCTTTCTGTAGGTAGGATAGGACACGCTTCTTTGAGTTGTCCAGTAGACCTGAAGTGATATACGAAACAGAATCAGAGGTCAACTTGACACCAGTGCCTGTACCGCCTTTGTCTTGGTAGATGTAAAACTCGTTTACTTTGTCTACCAGTTTCGCGCCAGTTGCTGGATCTGTTTTGTGTTTCACCTCTTTGACCTTGCGGATCTTTGCAGCGTCGATCGGACGGATCTCTTGGACCCCCATCTTAGGATTGTCTGTGTCGACCACAAGGTGGTGGTATAGACGACCATCGACATACCATGAACGGAACATGTCGTGACCGTATTCCTCGAAGTTCAACATCGCAACGATGTTGTCGAACTCTTCGAGTAATGTGTTTTTGATTTTGTCTGAAGTGTCGACCTTGTCTAGGTTCAACGCAACAGTAGATTCTAGTTCACCCGCAACGATAGATTCGTTTAGGATGTCTTCGATTGCAGCATCGACTTCCGGATGTTCCGCGATCTGTCGATACTTAGTGATGAGTCCGTGATTATCTTTTGCAGAACCGCCTTCCATGTCGATGTATTGTCCGAAGTACGAACCCGACGCGGTGACGTAACCAGCACCATCCTCATCCACTTTAGGGACGATAGACGTTACCTTCTTTTCATCTTTTTCTTTAGATGTTCTCTTCAGTTCGAAACCGAACGCGGAGAAAACGTTTGAGTCATTATCTGCCATAGGATCCTCAGTTCAAGTATAAGGGGGTGCAAGGCACCCCCATCAAACTTACTTATAATACCTTTAACTAGTGGTATTTGACTCCCAGTATTGGATTGCGAAATCAACTTGGAATTCCTCGATCGCGTCGTTTGAGTCGTATGATAACTCAATTGATGCGACACTGATTGGGAATGCACCACGGAATGTGTACGACTTTAGTACGCTTCCGTCTTTGTCAAGTTGTTCTACAGTCATATCCGCTTGGTATGCAATAGGACTTGTTAGACCTGAGTTTGCACTATGACCATTGATGCCATTCATCCAGCGTTCCATTGCGTCACGAACTTCAAAACCTGTGTCGTTGGTTACCGTTACGTTCCAGTCTTCGAATGTACGGTCACCCGCAATCTTTAGGACACGACCACGGAAAGGAACATCAATTGCAGCTACTGTTGATGCAGGTAACTGTGATGCCTTACACATGAATGAAGTTAGTTCCGAATCTCCGCCAGCATACGCAGGGTAGTTTAGGATGACACGAAATAAGTTAGAACGTGCACCACCGCCTTTTAGTTTTGCTTTAAAATCGTCTACTCTAAGTGACATGTTCAATCTCCTTATACAGTGCCGACAACTTCTTCAAATTCGACACCAGTACGGACTGCGACGAAGTTGAGAGTGACGTAGTTGATTGAACGTGCTGGCTTGATGAAGACAGACGCGATGAATTGGTTCTGATCGATTATAGCAGGTGTGTTATTCGTTTCGTCACAAACTACACGGAAGTCTGTGATACCACGACGACCCTGAATCTCACGTAGGAATGGTTCTACGATGTTTGTGAACTCTGCACGAGTGAAGTCGTCGTTTAGTTCGAATAGAACTTGTTTTGCAGCTTCACCGATTGCACGTTCGATGACTAGGAATAGTCGACGGACGTTGATGCGATCGAATGCAGATGGACGTGATAACGCAGTCTTGTCACCGAATAGTACGGTTCCTTGACCTGGCATAGACACGATTGGATTGACACGCGCTTCATACATAGCGTTACGATCAGACTTCGTTGGATTGAACGAAAGTGCTGATACGCCGAAGTACTGACCACGACGCGTTCCCGCAGGCGAGAACCAAGGTGCAGAATCTAGGTCAGACGCCGCCATGATACCCGCAGTTGATGAACATGCTGGGATCATTTCGTACTGGTCTTCATACTTGTTGTAAACTTGAACCCAGTTACCGTCCATGATTAGATATGAAGACGAAGGCTTTGTAACTGCCCAATCAATAACGTGTTGTGCAGTGAAAGGTGCTTGATCTGGTGATGCAACAACAACACAGTCCATGCGATTTTCTGCAACTTGAACAACGTTTGATACTTGGTTGTTTGGAACGTTGTGCGCACAAATGAAGTCGATCTGAATTTGATCAACATCGCCGTATGCACTTTCGATCGCCGCAAGGTTACTGCCTGCAACGTCTGTTCCGTTTTCTAGGTCATAAGTTGCCGCTACTGGTACATCTGATAGAGAGATCCAGTTTGAACGACGGTTTACGTACTCGACTGCATAACGTTCGTCACCGACCGTTGCACTTAGGAAGTCAAATGATTCGACTGACTCACCGTCATATGAGACAGTGACTGATAAGTCTGGGCTTACGCCCGAAACTGTTACGGATAGTTTGTTGCCCTTTGTACCGACGTGTTTTGCAGAGACTACATCGTCTTCTGCACGAACACCACCGTTTACACGAGTTACAAACGCACTACCCGAATACTTTAAGAACTGAGCGACTGCAAGGAAATCCTTTGAGTCACTTCCGTCCTTTGGAGACCCGAATTTAGAAACTAGCTCTGATTCGTCACCGACAAGAACTGGTTCGTTTGAAGGGCCCCACGCAAAGTCTCCGACGAATGCGCCAGTTGTAGAAGTGACCGCTGGGACAGTTCCCGACAGATCGATTTCTTTCAACTGGACATGCGGAGATGCCTGTGAAATAAGAGCCATGATTGTATCCTTCTAGTTAAGGTATAATAAGTTAAACATAATACGGAGTAATATCGTCAATAACACTATTTATAACTTACCAGTTTTCACCGTAATTTGCATCGAACGGGGTCTGAAAGTTCGTCCATTCTGCACCATCTACCGACGGCGTTTCGACCTGATCTCTCCCATCGTCGATGATACCGAACGGCGGCAGGTCTTCCTCGATCTGAGCCATTCTCTCTTCGAACAGAAGGTTCTTGATGTTCATGTCGAAGTTATCTCCGAAGGATTGGGTGGAGACGAAGTATCCGAACATCACTAGATTCATCATCAAGTCGTCATGGTTCCCGTCACTCGCCTCAAAGGAAACCCCTTTAGACACAAACGTCGATATCTCTAGGATTGTTTCTTCATCGACTACTTCTAATTTGTTGTTTTCCAGAATGTCCTTAATAGAAGAACACCCGATGCGTTTAACCTTTCGAGTCATTGTCACACCGATCGCGTCGGACTTGATTGCGGACTCCAAGAACATGTTCTCATATTCTAAGTCTTGATAGAGACCGACCGCAACGAGCATACCTGCATCGTTGTTCTCTACGACACATAATGCTTCATTATAAAGATTCGCATATTTATAAATAATGTTTGGGTAGAGCAAGGGAGAAATATTGTTGTTTCGATATACAGCCACTTGCTTGAATGGCCTTTGTGATACATCGATTACCGTAAATGTCGAGTAATCCTGACCTCTACCTTTACTTACATCCACGGTCATGATATACTCATGATCCTTTACGGGTTTCTCATATACCTTGAGATCCCCACCTTCCAGTAGATTTATTGGTTGTCGCGCACGTAGATCCAACAGGGTATTACCCTCGATCAACGTGTCACCCGTCCCGAAGAAGGTATTCCCAAATTCCTGATCAAACTGGAGTTGGGATGTATTCGCGATGGTCTCCTCTTTCCACTTCTCATCTCGCCCAGGCACGTCCCACCAGTCCACACGGAATGGTTTGTATTCGTTTACGTTTTGGACTGCGCCTTCCCAGATCTTGTGGTAGGTATTACCAATACCGTTTGCAGTAGACGTGATGATAACCTTGGTGTCTGTACCAGATGATACCACTGGATAGGTTGAGGTGTAGAACTCTGCCGCGTTCTCTACGAACGCAAACTCATCTAGGAATAGTAGGTTGACCGACATACCACGAATCGACGAACCAGAGGTTGCCGCGGCAACGATACGCGAGTTGTTCGATAGTTCGATCGACCCCTTGTTGAGCGCCTTACATCCCGGCTGTAAGAAGAACGGTAAGTTCTCCAACATCAAGGTTACACGTGCAAGCATCTCACGTGCAGTCGCACCCTTGTTTGCGAGGATCGCAATGGTCTTCTCCGGATGGAACAGAGCATACCACAGAATGTATCCAACTGAACTGATTGACTTACCAGACTGACGACACGCAAGCACAATGGAAAATCGATTCTCCTCGAAGTGGTCGAACATGTCTTCCTGATACGGATAGAGATCAAAGGGAACAAGACCCTTGTCTAGGTGGATTACCTTCACATATTTTTTACAAAAGTACGATGGATCCTCCATGCATTTCTTATACTCACGGAGTTTCGTGGCGTCCCATTCTTCTGCGACACCATCTCGTTTGATCTGAGGATTACCTAGATAGGAGTTCTTACTATAACTACTCATCGTCTTGGTCTATGACCTTCTCATCCTTGTCCCCCAATAGGAAACGCTGGAGTTCAGTTGTCGACCCGATGAACAGATTGTTATTCGTGGTGTTTGTCTCTTTAGGTTTTTCGTCTTGCAACAGTTCTTTTTGTTTCTTGTTAAGTTCCATCAGCTTGTCGTTGACATTAGCGATGTCCTTTATCATATTAGACAACACCTCGAATGCTCGGGGATGTTCTGATTCACGCGCGACCTGAATCATTAGGTCAAGCGATTCTCGACCTTTCTCGATTAGATCATAGTAGGTATCACGGGAGTACTCGTAGTCCTGTTCGTGGACAAAGTTCTTTCGTTGATCGTCCGTGATAATCGTTGGGGGGTTATGACTGTCTGTCATCATTTATCTCTATATTAAAACCAAAGTCTCCGTCCGGACTTACGTCGATCGGGTCTGGTGTCACACGTACATTACTTAGGAAATCTGTATCTCCTGTATCGGAGACTATCGCACTAAGCTCTGTATTTACTTCGCGAATCTGTGATGAAGTCTTCACTGGACCATAGAAGTTCGCATTCATATCAAAGGATAGAGTGTATATGATGGTTCGTCTCTGTTCGATCGGACCCTCAAAGTCGTCTGAGAAGTTCAAACCTGTTAGGACAATAGGGATGTCTTCTTTGATGTCCGGATAGTCAGAGAATGGTTTTACTGCCAAAGTATATTGAGGGGCAAAGTATGGTAATATCTGTTCGACCACTTGCAATGCATCGTCTTGGGATTTAGCGTAGATGTTCAGTTCGAAACCAACCTTGTAGGGGACACCGCAGAAAACATCTTTACGTTTTCCGTCAGATGTACTGGTTACGCTTACTTGATTGACCTTTGGTAACTGTCTTGCTGCATCGTATGTAATAGATACGATTTCAAAAGACATGCGAGGTAGCTTGAGTGCGACTTTACGTTCGGACTGTTCTCCCCTACTCATCTCCTCTAGTCGTGAGATGAAGTTCCTACGCGGCGCATATGTCAGAGGCAACTTGACCTGAGACAACACCTTGCCGTCCGCAGCGGTTCGTAGTATGTACATGTCGTCGAACATAGATCCGAACAACGCAACACATGTGCGCACACGCTTGTGATAGAAGTGTCCACCCATCATTAGATTATATCTCCAAACGGATTCGACTCACTGAAGTCAAGGAAGTCTCCTTCCCAATCATTGAATACTTTGTTCTGTGCGTCGACCTGTATCTCGTTGACACCTTCGTCTTGTGAGACCGGAGTCATAGACGCGTTTGGTCCAACAACTGGACGATCCGTCGCCCACTCGTGATACTTACCATCGGTCGCACCTGTATGTGCGATCTTCAACATGCGAGTGTCACTATTCCACGAAGTGACTTCGCCATTTAGTATGTAGTCGTCGAACACCTGTTGAACGTCCTCACCCACTAGGTAGTATGATTCGTCGTCCGCTACCCTTGGAGGCATCTGTAGTTCGTACTGAAACGCACCCTCGACCTCGATGTTGTCGATATCCGGAATGCCAGTGTCGAAGTCTTCGTCTGAGAACTCGAACAACTCGCACTGCATACGGAACGTAGGTAGTTGCGACAACTGGTAGAACGGAGTTTCTGTCTCTACCTTCATCACTTGGAATAGTGATTCAGACATAGGTAGGTAGATTACGTCACCCTCACGTGGACGGAACTGCGCATCGGCAAGACGGTCACCGACCAGTTCTCTCCATCGACGACGTGCGATGACAAAGGTGGCTTGGTCACGGATCTCAATACCAAACTTGGTAAAGATGTCCCCTTCTCCATCGAAACCTTCTGCGTTTTCGATGTAGACCTCGACCTTGTATGCGTCACCGAACTGAGACTGGATGCTGTCTAGGAAGATGTCTTCCTTCTCCACGATCTCACGCGGTAGGTAGTACACATCCTGACCGTAGAACTTGATGGACTCGATAATCAAGTCCTCATACAAACTCTGTTCGGATCGGTTCTTCTGACTGATATATGGATTAGTCGCCATGGTTTACCCCATAAAGAACATTGGACCTTCGTCCTCTTCCAATCGGAACTTCTCCATGATCTTGTCGATGTCTGCGATTGCGTCATCATAGATTTGACGACCATTGATAGTGACCCCGCCAGGCAACTGCATACCGTCAAACTTGATTAGGTTGATACCCCACTGACGTTTGATCAGCGCGGTTGTGTATTCTTTCAGGAAGCGGTGGTTCCATAGGTTGTTGTATTCGGATACCGTATCGTCCGGACTGCGAATACCATAGACCTCGAACACGACGAAGTCTCCCGCTGTTAGTTTCGTTTTAGAAACAAGTAGATTCACACGATTATACTGTCGATCAAAGGTCATCTGTGGTTGACCCATCAACTTCATGTCGAGCAGTGATAGTTGTTGTTGCATACCTTCGTAATATGCCAGATCACCCAACACTCCGTTTGCACGAGTGAAGTCTGATATGGTATACTGGAGGTACTGCCACGCGTCACTAAACCACCCCTGAGAGTTCGAAAGGGTGACTGGTAACATACGTACCACCGCAGTCAAATCAAGGTCGTCCGGTAGATCTACGGTCTGTGTGTCGATGTCCTGTTGCGTTAGTTGATGTTTGAGGTAGTATCTCTTCGACCCATCTGGGTGGTTCTCACGGAACCATTGGAGTGCCTCATCAACACGATCATCTAATTGTTCGTCATCGATATTGATCTCTACGACTGGGTGTCCCAGTGCACGTAGGCAATACTCGATTAGTTCTTCTCTGTCAGTAGCGTACATCTAATGTGTCTCGAAGTTACGTGTGTGTCTCTCTATTTATACGATTTTATTTATAGACATAAAAAAAGGGAGTCCGAAGACTCCCTCTTTCATCGAAGTTCTAAGAACTTGGATTAGTTGACAACAGAACCGTTGACATCGTAGACATCGATACGGTAGTGTGAACCGTGTTGTCCGTCTAGTTTGTCCGCGTTAGATGAGTTGTCTGGTACTAGAGCACCGGCAGTCTCTGTTAGATCTAGTGAGAACTTACCAGCAGCCTGATCGTAGTCTAGGCATGAACCCGCATCCGCACCGACACATGCTTTACCACGTGCGTCTGTGAAGTATAGGTTCGATGAACCTTCTGATACGTTATCAGTGTTCCATGCAAGAATACCTGCTTGTGCACCTTCCAAAGAAGCAATACGAGATGTGTTAGAGTTAACAACACCTGTGATCGAACCATCAGCAGACTGGAATGCAGCAACGATCTCTGTTAGAGAATCTAATGCAGCGGAGTCAGTGTTAGAAATGATGTTGTTGATCTGGTTTTGCAGACTTGAGTCAGCAGCGTTACGTTGTTGCGCTTCCGCATCAACCGCAGCGATACGTGCCGCAACTTCATCATCGATATCTGACTGTAATGCAGCATCAGCAGCTTGACGGTGTGTCGCCTCACCATCGATGTCGTCTTGCATTAATAGATCAGCAGCTTCACGTGCAGATGTTTCTGCGGAAAGTGCAGTCTGTAGTGAAGTGATGTCGTTATCGTTAGACGTGATCTGTGCTTGTAGGTTAGACTTGTCACCAGTTGTTGAGTTGTCTAGCGCATCGATCTGTGACTGTAGACCGTTATCTGCAAGGATACGAGCGTTAGTCTCATCAGTGATCGCAGTTTGACGAGAACCTGTCTCAGCAGTTATTGCCGCTGCACGAGCACTTGCTTCCGCGTCGATTGCGTCTTGTAGATCGTCATCCGCCGCCGTACGAGCAACTGCTTCCGCAGTGATTGCAGCAGTGTTAGATGAAGTCGCAGTTTCAGTCGCATCCATCTCTGATTCTAGGGTTGATACACGACCTGTTAGGGCAGATGCGTCACCACCTAGGTTATCGATCAGAGTTTGTAGACTTGCATCAGCACCTTCGTATGCAGCAACTAGTTCTGTCAACTGGTTCAGTGTTTCTGGTGAACCGTTAGTGATTGCAGATACTGCCGCAGATACTGTGTCGATGTTAGACTGTAGAGTGTTGTCCGCACCAGTACGAGCACTTGCTTCTGCATCGATGTTTGACTGTAGGACAGCGTCTGCAGCGATACGAGCAGCTTCTTCTGCGTCGATTGCGTCTTGTAGTGACTGACGACCAGATACACCTGTTGATGATACTGAGTCGATCTGTGACTGTAGAGAACCCTCTACCGCAACCGCACGTGCAGTCTCAACGTTTACTTCGTTTGAGTTTGCAACGTCACCCGCGATACGTGCAGCAGTTTCTGTAGATAGATCACTACCTGAAGAAGTTGATGCCGCATCAACGTATGCCTTAGTTGCCGCATCTTGTGCAGAACTTGGGTCAGCCATGTTAGTAACTGCGTTACCGTCCATGTCGACATCAGCAGTCATCTGAATGTTAGATGAACCTGAAGATGTGCTGATACCAGAAGTACGTGCGTTTGCAGCAGCAATTGCCGCCGCGTTAGCTGCGATGTCTGTGTCGTTAGAAGTTACTTGACTTTGTAGGTCAGCAACGTCTGTTGGTGTTGCAACACCGTTCGTTAGAGTAGTGTTGATTGTTGCGATGTCAGTTGCGTTCTGAGCAGCTGCCGCAGAGTTTGCAGCGACAGATGTGGTTAAAGAACTATCTGCACTTTCAAATGCCGCAACGATTTCCTGAAGCGTGTCAAGTGTTTCTGGGGAAGTCCCTAGAATAGCACTTACCTGCGCTTGTAGGTCTGCGATGTCAGAAGAAGTCAGACCTGCAACAGCATCGGCGATCGCGGCAGGTACAACCTTACCGTCTGCGCCGATTACAGTTACGTCGTTGATAGAGATGTCACCATTCGATACGTCAACGCCGTTCTGTATTCTAAATTTCTTATTTGTAGACATTTTGTTTACCTTTTAGAATTTTAATGGAGGGGGAGAGCTGATCCCTCCCCCGACTATTACCAAAGTTCCTTATGCGTCAACGTAAGTTACTGAGACAGAAACTACCGCACCTGCTGATTCAGCGGTGTATAGTAGTTCGATACTTTCTCCGTTAACTTGTACGTCTGTATCACCTAGGAATGATGAACCAGTGAATACGACACCATACTCAACGATGTAAGCGGATGTTCCATCGTGGACAACTAGTGCCTCACGAGTTTCGAATTCACCACCTGACTCTACTGTTACAACATACTTCGCAGAACGGTACTGAGACTTGTTGAATGCAGAAACTACAGTAGCAGAAGTTCCAGCGACAATGTCGTTACCCTGTTCGAAGACCTTGATGTTATCAGCAAGAGTTTCCAGACCTACCGACTTAGGATCTAGTACACCAACCGAGTTAGTAGACTGAGCGATTACAACCGCTTGTGTACCAACTGGGATTGCAGCGTTGAATGTGATCAACTGGTTGATCGCATCAATGTTGTAGTGTACGCCTGGATCCTGAATAACACCACCAACGAAGACGATTGCGTTTTGGTCTTGCGTGTAGAAGTCTAGTGCGAATGTAGTCTGTGCACCGTCACCAGCCATTGTCTGACGCTGTGCGTTGTTGAATGCCAACTGAGTTGGATCCTGTAGAGACATTCCGTCTAGCGTGTTAGTTACACGTAGAACGTAACCGTTCTTACCGTCGTATGATGAATCAGCAACGTCTACTAGTTCTAGGATAGACTTAGCAGTGTCAACTGAGAATGCACCAGTCGATGGATCGTAAGATACCTTACCTTCACCAGCAGTGTCGACCGCAGATACTGAGGCACGTGCACGAGCAGTTGTGAAGTATAGGTTATCACCTTCGGCAACATCTGTAGTTGAGAACTGCGAGATGTGTTGTGCAGCAAGACCTGCATCCAACTGACCCTTGTTTACTGCGTCTTGTGGGTCTGTACCGTTAGCGACTGAAGTGACTTTGTTGCCACCCATTGATAGAGAACCAGACATGGTGTCTCCAGACTTAGCGACTTTACCGTCGATCTGAGTCTGTAGGGTTGCGTCCGCAGCAGCGAACTCACCACGAATCGCCGCACCCTGTGCTGCACGATCAGTGATCTCTTGTGCAAGTCCAGAAGCGTTAGTAGCGATGTCTGTTTGGTTAGTTTGGATTAGAGTTAGTAGATCACCATCACCAGACTGAAGTGCAGCAACGATCTCTGTTAGAGAATCTAGTGCAGCAGAGTCAGTGTTAGATACGACGAAGTCGATCTGTGACTGTAGTGATGTCTCAACACCCTGCGCACGTGCAGCTTCTGCAGCGATTGACTGAGCGTTAGTTGTGATCAGATCACCTAGGTCAGATTCCGCACTAGTTGCACGAGCAATCTCACCGTTGATTAGTACGGTGTTTGCACCTTCAGCAGCGGTAGCACGTGCGATCTCAGCATCAATCTGTGATTGTAGATTGTTAGTGCCAGAGTTGCGTGTGTTGTCAACTGCCTTGATTGCCGCATCTAGTTTCGCAGCTGCATCTGATAGAGATGTAGATGCGTCTAGGTAGTTAGAACCTGTTGGTGTGTTGTAAGTACCATCAGCGTTTACACCAGCAGCAAGTTGAGTTGCAGTCATCTCTGTCTCAACAACTGTTAGACGTGAGTCTAGTCCGTTGTCAGCAATTTGACGTGCAGTTGCTTCTGCGTCGATGTTACCCTGTAGAGTTGCATCAGCACCAGAACGTAGTGCAGCTTCGTTCGCAACGATGCCATCTGCGTATGTCTTAGCAGCAGCTTCTGCGTCGTCCGCTTCTGCTTCTGCGTATGATTGTGCAGATGCAAGGACAACCGCGTCACGTGCGATGTAGTCTGATTGGTCAGTTGTACGATCAGCAGCTAGATCAATACGGATCTGTGTGTCCGCAGCAGTACGATCAGCGATCTCTTGTACAAGAGCGTCACTGTCCGCGTCAGCACGAGACTCAGCAGCAGTCATACGACCTTCAACTGCGTCTAGTTCACCGTGAACTTCGTTCACAGCACCAGAGATTGTCTGTGCAGTTGTGTCGAATGCTTCAGCACCGACCTTCGATTCAAGAGCGTCGATGTCTGCTTCGTTGACAGTTAGACGACCAGCTTGTAGTGTCTGTTCTGTCTCTAGCGCAGTAGCACGAGTCTCTAGTGAAGTTGCACGACCTTCAACCGCGTCCATCTCACCTTCTAGGGTAGAGATACGACCTTCGTCTACGTCTGTCTGAGCGTGTAACTCGTTGACAGCAGCAGTAACAGTTGATGCAGTTGTTGTTAGTACTTGTGAACCCATCTGACCCTGTAGAACGTCAACGTGACCTTCTTCAGTTGTCATGCGTGATTCTAGTGAAGTTGCGCGACCTTCGACTGCATCCATTTCTGATTGCAGTGTATCGATCTCACCTTCAGCAGTAGTTACGCGACCTTCTAGTGATGTTAGGTCACCAACTTCTACGTCTAGTTCAGCGTGTAGTTCGTTGATTGCAGCAGATAGATCAGTTGCAACAGTTGCAAGAGATGCAGTTCCGACCTTAGTTTCTAGGTCATCGATGTCACCTTCGTTTACAGTTGCGCGACCTTCAAGAGCAGTTGCACGTGCTTCGACGGCATCCATTTCTGCTTGTAGTTCGTCAACGTTTGCTTCTTCTGTGGTTACACGAGCTTCTAGTGCAGTTAGATCAGCAGCTTCGCCATCGATCTCTGCGTGTAGTTCGTTAATCGCGTCAGAAACGTTTGTTGCAGTTGTGTGTAGAAGTGCAGAACCTTGCTTGGTTTCTAGTGCAGTAGCACGTCCTTCAACACCGCTCAAACGAGTGTTTTGTACGATCTGATCAGAATCTAAACCGTTTAGTCGGTTAGTGTGAGCAACGTCTTTTGCTTCTAGGTCAGTAGCACGTAGTTCGACTGCGTCCATTTCTGATTCTAGGGTAGTTAGACGACCACCGTTAGCATCGATAACACCTTGTAGATCTGAGTCTGCGTCTTGGAACGCACCAACAATTTCTGTTAGTGAGTCTAGTGCCGCACCATCTTCGTTAGAAACGATAAAGTCAACACGACCTTCAAGAGTTGTTAGGTCTGTGCGGATACCAGTTTCAACACCAGTAGCACGAACAATTTCTGCGTCCAACTGGTTCTGTAGGTCTGTAACGTCACCTGATTGTAGATTTTGTAGAGCAAGGATGTCAGAGTCATTTGCAGTAACCTGCGCCTGTACACTATCTACGTCAGTACGTAGACCAGATTCGATACCTTCAGCACGTGCCTGTTCTGCATCGATGTTAGACTGTAGGACGCCTTCAGCGGCAGTCGCACGGTTAACTTCAGCAGTGATCTGTGCTTGGTTATCGTTGTGATCAGATGCCTGTAGGATCTGAAGTGCAAGGATATCTGAATCGTTTGCAGTGATTTGTGATTGGTTAGAATCAACGTCTGTACGTAGACCTGCTTCAACACCTTCTGCACGATTCTTCTCTGCCACAACTGCCGCAGCGTTAACACCTTCTGCTGTAGTTGCACGAGAAACCTCTGCATCTAACTGGTCTTGTAGATCTTGTACGTCAGAACCAACTAGACCCTGTAGGGCAAGGATGTCTGAATCGTTGTCAGTGATCTGACCTTGTAGACTAGTTGCAGTTGCAGTTAGTACTGATTCAGCACCAGATGCACGAGCGACTTCTGCGAAGATCTGAGCTTGTAGATCAGAGTCAACGTTTGTGAAACCTTCTTCTAGGTTATCAACGCGAGTCGATAGTGCCGCATCACCAGCGATACGTGCAGCTTGCTCGATCGTGATGTTACCTGCGTTTGTAGAGATGTTACCAATGTTTGTGTTGATGTCAGCGCGTAGACCTGCTTCAACACCTTCTGCACGTTGACGTTCTGTAACGACAGATGCCGCGTTTGTTGCTTCCGCAGTAGATGCGCGAGTAACTTCCGCAGTGATCTGTGCTTGTAGATCATCAACTTCGATTGTAGTGTTGGAGTTTAGTGCATCGACCTGTGCTTGTAGGTCTGAGTCACCAGATGCACGTGCAACTTCTTCTGCACGTAGGTCTGTTTCGTTCTGTGAAGATAGAGTCTCGACAGCATCCATCTCGCCTTCTAGTACTGTTGTACGTAGAGATAGTGCATCGTCAGCAGCGATACGAGCAGCTTCTTCTGTAGATACGATTGCGTTTGCGTGTGATACTGCCTGTTGCTTCGCAGTTGCGATACGGTCAGTGATTGTGTTTCCACTAGTACCGTTTACAGATGCGTCACCGATTAGTGCAGTGTCTTGTGCGTCAGCGTGTTGCTTAGCTTCCGCCATGTGCGAATCAGCTTCTTGATCCGTATATGCCTTCGCTTGATCTAGTACGTCTTGTGTTGAGACGTTGATGTCAACGTTGATCTGATCGATCTGAGACTGTAGACCCGCATCCGCAGTTGAACGAGTTGATGCTTCTGCATCAATGTTGCCCTGTAGAGTAGTGTCAGCAGACGAACGAGCAGTCGCTTCGTTTGAAATCGCAGTAGTGTTAGATGCGATTAGAGCGGACATATCTGAGTCCGCAGACTGGAACGCACCAACGATTTCTGTTAGTGAGTCTAGTGCCGCTGGATCAGTGTTTGATGTGATGAAGTCGACCTGTGATTGTAGACCTGCTTCAACACCTTCCGCACGTGTCTTTTCTGCCGCAACTTCTGCTGAGTTAGCAGCGTCACCAGCAAGACGATCAACGATTTCTTGATCAACGCGAGCGTTCAGATCAGAGTCGCCTGCGATACGTGCAGCGTTCTCGATTGCAGTTGAGTTGCTTGATTCAGTGATTGCTTCTGCTTTTGCAGTTGCAATACGATCTGTGATTGTGTTACCTGAAGTACCATCAACAGTCTCATCACCGATCATTGTTTCGTCTTGTGACTCAGCGTGTGCCTTCGCCGCAGCTTCTGCCGCAACGATGTCTGCGCCTAGATCAGTACGAACTTGGTTGTCAGCAACTGCACGTGCAACGATCTCATCTTGGATGTTTTGTGCGTTTGCAGCTTCTGCGCTAGTTGCACGAGAGATCTCGCCGTCAAGACGACCTTCGATACGTGACTCTTCGCCAGTAGCGCGAGTGACTTCAGCAGTGATCTGAGACTGTAGAGAAGTAGACTTGGTCTCTTCTGTGTCTAGTCGTGCAGATAGTGCGTTGTCGCCAGCGATACGTGCAGTCTCTTCCGCGCCGATTAGACCAGCAAGTGAAGTTTCTGCTGATTGAGCGCGAGATATTTCGACAGTAACACGGTCGTTGATTTCTGTTTCTTTTGCAACAGCACGGTTAACTTCGGTTGTGATTGCAGTAGCGTTTGCGATGATAGAAGCAGATAGTGCGTCGTCCGCGTTCTGGAATGCTTCTACGATTTCCGCTAGAGAGTCTAGTGAATCGCTGTCTACGTTATTGATGAAGTTACTGATCTGTGTCTGTAATGCAGCATCTGCCGCAATGTATGCAGCTTCGATTGAATCTTCACGTGCCTTCGCGCGTGTCTCTTCCGCAGTGATGTTAGCCTGTAGGGTAACGTCTGCTTGAGCACGAGCACTTGCTTCTGCGTCGATGTTGTTCTGTAGTAGTGTTTCTGCAGCTTGTGCGCGTTGTGTTTCTACTAGAACGTCTGCGTCGATTTGAGCAGCGACATCAGCATTAGCACGATCGGCGGTATAGTATAGGTTAGAACCTTCCGCTAGGTCAGACGTGCTGAACGAAGCGAAAAACTGGTCTGCACCAATCTTCTTTAGTGAGTCAGAACCCACATCGTAAAGAAGAGTAAAGCAGTCAGCTGGATTTACCATACCTTGAAGGGTTGATTGTCCCTGTACAGCACTTTCGTCAAGTTTGGTATTGAGTACCGCCTTGTCCGCTAATGCAGGGGATTTAATCTGCCTAAATGCCATTAGGTTATCTCCTAGTTGGTTAGTGTTGGAATTAAACGTTTAATAATATACTAACGAAATTTTATGTAGATGTCCGTTCCTTGCGGAGGGATCTCAAAAAATTGAATAGTATCTCCAATGGTTTCATATACTTCTTCAGGATGTTGAAGTACATCATTGACCCATACATCAATTAAGTCATCACGTGCCGGTGTCCCGTTCAATGTGAATATGGCTGTATCGCCTGGGGCAATGAACGCCTGCGATTCAGGGATCACAGTGCGGTCATTAGTTGATGATGAGGTACCTTCGATAAGTTCGAATAACTGAGTTTCCTGGCCTGGAGTAGCAGTAACTTCGTCTTGCTTATTTTTAGCCAGATTGAACAGACTTTCGGCAAGCACCCTGTTAAAGGACTTATTATTGATCATATCTTGGAGTACTACAGATGGTTAATATACGTCTTTATTTATACTAAAAACGATTCTAACCTGTTAGTTATTTTAGGATCTAAACTGAAGTAGTTCCTGTAATAGTTCAGTCACATCTTGCAAGTCAGAATCTAAAGCATCTATTCTTGCATTTAGTGCATCTACTTCCGTTTGGTTTGCAACGGGTTGTCCGTTCAGTGAGTAATTACCTAAGAGTTGGACTCCCGCATCGTCCATGATTAATCTATCATCATTCCCATGTTGAATCTTGAACTGACTATCGTTAAACCCTAAGTGCTTAATGATAGTATCTGTCCCGTTATGATAGAATCGGGTCTCTTCATTTGTGCCTACAATAAAGGCAAAGTGATCATCTATGATGAGGTCGTTTCCAAAAGAAACGCCAGTTGAATTGTAGGCGGCAACTTGTACAACTTGTTCTGCGTCTACAATGTGTGTTAGGGAGATAGTACTCCCGTCATCCGCAACGTAGTCAATTCCTTGATGGAGTAAGACACCGTTGAGATATACTTGAATTCTTGATGGGCTATTAGGATCTGGGTCGTATTGTAATACGTTCCCAACGTCGTCTGCCCCAGATATAACTTCTAACGTTCCATCGGACGTATAGATGTATGCGTTGAATGTAGTTGTCGCAGAGAGACTCTCATCTCCTACAGCGCCAATCTCTACAATCGTTTGAACCCCACCATCATACTCGCGTTTGATATAGAGTTTACCGTCTTGAGTATTTATACCAATCTCGCCCAGTTTTAACTCTTCAATACTGGGAATATCACCAAGTCCATCAAACGTCTTGATGTTTGCACCGATATTCTGTACGACATTACTGATAGGTCGGCCGACAGTGACGCGCTTGACTTTGGTTCCAGAACCAAAACCACTTATGGATGCTACGCCTGTGATACCACCTACTCTTCTTATTGGCATGTCGTTACCTCGTGACAGAAGGGTTGACTTTTATCTTACCTTCTAGTATTCTTTCTATGATAGTGTGACCTTCTTCATCAACGAAAGCAATCTCAACATCATAGACATATCTACCACGAGTGGATAGAGTGTCGGTTTGTAAATTAGTAAGGGATAGTGTGACGACCCCTTCGAGTGCGGGATCGGGAATCACGGCAGTGAAGTCGATAGACTCCTCACTTCTATACGTCTTCTTCATCTTCGCAGAAGCAGAATATCCAGTAAGATCTTTTTTAGATCCGTCCGGATTCACTAACTCTATCTGTAGAGCTAGGTCCGCACCCTGATCGATTGTGAAGTCTTCGTAAGTTGCCATAGTCATCAAGACCCTAAGTGTATAAACGTTCTATGTCTATTTATACAACTTAGGGTGCGTGATATTTTGTTTTATTCTGAAGCGATGTCTTCTAAGACCATCTCACGGAATTCTTCTGAAGTCTCAGACCAGTCGAAGACGTAAGAAACTGTTACGCGCCAATCATCTTCTGAAGATGCAGCGTGGTACATTAGTTTTTCTTGTTCTCCGTAGTGTCCGAAGTATGCTGCCTTGCAAGTCCACTGACCTGGCTTGTCTTGGCAACGGATAACTTCTTTAGTTTCCGGATGGATATAGTCGAACCAACCCGAACCACTCTCTGAGTAAGAGAAGATTAGGTTGAAGCCTGGAGCGTTAGCGTTGTTGTGCCATGCAATGAATCCGCCTGGTGGGTATACCGCTGCAAGCGCATTGTGCTTGACTGACAGGAAGTTCATCATCTTGTCGTTTAGATCTGACAACATGTGCGTCATGTCACGCTTGAAGATTGGATCCGCATCTTTTTCAAACATCTGGTGAGCGCGATCTGATAGTTTAAAGTTATAACCTACCATCTCATCTGGGAAACCTTCGTGTTGCGTTCCCTCATCTACAATCTCTTGCATGTACTTTGGTCCAACGTACCAGTTACGCTGACGAATACGTTCCTTGGAAGTGCAGTGACAGTTCTCTGCAAAGCCAGGAATCTTCGATAGTCCAGCGTAGTTGTCCAGAATCGCAAGCAACTCAGGGTTCTTAACGTCGACGTGCTTTAGATATTGGTCGTTTAACTGTGTCATACGATTGGTGTATCCTTATTAAGACCAGCAGAGAAGTGACGGATAATCACTGGCCCTGTTTCTGGTTTTGTTATTGCCCAATTAAGTGCGTTGTAGTAGTTCCATCTCAAGTCGTCATCAAAGATTCCAACTTTGAGATCCTTATACTTTTCTTCTTTCTCGGTCAACCACCAGAGTGAGAACTGGTCCCAAGATTTGAGACTGTCCGCATACCCGTCTGGCCACCAAGTGTCATTCATCTGTCTGAATGTCAAGTCCCACCAATCATCCATGAACTCACGCACAATCGGTTTGGACATATCATATAAACATACTGCACCGCATAGTGTGAACTTAGAAACACCCTCTGGGGTGTCGAAGTCACGTTCTGCATATATGTAGTCACGATCATCTGTCAAAGCAGTAAAGACCACATCGTGATCTTTCATTTCATCCCAAACTTTACAGATGTCTTCGTGTTCTACTTCCATATCAGCATCGATATACATCGTTAGGTCATACGGCGATTTCGCCATTCCCCACAACTTCGCGCGGTAGTGATCGTCACATAAGAGAATATCGTCTGCGACATCTCGACCACGGTCATCAAGGAATCGTTCCTCAGTCACCAAACAGATCTTGCATTCCTCTTCTGGTTCATAGTAGTCCCTGAGAGACTCTGCAAGATTGATTGCGTACAAATAAAAGTTGCGTTTCTTTGACGCAACGATAATAAACCCTTTACTCTTTTCCATCGGTCTCGGCCTCTAGTTGGTCTTGTAGAATCATGATTGAGTACATATCGACTTCAATCTTTGATTTTGCACGACGCAATTTTGCCTTCAACTTTCGGTTCTTAGAGTTCTTGATCTCTTCAACCTCAAACGCTTCTAGTTTATAGTTGAACAGTTTCTCAAGTTTCCTTGCCTTTTGATGTTCCAACTCACGTTGTTTCTCTTCTTCCGCCTCCGCAGCTTTGCGTTCGACTCGATCGGTAGTTTCCTTATCAATCAACTCTTCACCAAGCGCATCTACAACTTCTGCAAACAACTCGTTAGGATTTCCATCACGGTCATGTCTTGACAACATCATCTGTTGACGGGTGACACGACCCACATCATCTTCCATTTCTAGGATACAGTTTAGTTCTTTCTTTTCTTCTGTTTCCCAAAAAGCGTTGTCCATCCAACGTCTATAACTCATTTACTCATTCTCCAAAAGGGTTCAATTCAATTCTAACTTTATGTATATGACTAATAAAGTGGGTCCGAAGACCCACCTATATTCAGACTTCTATTATAACATAGAAGGGTCGCTTATGCAACCCTTACGTATAGTGTGTACACATCTGTAACGTGTGTCTCTGTACCAGAGATGGTCTGACCGATGTAGTTACCGACGAAACTACGTGCGTAGTTTCCAGCAAACTCACGGGTGTAGTTACCACCAAAGTCACGAGAGTAGTTACCGATGAAGTTTCCTAGGTAAGAAGAAACACGGTCACGTGTGTATGCACCTGAGTAAGCAGATGGTCTGATACGTGCGTATGCAGATACACGGACACGAGAGTAGTTACCTACGAAGTCACGAGAGTAAGCACCAGTGTACTCACCGACGAAGTCACGCGAGTAGTTACCCACGAAGTTACCTGTAAAGTCACGCGCATAAGCACCAGTGTACTCACCAGCAAATGTTCTTGAGTAGTTACCCACGAAGTCACCTGCGAAGTCGCGTGTGTACTGACCGGAGAATCCACGAGAGTAGTTACCAGTAAATGTGGTTGCGTAGTTGCCCACATACTCACCTGCGAATCCACGGTTGTAGTTACCTGTGTAGTCACCCACGAAGTTACGAGAGTATGCACCAGAGTAAGCACCAGTGTACTCACCTGCGAAACTACGGTTGTAGTTACCAACATAGTTACCAGCAAATCCACGAGCGTAGTTACCAACGTAGTTTCCACCGAAGTCACGGCTGAAGTTGCCTACGTAGTTACCTGCGAACGTTCCTACGTAATCACCAACATACTCACCAGCGAACTGACGTGTGTAGTTACCAGTGAAGGTGCGAGCGTAGTTGCCTACGAAGTCACCAGCAAAGTTAGTTACACGGTCACGGGTGTATGATGATCCACGGTTGCGGACGTATGCAGATACACGAGTACGTGCGTATGCAGAGTAACGAGTGCGCGTTGAAGTACGAGCATAGTCACCAGTAAAGTTACCAGCAAAGTCACCAGCAAATCCACGTGCGTAGTTACCAACAAAGTCTCCGGTAAACGTTGTTGCGTAGTTTCCTACGAAGTTACCAGCGAAGTTGGTTACACGATCACGTGCGTAAGCCGAACCACGGTTACGAGTAGATGTGCGGGTTGAATCGCGTGTGAAGTCACCGACGTAGTTAGTTACACGTGTGCGAGCGTATGCGCTGTAACGAGTACGAGCGTATGCGGATGCACGGTTACGTGTGAAGTAACCAGTGAAGTTTGTTTCACGTGTGCGAGAGTAAGAGTTCGCAAAGTTCTGTGTGCGGTTACGTGTGTACGCAGAGTTACGAGTACGAGTGTAGTTAGTTACACGAGTACGTGCGTAGTTACCGACGAAGTCGCCAGCAAAGTTACCAGCGTATCCACGTGCATAGTTACCTACGAAGTTACCTACGAAATCACCCACGAATGTGCGAGCGTAGTTGCCTACGAAGTCACCAGCAAATCCACGTGTATAGTTACCTACGAAGTTACCAACATAGTCACCCGCAAAGTTACGCGTATAGTTACCGACGAAGTCGCCAGTGAACGTTGTCGCATAGTTACCCACGTAGTTACCTGCGTAAGTTAGTGTGCGTGTGTAGTAACCAGTGTTAGTAGATGTACGTGTTGATGTGCGTGTGTATGCACCTGCGAAGTTACCTACAAAGTCACCAGTGTAGTATAGTGTCGCAGCGCGGTTACGTGTGTAAGTACCTGTCGCAACGCGAGTACGTGCGTAAGCACTGTAACGTGTGCGAGTCGAAGTACGTGCGTAGTTACCAGTGTAGTTACCAGTACGAGTACGAGCGTAGTTGCCAGTGTATGCACCAGTACGAGTACGAGTATACGTACCACCAAAGTTACCTACGAAATCACCAGTGTAGTATAGAGTACGAGTGTAGTTACCAGTGTAGTTACCAGTACGAGTACGGGTATATGTACCACCAAAGTTACCTACGAAATCACCAGTGTAGTATAAAGTACGTGCGTAGTTACCTGTGTAAGTAGCTGCACGTGTGCGTGTTGATGTGCGAGTAGATGTGCTAGTATATGATGTAGTATTTGTAAAGTTACCAGTATAGTCCGTAGTACCGTCTTGGTAATATGTCAGACCGTAACGTACATAAGTACCACTCGTTCTTGCATTACCACGCCAGAAAGTCTCACCCGTAGAAACGGTAACCATAGTAGTGTTAGCGTTTACACCACTAGTGACAGTAAAGTTACCCTTCAGTCTGTGTTTAATTTCAACTTGGTTCGAGTATCCGTTCCAACCCCAGTAAGTATCACCACCTTTACCCGTTAGGTATTGGTCTTGTACGTAGGTACCCGATCCACCAGTAGAAACACGAGTCGATGATCCAGTACGTGTAAAGTTACCCGTGAAGTTACCTGCGAAATCACCAGCATAGGAAGCTGCACGGTTACGAGTATATGTACCAGTACCAGTTGATGTACGAGTATAGTTCGTCGCACGAGTTCTTGTGTAGTTACCTACGAATGAGTACGGACGGTTACGAGTATATGTGCCAGTACCAGTTGATGTGCGAGTGTAGTTAGTTACACGAGTACGTGCGTAGTTACCGACATATGAGAATGCGCGGTTACGAGCATAGTTACCAACGTATGAGAATGCACGGTTACGAGCATAATCACCAACGTAGTTACCTGCGTATCCACGAGCGTAGTTACCAACGTAGTATAGGTTACGTGTGTAGTTACCTGTATAAGTTACACCTACCGCTGAAGCACGAGTGTAGTTAGTTACACGAGTACGACCATAGTTGCCTACGAAGTTACCTGCGTAGTACAGAGTACGTGCGTAAGAGAACGTAGATGGTCTGCTACGAGTCGATGTACGAACGAAGTCACCAACGTAGTTAGTGATACGAGTACGTGCGTAAGCTGAACCACGAGTTCTTGTATAGTTTGTCGCACGAGTACGAGCGTATGCACTGTAACGAGTACGAGTAGATGTACGAGCGTAAGCAGAACCACGGTTACGTGTGTAGTTCGTTGCGCGAGTACGAGCATAAGCCGAGTAACGTGTGCGAGTCGATGTACGAGTTGAAGTACGTGCGTAGTTACCTACGAAATCTCCAACGAAGTCACCGACGAAACCACGAGCGTAGTTTCCGGTGAAGTCACCAAGGAAGTTACGGCTGTAGTTACCGACAAAGTTACCAAGGTAGTTACGACCGTAGTTGCCTACGAATCCGCGAGAGTAGTTACCTACATATGCGCGAGCGTAGTTACCAACGAAGTTTCCAACGAAGTCACGAGCGTAGTTTCCGATAAAGTTACCACCGTAGTTACCTACGAAGGTGCGAGCGTAGTTGCCCACGAAGTTACCCGCAAAGTTAGTGACGCGATCACGAGCAAAGTCACCAACGTAGTTAGTGATGCGTGTTCTTGCGTAAGCACTGTAACGTGTGCGAGTTGATGTGCGTGTTGATACGCGAGAGTAGTTACCTACGTAGTTACCAGCAAATCCACGAGAGTAGTTACCCACGAAGTTACGTGAATAGTTACCTTGGAAGTTGCGAGAGTAGTTTCCGATGAAGTTACCTGCGAAACCTGTTACACGGTTACGCGTATATGTTGATACACGAGCACGAGAGAATACGCCAGTATAGTAACCAGTGTAAGTCCCTGCGAAGTTCTCTTCACGGGTGCGGGTAAAGTCAGTTGCGTAAGTAGATACACGAGTTCGTGTGTATGTTCCAGCATAAGAAGAAACACGGTTACGCGTGTATGTTCCAGCATACGCAGAGACACGTAGACGGGAGTATGTTCCCGAATAAGTTCCAGTGTATGAAGATACGCGAGTACGAACATAAGCTGCAGCGTATGATGATATACGATTACGCGAGTATGTATCTGAGTAGGTTGATACACGACCACGAGTGTATGATGATATACGGTTACGTGAGAATGTACCAGTAAATGGTGTTACGCGGTTACGAGTGTAAACCGAAACACGAGCACGTGAGTAAGTTCCCGCGAAGTATCCAGTGAACGCTGTTAGGCGAGTACGTGAATATGATGAAACGCGAGTACGTGCGTATGTACCTGAGTACGATGATGGGCGAGTACGTGAGTAGTTCCCAACAAAGTCACGCGAGTAGTTTCCTACGAAGTCACGTGAGTATGCACCCGTGTAGTCTCCTACAAAGGTACGAGCAAAATTATCTACACTGTCACGCGTGTATGAAGATACACGAGTACGAGTGTATGCAGAAACACGTGCACGGTTGTATGAAGATACGCGAGTTCTTGCGTATGCAACGTCAACTGGTGTACGACGTGTGTTCTGTGCAGTACCTACAGACACCCATGTGCCTGGGACTGTTGGTGCGCCTTGTGCTGCTGAACGTAGTTGGTATGAACCAATCGCTCCGGAAGTAGCACGAAGTGACTTGATGCGTTGACCTAGTGTATACTGGATCTGGGCATCTGTCATTTCACGTAGACCGTTGAAACCAGTACCGTCGTAGCTTGTCGCTACTGGACGAACTGGAGCAACTGCCGTCATAGAAGTACGCATCCAAATGTGGTAGTTTGTTACTACGGTACCTGCACCGCCGTTACCGTGAGTGTCAGAGAATACAGAGTCAATAAACTTTGTATAGTCTGCACTTGGTTGAGTAGCGGACAGTTTGAAAGTACCGATATAGTCGTTCTGTACTAAGTTAGATAGAACACGACCTGCTAAGTTGTCCATATCCCCGTCTACCATTTCGTAGAAGCCTGGGTTTGGAGCAACGTCGTAATAACCTACTGGGCGGACAAAGTCTGCACCGGATTCGTCTGCTGGGCCACTCACTTGCTTCAGAGTGGTGGTCACTGAGGTACCCGTGATCTGTGAAGCAGGGTGGGTACCAGATATTTCATTGTAGTAAGAATCTACAAACGAACCGATTGATTGGCCATCAGTTAAACTGATATTACCAACGTCGTTAGATGCGGCCGCAACTAACGCTTCTCCCACTGCATAGGATAGATACAACTCATCCGATGGAGTGAATTCCTGTAGGTCACCATTAGCATTTTGAATTTTTAGTGGTATACTAGATGCTGACACGATATCGTCTCTCTTTTAAGTTAAAAGGATTTAAGTGGTTAATGACAGTAGTTATTTATAATAAAAAAAAGTGCGGGGATTGAAGTACCCGCACTTTTTTACAATAGTTCTCAAATTGTTTTTTCTTATGGACTGACCGGCCAAACCACATCATTTACTGACAAAATATCATCTGGTAAATTGTCTGTAATATTACGCAGTTGTTGACGGTATGTCACCCATTCTTGGAGTTTTGATTCACTTAGAGGCACATCCATTTGTTGAGTCCAATCACAAGCACTCAACAACGCATTCCTTGTTTTACGAATGTCTGCATATACTAGTTCAGGATCCCAATCCCACCATCCTTTCTCCAGACTCCAAGTCGCATAACTGTTGCATGGTTGACCGACAAATATGAATTTGTGATTTTCGGTGTCGTACCAGTGATTGTCCATGAAGTAACGCAAGTCATCACAGTTCTCTGGTAAGTTTGCCGAGCTGACGTGTACAACAAAGTGACCGTCCTGATCTAGTCCTTCAGGATCTGCCTTGTACTGCGGCACAGTCAATCGTACTATCTTACCAGTGTTTGGATTGATGTATGCAATGTATTTTAAATTATCCATGATTGTATTTATCTCTAATCGAATTCTGAGCCAGGATCTGGGGTTTCATCGCCCGGTCCATCTGGATTGCCCGGATCTGTTGGACCGTCCGGTGGATTTGTTCCATCACTATCTGTTGGCGTTCCTCCTGGCGGCGGATCTTGTCCATCATTATCATTGGTGTAAACACGCGATACGGTGTATTGTCCGCCAGGCACCCAGTATCCGGAAGTCCCGTTATTGTTCACATGTATATAGTAGGTAACGACTGCACCCGACACAACTTGAGGAGCATTGGTTACTGTAACCTCATTCAATCCATCTACTAGATCAAACGGACCTGCCATAATCGAAGACACTCCACCGACAACCGTAGTGACCCTTGCACTCGCAACTTGATTGCCACTGGACTTGAAGTCGACAAGAAGTTTGTGAGTGGTGTCTGTGTCCGATACTGAGACTCCTGTAGTCGCAAGAACTGTACCTGCATCGTTATCAAACAATGTAAATGTTTTAGAATCAAGTATGATGGAGTTTGCGTCGTTCTGTCCAAAAGTCAATGCTTCTCCGGCAGATCCCACACGGAGTTCCATGAGGAATTGTTCACCTTTCCACTTGACCTCAGAAACTCCAGAGCTTGTTCCGACACTAGTCCTTGTATAATTACCGATATAGTTTCCGACAAAGTTTCCTGTAAACGTTCGGATGTAACTTTCCCCTGCCGTGCTTTGTCTTTCTCTGGTGTAATTACTGGTTCTAGTTCTAGTCGAAGTCAAGGTTCTTGAGTATCCACTGGTTCTAGTTCTGTTAGAAGTCAAGGTTCTTGAGTATCCAGAAGATCTAGTAAATGTTCCTACGCTGGTTCTCGCATATTCGCCCACAAAATTCCTGTTGTATGTTGGGTTACCTGTGAAGTATAGATCTCTTGTGTATTCACCCGTGTAGTTTCCGAGATAAGAGGATACACGAGTTCTCGTATAGTCGGTCTCTGTAGGAGTATTACCTGCAAAGTGCATTAACCTTGTAGAAGTTCTAGTGAATGTAGAGTACCTATCTCTGGTATACGAACTCACCCTGTTTCTGTTGTATGTTCCAGAGTACGAGGATGTCCTCACTGGATTAGCGGTTCTGTTCCTAGTGTAAGAGCTTGTGCGAGTTCTGGTTGAGGTTCTAGCGTATGTACTACTCCTAGAATAAACTGAACTTCTGGTTCTATTATACGTAGGATTGTCTGTTATGTTCCTGCTATAGTTTCCTGCAAAATTTCCAGTGAACACTCTCGTGGAATTTAAAGTCGAAGTTCTAGTCCTTGAATAGGCACTGGTCCTAGTTACAATTCTGCCGGACTGTCTGGTGTATTGTCCCGTATAGTTACCTACGAATTCACGAGTGTAAGTATTAAAGACTTCAATCAATCCTTGCGCATCGGGATCATATATAAATCGACTAGAAGGTCCAGTAAAGTTGCCCACATAACTGGATACTCTATTTGTATTATAGGTTACATTGCGAGTTCTCGTGTATGCAGAAACTCTACTTCGAGTGGAGTTAATTGTTCTACTGTACGTAGACTGTCTGGTCCTAGAGTATGGAGTAGCACCACCGACAGTTCTTGAATAGGAACTGACCCTATCTCTAGTGTAACTGGTGGTTGTTGTATTTGTTGGCGCAAATCCACTTTGAGTGTTTGCTACCTCAAACAAGGAACCAAAGAAAGGATTGGAAGTTACGATATCGCCCTTCCAATACCATTCGGTTTGGCCTGGGTTCTGTACAACAGTCACAGCAAGAGCGTTAGACTGTGTGGTATAGTCTCCAACAAAGACATTGGTTCCATTCCATTTTACCTCTAATACCCATCCACTGCCCCCAGTGCCAAACCCATCGTCGTCAACGTTATTGTCTGGTCGTACTATCCACTGATACTCTGAACCGTAGGTACTGGAGTATTGATATGGGTCGACTCCAGTTTCTGTCCTACTATAGTTTCCTACAAAGGTTCTGTTGTAATTTGCTGTGGTAGTACTACCTCTTGTGTAGTTACCCACGAAGTTTCTAGCGTAAGTACTACCTCTGGTGTAGTCTCCAATAAATGATCTATTGTAGTTTCCGATGAATCCTTGTGTGCGACTGCCCACAAAGGTACGTGTACTCGTTCTAGCATAATCCGCTAGAGGAGTGTAAACACTTATTCTAGTTCTACTGTATGTTTTATTCGTTGCGATAGTTCTGCCGAAGTTACCCACAAAGTTTCTACTGTAGTTACCCACATAGGTAGATCCTCTTTGGAAGTCTCCAGTATAATTTGTAACTCTGGTCCTAGTATATGAAGAGACCCTCACCACTCCGCGAGCGTAATCACCTACGAAGTTACGAGAGAAAAATAGATTCCTAGAATAATTACCAGCGAAGTTTCCAGCGAAGTTACGAGAGTAGTTGCCTTCATAAGAAACCCCTCTGGTGAAGTCTCTGGTATATGCGCCTGAATAATTGCCGACAAATGTCCTGTTATAGTTTCCGACAAATGGTGCGGGAATGTTTACGTAAATTACGCCTGGATCTTCAGGTCCAGTGACCGGAGTGAAATATGCCGTAGATTTCGTTGGAGTGTAGTTACCGACGTACTCACCTGTTCTGGTGAATGCGGTTGGTACTTGCAAAATTCTGGTATAGTTTCCAACGAAACTGTTCTGACTATACGCCAACCTAATCCTAGAATAAACACTAGACCTAGAAGAAACAATTCCACGTGAATAACTAGACACGCGAGTTCTTAAATAATTTCTGGTGAAGTCTCTCTGGAAATTTAAAGTTCTGCCGTATGCACTTGATCTAGTATAATTACCTGCGAAGTTCCTGTTGTAAGAACTGTTGCGAGTATAGTTTCCTGCAAAGTTGCGAGTATAGTCACCCGCAAAGTTTCCTAAGAAACCTCGTGTGTATGATGAGTCTCTTGTTGTTGTATAATTGCCCACGTAGTTTTGGGTTCTCATATACGAAACTGTACGACTATCATTGACAGAATCATTATTTGCTGTTATGCTAATTCTCTCTGCGCCGAATCCCCCAGTAAAGACATGAGTGATTGCATCCAGATCATCTCCACTACCAGTGACTCTGAATATTTTGGTGTGGTATCCTACGTTAGGAGTGTTAACGGTCGCATCGAATTGGATGGTTCCACCTTCAGTGAAAGTGTCCCCCGCAACATATGCAAGAGACCCTGTATAATTTGTATCTACGTCATCTCCATCGGGTGCGGTTTCTTGTTCTTCATCGTCAGCGTCAGTAGCACCCGTGTTCTGGTATACGTTAGAAGGGTCTCTTAATTTGACAGCAAGGATCGCGGTACTGTTTCCATCGATGAAGAATCGTCCACCATCTTCTAACTCTAAAAGACCAGTAACCGCCCACGCCCTAGTCGCAGTCATGCCGATAGCCTGAATGAAGTTGACCCCCGAAGGGAAGTCTCCGCCGATGGTTCTATTGGTCCAGTTGATGTTTACGTAACATCCAGAACTAAAACTCACACTTGAGTAATATCCCTGACTCTGCGAAGCTGGTGTATAGAACTGACTAGCCGGAGGTAGATAGGTTTCTATGTAAAATGTATCGTTGGTGATCGCGGATCTGGAGTCATACGCAAGAATTGGATCGGCGTCCGTATAAAACTTACTCCTTACCTGTAGACCGTAGTTGTCATCGCGACCTAGTCCTTCTGATATGATATCAGTAGATCGACGAACAATAAAGTAATCAAACTCTACGTCCCACCCAGTCGCCAAAGCAAGTCTAGGCAGGTTTCTTGGGTTGTATGGATCTGGGTAGTAATCATATGCACCACCCTTGAAGCTTATCGCACCTGTGGTGCTGCTGGTGTGCATGAAATAATACTGCGGAGACGCCCAATAGACAACGGTCTGTGGTGCGGGATATTGGGTTTGGCTTTCAAAGTTTGAATTACCAGGCGCAGATGGATTCTTGACGAACAAGAAATCGTATGGTCCTAGTGGGTATGATGGGTTGATGACACTCGCTCGACCTTTCTCTGTGACCACTAGTCCCAGAGTATCTAATTCGGTATCGAGTACTGTGAAGGGTGCGGTGTCGTTCCCCGTGATTCTAAAACCATAACTCATTATGCAATCCTAAAAGCGAGTACAGTGCCAGATCTGGCGAATGGATCTGCATTCGTTATGGTGAAGTTGGTGGAGGTTCTATTCGATACAATAACACCTCGTAGGTAATTTCCAAAAGGCGTGTTTGGACCCATCAAGGTTATTGCAACTCTTGTGGAGTCATTGGCGTCCGCGCACGAGATAGTGACACTTTCGTTCGGGTCTAAATCGAACGGAGAGTAAACGACTACGTTAGATGCACGTAGTCTACTCGACAGTACTGGTGTTGAATTGTTAGGTCCACGAACCTCGATCCCATACTGAGACATGAACTACCCCTATGGACTATCAGGCCAAACTACAGAATCCAAAGAGTCATAGTTTTTTGTGATGTCACGTAAAGATTGACGGTATGTTGCCCACTTCTTTCGTTTTGTCTCTGACAAACCATTGTCGTCCATTCGGGTCCAATCACATGCGGACAATCTTGCATTTCTCGCATTGCGTAATTCATTAAGTAAGTCTGCATCATCCCATACCCACTGACTTCCATCCCACTCTGCAAAACGATTTGGTCGCGGGTCTCTCTGATACCAATCACCGTCCCAGCACCAAGTACTGACAAAGTCGTATCTGTCTTCAATGGGGAAATCGATGTGTACTATAGTCGACCCATCCTCTCGTACACCTTCAGGTTCGGGGTCGGCATTAGCAAACTTTAAACTTTCTACTTGACTATTTCTAATAACTGCGATATAATAAATCATATTCTTTAAACCAATTCTGCTGATAGAATCAAACTATCTATTTTCCTTTTATATGTATTATTTGACGTAGTGTTTCCTGCGGAGCCTGGTTCGCCTGGGTCGCCTGCATTAAATCCATCATTAGGATCAACGCTAAACCAACTATAAACAATAGGTCCAGTATTTCCGTTGCTAGTTCCGCCACCTACGAATTGTAATCCTTGAACCATTCTCTCACTTATGAGTATTCCGCCGCCGCCATAAAGTCCCATCCCCCACGACCATGTACCTATTTCCCAATAGTCCGTGATGTCTCCAAGAGAGTCTGCTGGCTGGTCGGGACGCCAGCAATTATATGATCTAGGTTGGGCGGCCGTCGTAATATTAAAATGGTTCCCTGTTTTTACCGATCTACTATCAAACTGAGTACTACCATCTTCATTACTTACAAGCAGTCCATACTCTTCGTCACTAGTGACTCGACTTGAATGCTTCGCAACGAAATAATCTAAAACTAGTTCATCCGCAGTCCCGTCATCAGCAGCGATGTCATATCCATAAAACTTACCGTTGTTAACGAGTATAGGGTTTCCGTTCCCATCACTATCTGTTGATATCGAAGGAATACTTCTGAATATGACGTACTGAGTCATGAACTGTCTTTGACCGGCCGGTGGTCTTATAAACACTAGATCTTCAAATAGATCAATGTCGGTGTCAACTGGTTGAACTCCGGTCCCCACTTCAGTTACGACATAGCTAGACATCTTTCTGCGAGAGTCAAACATAAGACCCCCGTTGTCATTATAAACTGTTAATGCGTAATCGTCACTCATCACTTAAACCTAAAAAATACAATCGAATAAGTTTGGGGAACCGCTTTGGTGTTTGTGATAGTCAAAGTATCTGCAACCAAATCGCGAGAAACTTCTAATCCAGAGTCTTGAGAAACTGGACCAGTAGCAGAATTTTGAAATGCTATACCGATAGTAGAAGGATCCCCAACGCCCGGTAAGTTGTCAATAACAACGTTGTTAAGCGCGGCGATAGTTCCTGATTGGGTAGACCCCTCTTCTGTATTCGTGATGGCGTTGGAGTTGGTAATGACCCCTCCGTTGACTCCGTCCGAAATCCATAACCCGTAACTCATTTATACAATTTTCCCAAGTTTGACACGAGGTGTGCCAGAGGCATCACTAATAGTAATTAGGTTGCCCGTAATGTTCATAGATCCTGACGCGTCAGATGTGGTTACGTCTAGTTCTCCAGTAACCTTAGCACCTGACATTTCAACCACACCATTCACAACACTGAACGGAGCAGTACCGGCATCAGTTCCATCTGAGTTTAAGATCTTGAATGTATCGGTTGTGATTGCAAAGTCGGAAGTGGTACCATTGTTACCGAACTTGATACCCGCGACTTTAGGATTGTCTTCTGTTCCTGCAACAAGACTGATACCCCATGTGGATACTGTGTTGCCTGCCGAGTCAATCAATGCAGTCAAGGTGCTAGTCGCCTCCGCAATATCGCTGTCGATCTTGGCATTGAGAGTATTCGTCAACGATGTTTCGACTGAAGTGATTCGACCATCGACTACAGTGATTTCTCCACGTAATGTAGACTCTGTATCGGCGATGGCTTGCGATAGACTACCGTCTGCGTTTGTAATATCTACCTGACTGTTTAGGGTAACAATATCTTCTGCGAGTGTAGTGATTCTACCTTCAGCAGAGTCGAACTCTGTACGAGACACTAGAGAAGACTGTGCATTAGATACCGCATTGATCTGCGAACCAAGATCGCTATTTTGTGCAGTCAGACCTGTTTCAAGATTTACAATCTTTGCCGCCTCGATTACAAGTTTGTCACTGTCCGCATCCATGCGAAGTGTAAGTGAATCTAACGCACCACCGATTGCGGCGGTTATTTGTTCTGGTGTGATGTTAATACCACCAGCAATGAACTGATCCAACTCAAGTCCTAGTTCTGTCACGTCTGAGATCAGTGCGGACAGACCACTGTCGTTTGCAGTGATTCTAGTTGACAACTCATTACGAGCATTAGTGCTTAATGAAATGTAATCACTAAGGTCTTGGGTTGTCAGTAATAGATCAGCGGCCACACTATCGATCACTCCAGACATCACGGAGATGCCATCACTGTTTGCATCAATGCGTGAGATAACTGTAGTGTTCGCACTCGCGATCGCGTCTGCAAGCACATCTGAGTCGATACCACCTATTGTAATATTTTCTAGTGATGCTTGAGTGTCGATGATCGCCTGAGACAGAACAGTAATACCAGAGTCGGTTGCATCGATACGAGATTCAAGTGTGAAGATTGCAGAGGCGTTTGCTTGAACATCCGAATCGGTGTATGTGACATCGGTAGTAATATTGAATTGTTCTAAGTACTCTTCGTTGATGACTGTAATGAAGAAAGCAGAGTCTAGGAAGTTGGTGATGTATTGGTTTAGGTCACTATCAGTAGAGATATTAGTGCCACCGCCAGATCCGCTGTCCGGTAGGTTTGTCCATGAGGAACCGTTCCACTTCAACACCTCTCCATTGGAAAGAGAGGTAAGCGTAACATCTTGTAGGTCACCGATGGACATGTCCGTTGGCGGTGGCACTACAATAGTCCCGTCAGCGAGACCTTCGAAGTTCTCATTGATCTTGTCAAACGCCGCGTTGATGTTGTCGGCGAGATGTACTGTTTGTATTGTATCAGTCATTCTTTATTCTCCACTAGACGAACCAACAAATCTTTTATCTCACTAATCTCGCTCTGCAATGAGGAGACTTCTTTTGATAACGTGTCGAGTCTTTCCGCCTCTTGTTTCTTTGCCTCTTTTCTTTTTCTCGCTCTTGCAATCTCTGACCTGTTGGTATTGATGATTGCCCCTGTCCTTGTGTCTCTTACTAGGCTGGTGTGCCCTTCTACCTTTTGATATCTACTCATTATACTGCCAGTGCGATCACTCGTAGGTCACGTACTGTTGGTACTTTAGATGAGTTGGTTGACTTCATGACGACCTTCACTTGGAATGCAGTGAATGGATCTGCGGCTTCTAATGAGTACTCATACTCACGGAAGACCGACGCGTTCTCATCCGAAGGTACAGTTGAGTCGACCAACACCTCTGTCCATTGTGCAGATGAAAGTCCTTCGTCTGTCGCTGAAGTCTTGACGTATACCTCAATCGATGCATCCGATGGGCGGTTCGCACCCAATAGAACCTTCAGTCCCGCCGACGATTCGTCGATCGTGATAGGTGTTGTAATGTGTTGTGCTTCCTCACCAGAACCAATAACGTTCTCTAGTGCAAGGATCGAAGTTCTCTGTAGATCAATGATCGGAGAAACTTTACTGTCGTTCGTCTCTAGGTGCAACTTCAACTCAACACTTGACTCTGGTTGATTGCTTGTGTCGACGTTGTTGTCTGCTGTCGCGATTGCAGAAGGGAAGTCCACAACGTTCAGTTGATTTAAGAACACGTCTTCAGTCAACTGGTCACCACGTTTCTGGTAGGAGTGACGTGAGTCGTTCCTTCCGTCGGCGGCACCGTAAGACTTCGCAGCCGACCTTTCGATACTGCTTACAATAAAGGTACCGTTAGGGGTGATGTTTGAAACCTGTGGTGTGAACTCATCGAATACGACGTTCTGCGATGCGACGGCAGAAGATCCACCGAAGGAAGTTCCTTCAACCGGATTAGCGTCTAACCCAATCGCAGTGAAAGTGTACCCGAATGCGGTCACACTATCAATCGTGTGTTGACCGTCAACATCGACGCCTGTCGATCCTGAGATCGTTACTGTGTCCCCCTTAGAGAAACCGTGACCTTCTTGAGATACCTGAATACCACCACCGGAGTTGATCGCGGTGAACGGATTAGAAGAGAGAGACACCGAAGGAAGAACCGCGTTCTCTAGGTAAACAAGACCTGTAGTCTGGAACTCTGCGCGTTCTAGTTCGAACATTAGATCCTTGGTTTGGTCCGGAGTCCACGTTGAACCACTCTGTGACATGAACAGTGAACCAAGAGAAGGTTGCTTTGATACCTTACCCTCAGTCCCACCAAGAATCTCTTCGTAGGTCTGTGCAACGAATACGTTATAGTCAACCGACTCGGCAAGTAGGACGATCGCGTACTCTTCACCTGCGGTTAGGTATACTGGTTCTTCGAACTCGACTTCAGTTGGCGCACTGCGTATTGACGCGATGTCGTTACTAGGTGCGACGGTTATGTCGGCAGGCTTGACAAACTTGACAGAGCCGGGTACAATAGTAGTTGTTGGTATACCATTCTCTACCGGACGAATCTGTACCTGCATCGGAATGACATCGTCCTTACTCTGTACGTAGACGCGTACCTTAGTTAGGAAGATACCATTAGGGTTCTCCGAAGGATCGACATAGAACGACTGTGCAAGCGGGTCACGACGACCACGAATGCGTTGAGGTACACGAGTAGTTCTGACCGTGCGTTGGATAGATTCAATGGATCCGGTCGACGTATATGGTGCAGACGATGACGACATAGCGTCACTCAGCTGTTGACTTGATAGTCGAGATGTGGTAGTATCAATATCCGCATCCAGTATCACAAAGTCCTGTGTTCCTGTACGGAATCTGAATTGATCTGTATTAGGTAAGAAGAACTCACCGAATACCTCTCCCTTCTCATTAGTGACCAACTGACTAGTTCCTTCTGGGTGTTGAGTTGCCGATGCGAACTCTGACCCCACCTCAGAATCTGTAGTTGAGTATTCAACGAATGAGTTTGTGCGTTTACACCACTGCGATACGTTACGGTTTCCGAAGTATGCGAAGACGTTGGTGTTAGGACGTAGACCTTCTGCCTTGAATGAGATCTTACGTGAACGCATGAACGGAACAACTTCGGTATCGACTACACGTTCACCGACAAACTCCTGTATCGCACGAGACGTTGACTCAACAGAGAACTGTTGACGTGTGCGTGGACGGTTAACGTTTGTAATACCATTCCACCAAAGGTCTTCGAATCCAAGATCGATAGGAACCGAACGACGAACTGTCGTCTGCATAATTGGTGGTAAAGTCTGTGTCTCCACCCACTGATCACTTGATGGTGATAGTGTGGTGTGACCTTCCTGCGTAATGACCGCGAACGGATTGATGTTCATACTACCAGTAGCTACGTCTTGCGTTATGAACGAAACGTGTGTGTAAGGTAGTGTTACGTAATCACCAGTGCGAGTTGAATTACCCTGAGACGCATCATGTTTCAATCTAACAAGGTTTTCGCGGAAGGATGGTTTCATTAGACCCGATACCGTCTCGACCGATGCGCGGTAATCTGGGTTGTTCACGTCAGAGAAACTGAACGACGTGAAGTTGTCCGCGATGAATCCAGCCTTCGTTCTCGCAGATCCCTGATCGTCAAGAACAGTAAGCGATTGCGTGTTGGACTCTAGGAGACTCAGTGTGGTCAACTCGTATAGATCATCTACGCGAGTTTCGATAGCAGCGATATCCTTCATGGTGAATCGCTTGTGTGTCTGTTTCTCCATTACCACGTCACTAGAGTTGAACGTGTATGGATTCAGACGGAAGATGTATAGTGGCAGAGATCCGGTTGGAACTTCTGGTGGTCTTGGGTTTGCACTTGACTGACCCTGAACGACTTGTAGTTCACCAAAACCAACATCACCGTATCTGTCCTTAGTGTTAGCGACTAGAATGTCAATACGTGGTTCGTAATATTTTACATTGATTAAGTTGATTCCTGAAGCATTCTGTGGTATACTCAATGTCGGAAATGAACCATCGGTGTTACGTGATGGACGGAAGTCGATCACGTCACGTAGTGATACTGTGGTACCATCGACGTATGTGTGCGATGGAATGTCTTCGTATGCGAGACCTTCGTCACCAGCGTCCTCACCTAAGTATGAAGTCACAGAGAAGAAGTCTCCCGCATCATGTTCGAAGTGTTTGAAGTCAAATGATAGAGTGATTCCATCTGGTATAGAGAACCCAGTCTTCAATCTGAAAGAGACGAAGTCGTAGAAGTTATCTCGTTGACCGCCGTCCATCTCATACATGTGCGTGACATCTTTACCGTCGTTCTGTAACACCTGAATGAGTTCGTAACCATCAACCACTGAAGTCTCGACCGACGTAGCAAATTCCAATTGTGCGTGGTCTGTGGTCACCTGTAGGTCTGTCTTTCTTGTCAGTGTCTTCTTACGGTATGTGCCGTTTGGTTCGTTAACGTAAGTCAGAACGTTGTAGGTACTGGATGCATCCAACCCTATAAACTTACCTGCGTTATCAGCGACTATATCTAAGATGCCACCACCGACTTCTGAGATGACCCAGTTCTGTGGTTCAACTCCACCGAGAGTCAACTCTGTACCGTCTGGTTGTTGATTCACTCTCGCAACGGTCTTCACATACTGCGCGGTTGCGATACTGTTTCTTTCTGGACTTGTCTGTGGTAGTGGGAAGATTAGGCTGTTGTTGATCGTACCATAGATGTGGGTGTCAACAAGGTAGATTTCATCTCCGTTTATTTTGTCGACAAAACTCTGTGCTTGACTGAAGGTTGCGCCATCACCTAACTTCACGTTGAAGATGTATAGTCGATAACCCGCTGCGTCCTGTTCGATGCCACGAGTGTTCGCGTCACCGATTACTTGTCCTTGATCGTTTCTAATAGTAACTGCACCGAAACTTGATAGGTCACCGAAACCTGTAGTATTGGCGTTTGTCTCATCTACATAGACCCAGTTACCATAGTAAGAGGACACGACCTCTCGATCCTTCTGTCTCACGGTCTGTGCTTTAGGAACAACAATCTCTGTACGTCCCATGTCTAGTCGATATCCGTCGACGTATGCGATTCCCTCAGAAACATCTAGTAGTAGGTTGGCGTCATCGAAATCTTCAAAGACTGCTGTAAAGTCCTGTGCAACATAATCACCAGACTCTTCCTTGGTGCGTTGAGCAAGCAACTTGTTGATTCGATTATATCCATCGTGACTAGTGACCTCACGAGTCACCACGCCGTTCAGGACACGTGCGACGAAAACAAAGTTCTCATCGTTTGCAATATCTGTGCGTTTCGTTGGTTCTAGGATGATCTTGTATCGGTCTGCGCCTGGCGCTCCAACATTAGGTTGTGCACCTGAGTTATCGTAGAGACTCTCATCTTCCGATGCGGTGACCAGAACTTCCTTGATGCGGAAACCGATGTCGACCGCTTCGTGTTCTGATAGTGATCCGTCCGGATCGATCATGAAACTCTTTTCTGTTGTGTGTACGAAGTGACCCTGTACGAAGTAGTCACCCTCTGCGAATGCTGCACGAACCGCACGACCAGAAGTTGCAACCGTACCTAGGATGTCTAGTCTGTCGTCAGTTACGAAACGAGGTGATCCACCATCACTATTTCCACTTGTAGTATCGATGTATTGAACATACACGATCTTACCCACGATGTCAAGAACCTTTGCCTTGACTCCGTCTTGGTTCTTGACCTCACGATCAGCCGGGAGTTGATCTAAAGAAGGGAGAGTACTGCTCTCCGTCATCTTGACAAACTCAACTTTGTTGTCTACAGTGACACCGCCTGGATTTACCAGTGCACCTTCTTTGAATATGTTACTACCGAATCGTTCGATCTCTGATTGGATGATCGTTTGCAGTTCGATCAGTTCACGTGCCTGTAGGGCGTGACCACCCCTGAATAGGATACGGTGGTACCCATCATCTGCATCGTAAAAGTCGCGGTAGTCGTCCTTGAATGTGGACGCAGTTATTTCTTTTAAATAATCTTGATCAGACATAATTAATCCTAAACTGTGATGACTACCTTGATATCTTCTTGTTGTTCTGCATCACGACGTATACGTGGTCGGTTCTCAATGTAAAGAACCTCGCCTGTATATCGATCGATGCCGTATTTGCGTGTGACGAAGTCTATGGATGCAGTCACGACCACACCTGTTTGAGATATCGACTCACCCACTGCGAACTCTTCAAAACCTGTTTTTGAATTCTGGTGATAGAATACTGTGTTGCCGATTGACTCATCAACATATGCCACTGCACCGCCTGGGAAACTTGTCACCAACTCTCCGTTGTGGAATGGTGAAGATTCTCCATGACCGTTGGTTAGGGTAAAACTGGATAGACACTTCGCACCACCTTCTGTGTATGCGTCTGTCCCGTTTGGCTGCATCGGGTTCTTAATAACACCGATCTGACGGAAAGAGTTCTCGACAACGAATCGTCCGTTCTCATCTCCGTTCGGTTTGATGTTCATCATGACCGAACTTGTTTTCAAATCACTTGCAGCGTCCTTACCTAGACCGGCACTAGATGTAATGATTGCACGAGCTTCTGCGTTACCTTCGATTGATACTTCCGCCCAACCATATCCAGAACCATAAGTGGTCTGTGTGTTTTCGTTTGTACCAGACACCATATCAATTCTTACGACCTTGTCTCCAGATACAACTGCGGTACCAACACAACCATAACCATTACCTTCGATCAAAACAGCCGGTGGGTTTGCTGGATCATATCCGCTACCACTATCGGTTACTTGTACACTAATGATTTCTCCACCAACCGCACGATCAGCAACGTGCCACTGTAAATCTTCAATAGAGTCTCCGCCAGCCAGAGTGTCTTCTAAAGGTTGTACAGGGATGTGGTTGGATGATAGGAACTGATAGATGTTCTCCGGACGTAAGGAGTAACAGAACTTCCACGTGTAACCGTCAGTGGTAGTGAACGGTTCCCAGTGCAGTCGTTGTAAGTACATTGGATCGTTAGGATCTGACACTGTACTGATCGGTGCGTGGAACCCATAGTTAGGTTCTACCGTAGATGGTTGATGTACACCACTATCATCGATGCCTGGTGATAGGCAGATGTAAACTTCTTTCGCGTCTGTGAGCACATAGTATGGGTTAGAGTCGCTTGGTGACGTCGAGTCGTTCCAACCGTAGTACTGAGTACCTGTTGTCCAATTGACTCGACGGGCGACCATGATCGCACCCTCTACCTTTTTGATTGATTGCAAATTATGTCTGAACTCACGTTCTTCTTGTGGGGAATCCACTGGCGGAACCACTACGTCTGCGTCACCGAACTTGTCCGATTTGCCTATACCGATGTAGTAGTGATCCGTCTCCGAATGGATCTCTCCCAGTAATTGTTTTGCGAGTTCAGTTCGCAATGGTTGTCTAACAATAGCTGGCATTATATTGTCCTGTTAAAAATCCCTATTTACTATATAGGGGGTTTGTCCAAAGTTATCCTGATAAGTTACCGATTATTACTCTAACGTTACCGTCTGAGTCGTGAATCTTCAATACATCGTCCTTCAATCTCATGGAGTTCGCTGCACCGTCACCCACGTCTAGGTTTCCAGTAACCTTTGTGTTCGTTAGTGAGACCACGTCTCCAGACACGGAGAATGGAGTCTTGGTTTGGTTCTGTGTCTTCAATGCGAAGTCGTTCGCTTGGATGGTGAACGATGATACACCCGCACCGTTAAGTACTTCGAATCCAGTGAACGTGTTTCCATCATCCAGTGCGACAAAGTATTTCTGTTCGATTGACTGGAAGTCACTCTCTGTCGCAGCGATGCGTTGTACCAATCCAGCCTGTGCGTTTGCGATAGAACCCGTAGCATTAGCAGAATCGTTAAGTGTCGCTGACAGAGTGTCAACCTTACTTTGTGCTATGGTTGCAATGCCCGCAGAGTCGATAATTGTGAGTTCTGATATTTCTGATTCAACAACACTCTCTACGGTACCAGTTGTACCAAGTCCGATGTTGGATCTGAAGGTTGTTATCAGACTGTTGGTGATTACTGTTACGTCACTGTCGAGAAGAATTGTAGACTCAAGCGCTTGACGGGCTTGCGTCTCTATATCAAGATCACTATCAAGTCCTGATACAGCACTTGACAACTCAGTGATCCTACCCTGTTCTATCAATAGGTCACTATCAGTAGCATCTACTCTATTGAACAGATCGTCAGTGACAGTGGTATCTGCCTTTAAAGCAAGACTTGAATTAACGTCACTACCGAGACTTGATACATCAGCAGCAAGTGTAGTGATCCTTCCTTGTTCAACGGTAATGTCGCTATCGGTAGCATCTACTCTATTGAACAGATCGTCAGTGACAGTGGTGTCTGCCTTTAGGGCAAGACTTGCATTAACGTCGCTGTTGAGACTTGATACCGTTGCTTGAAGAGTAGTGATCCTACCTTGTTCTACACCGATATCACTATCGGTAGCATCAATGTTGTTCTGTAGTTGATCAGTGACTGTAGTGTCCGCCTTTAAGGCAAGACTAGAATTGACATCACTGTTGAGACTTGATACAGTAGCATCGAGTGTAGTGATCCTACCTTGTTCTACACCGATATCACTATCAGTAGCATCTACTCTATTGAACAGATCGTCAGTAACTGTAGTATCCGCCTTCAGTGCAAGACTTGCATTAACGTCACTACCGAGACTTGATACATCAGCAGCAAGTGTAGTGATCCTTCCTTGTTCAACGGTAATGTCGCTATCGGTAGCATCAATGTTGTTCTGTAGTTGGTCCGTAACAGTGGTGTCTGCCTTTAGACTCAAGTCACTATCGAGCGCCGCGACATCCGCTGCAAGTGTGGTTATCCTTCCTTGTTCTACACCGATATCGCTGTCAGTAGCATCTACTCTATTGAACAGATCGTCAGTGACAGTGGTATCTGCCTTCAGAGAAACTTCACTGTCAAGTGCAGAGACCTCGGCAGCAAGTGTAGTGATCCTTCCTTGTTCAACGGCAATGTCGCTATCGGTAGCATCAATGTTGTTCTGTAGTTGATCAGTGACTGTAGTATCCGCCTTTAGACTCAAGTCACTATCGATTGCCGAGACATTCGCTTCAAGTGTAGTGATCCTACCTTGTTCTACACCGATATCGCTGTCAGTAGCATCTACTCTATTGAACAGATCGTCAGTGACAGTGGTGTCTGCCTTTAGACTCAAGTCACTATCGAGTGCAGAGACATTCGCTGCAAGTGTGGTTATCCTACCCTGCTCCACGCTGATAGCACTATCGTTTGCAGTGATCTGATTCTGTAGATCATCGGTGACTGTAGTGTCTGCCATGAACCCAGTGAGGTTACTATCAAGATTACTTACCGACGCTTCTAGTGTGGTGATCCTGCCTTGTTCTACCAATAGGTCACTATCAGTTGCGGTGATCCTATCAAGTAATGTATCTGTAGTACCTGTTGTTGCGTACTGTCCATTGATAGTACTGACTGTACCACCAAGAGATGTGATCTGTGATTGTAGTGAAACAAGACCACCGCTGTCTGCGGTTACCTGTGCGGTCAAGGTGCTTAGTGCACTAGATGTTGCACTGATCGCGCTGTCTGCTGTTGATAGGTCGGCATTCAACTGGACAACGTCCTCAGAGATAACAGTTAGGTCACTGTCCGTTGCGTCGACGCGAGATGTTAGTGTTGCAAGAGAACTTGCAGCGGCAGAGATCTGTGAGAAGTTGGAGTCGATACCTGAAAGGTCAAGTGCGTCAACTGTTGCGCCAATACTATCCACGCGTGAGGATATCGCAGACAGACCCGTCGAACTGTCGTTGACCTGAGTCGTCAATGACTGTAGTGCGGCAGCGTTTGCCTGCACCCCTGCACTGTCGAGACTTCCTAGGTCTGCTTGTAGTTGTGTAATCTTCTGCGACTCTACTGATAGAGCACTGTCGGTTAACTGGACAGCAGTTGTTAGTGACTCCGTAGCATCTGCGGCCGCTTGGAGTGCGATACCCGTTTCACTATCCAGTACTTCTAAATCTGCACGTAGTGTTGTAAGCGCTTGCGATACCACTGTGAGGTCACTGTCATCTGCCTTTTCGTTTACCGTGGTGGTCAGAGATTGTATCGCAGAGGCGTTCGCGGAGTCTGCAAGTTCTAGGTCACTGACCGAGGTCTCAAGGTTAGTTATCTGTTGCGACTGTGCAAGGAGACCGTTCGCACTATCAGAGACAGTTGCCTCTAGTGAATCAAGTGCCGTAGACGTGACCTGTAGATCTGAGTCAAGTCCACTTAGACTTGCTGATAGTTGTGTCGTCTGGTTAGATACGATCGTTAGGTCACTATCAGTCTGGGACAGACTTGTAGTCAGTGCATCGGTTGCCGATACATTCGCAGCAAGTCCATTCTCTGTGTCAGTTAGGTCTGTGCGTAGATCTACGATGTCTTGATTGATCGCAGTGATGTCTGAGTCTGTTGCATCGATGCGCGTAGTAAGAGTTGCAGTCGCTTCACCTGCGATTGCAAGTACCGCGTCAGAGTCTACACCTTCATTGAACGAAGACTGAAGACTTGTGATCTGTTGCGACAATGCAGTAAGACCTGTCGCACTATCAGAGACCTGTGTCTCTAGGGACTGAATCGCAGCAGCGTCTGCTGCAAGTTGTACGCCTAGATCAGAATCAATCGATGTGATCTGCGATTCTAGTTGTGTGATCAAAGACGACTGTGAGGTAATCGCAGAATCGTTCTGGGTGACCTGAGCTGTCAGTGCTTGTTGCGCGGTAGATACTGCGGAGATCTCTGCACCAAGGTCAGAGTCTACCGAATTTAATTGTGCGGATAAGTTTGTGACATCCTGTGCGACAATTGTTAGATCAGAGTCCGTAGCAGTGATCTGAGTTTGGAGTCCCTGTTCTGCGGCAGCAACTAGGTTGGAAACGAAACCGGAATCAACACCCGCTGTAAGTAGTGCAGTCTCTAGTGTCGTAATGTCTGCCGCTAGTAAGTCAATCGCACTATCCGACATCTGGATAAGTGTCAGTAGTTCTTCACGTGCCTCTGCCGTTCCACTGATTAGGAAGTCGGAGTCGATCGCCGCAAGAGTAGATGAAAGTTGTGTGATGTCAGAAGACATGATAGTGATGTCACTATCGTTTGCATTGATCTGTGTCTGTAGTGCATTCAATGCGTCTGCGTTTGCAGCGACCGCAGTACCTGCGACATCCAAGTCATTCAGTTGTGTCTGTAGTGCAAGAATTGCCGATGAGTTTGCACTCACCGAACTATCTGTTAGGGTGATCTGAGTTGTCAGTGTCTGTTCTAGTGTAGAGGTTGCACTCGTTATATCGGTTGCGACTTGAACCTCTAATGCAGTCACCTGTTGTGCGAGTGCAGTTAGATCAGAGTCTGTCTCTGTAATATCAACTATAATACCATCGATCGCAATTGCGTTTGCTGCGACGTTACCTTGGAAGTCTGAATCTAGTTGTGAGACTTGTGTCTGTAGAGATAGTATGTCACTGTCAGATAATGTCAACAATGAGTTTAGGTTTGCAAGGAGTGTTGCCTGTGCAATGAAGTCCGAGTCCATCGACGCAGCAAGTGCCGCAAGATCAGAATCTGCCGCAACGTTCGCTAGCTGTAATGCTGCGATAGACGCGACCAATGATTGTAGATCGACACCAGTAAGGTCTGATTGGATTGCACCTACGTCTGAGTCAAGTGCGTTTAGGTCACCGATGATGATTGCACGTGCTGCACTGTCTGCGTCTGCCTGTGCAGCAAGGTCTGCCGCAAGTGCATTGATCGCAAGAGTGATCGCTGCATCAATATCATCGGAGTCAACAATCGCAAGAAGATCACTGTCAAGACCCGCAACAACTTCGGTAAGTTCCGCAATCTTATCACTATCCAGATCTATGCGAGATGCAAGAGACGCAAGGGCTAGGGCGTTCGTGTCAATTCCCGACAGATCAAGATTGTTAACTGTGTTTTCGATGGCGTTCAGGTCACTATCAAGATTAATGATAGTTGTACTGTGTTGGTTCTGTTGACCTTGTAACGCAATGATGACCGGAGAACTTAATACGGCACTGTCCACATCCAAGTCCGATAACCCTTGTGCAATACCCGCATTAATAAGTGCAGTAATTTCCTCTAGGGAACTACCACTACCTATCTGAGTAAGCGAATACAGTTCTGCGAAGTTCGCATTTATTTTTTCACCAGCGGAACGTAGGTTGTCACCTGTTCCATCGTTGGCGCTTTGTCCTGTGTTTATTATTTGTCTTGACATTATCTAGCCCTTGATAGTAATGTTTATTTATTCTTGAGAGAATGTATTTCCGTCTTCGGTGAACTCATCGTCCGATCCACCGCCGCTACCTGCTATGTTTTGTGTTTGATCCGGATCGGATGGTATCGTCGGATCCGTTGGAGTCGGTGCAGGTTGCGTAGACTTCAAACGATAGTAGTTTACTGTAGAAGTTCCATATTGCGATGATGGAGACTCTGTTGAGAAAGGAGTATCTTCTCGCGTAAAGGTCTGTCCGTCAGTAGTTAACGTTGTAGGCCATGGAGTACCTAGTGTTCTTGATATTTGATCTGCTGGTACTTTCTGTTCACCGTTCCAATATACGAACCACAATCGGTAAGACATTCCACCAAATACAGATGTCGTTTCTTGCCAGAAGTACTCTGGCGATTGTCTATCATATTCCCATTCTGGTTCTGGTTCTGGTTCAGGCTCTGGTTCCGGTTCAGGTTCTGGCTCTGGTTCAGGTTCAGGTTCAGGTTCTGGCTCCGGTTCAGGGTTTGGACCTGGCTCTGGTTCTGGTTCTGGCTCCGGTTCTGGTTCTGGTTCTGGTTCCGGTTCAGGTTCAGGAACCTCTGTGAGATCAACACGGATAACACCATACCAATCCCCGTTAAAGTTGAATCCTTCTTTATCGCCACGTTCATAGGTCGCACCGTCCGGTCCAATGATTCGAATCGGATAGGTGTCCAGATCGTCCAGACGATAAATCACTTGGTCGTTCCAGATCACAGTCACTTCGTCGGTAGGATCATACTCTGTCCACTTGTAGACAGGGAACGTCTCGCGATAGTGACTCACGTTATTCGGTAATGCTGGTTGTGGTTGCGGTTCTGGTTCTGGTTCCGGATCGCCGCCTGGTTCAGGTTCAGGTTCTGGTTCAGGTTCAGGTTCTGGTTCAGGTTCTGGATCAGCAACAGGTAAAGATTGCACGGGTTCTAACTTGGTAGGAGTCCCGTAGGTCAAATCAATGGTCGACTCAGATTCTCCTTCATCTAACACCTCATAGTCGCCACTCATCAATACAGACGGGTCGTCCATTGTCTGTGAGGACGTTCCTGCCCACTCTGCGACCGAACTATACACTTGGTTCAGACGATCAATGGTCACGTCGTCGTAACGTGCCAGTGTTTCGAGTGACGATAGAATGAATGCGATATCCACAGGATCGGTTTCTCGCATGGTCAGTAGTGTGTAGAGTGAATCGATATGAATGTCTACACTGTCTTCGACCAGTACTGGATAGTTCGGTACTTCGAGTGGATCGGTTGTAGGTCCGGAACGGACGCCGATTTTTGCCAGCGCGGTGAGTACGATATCATTCGCGATATGGAAACCCGCAGGGTGAATGATTTTTTTATAGAGTTCCTCGTAGTCTGCGAAGGATAAACCCGTCTTCAGTAATATCGAGAAGATCTGATAACGTTCGTTGTCCTGAATGTATTTGTAATCTTCGAATCGCAGATAACCGCGATTACGGATTTTTTCGCCCGAATGATTTTCGACTGGCGAATG
>Ga0213867_1000032_pt1 | contig 62384 bp, 114 predicted proteins | sample PICome_12_FD_160120 | JGI IMG/M metagenome (GOLD analysis project Ga0213867, IMG submission 160120) | Coastal seawater microbial communities near Pivers Island, North Carolina, United States - PICO540 | ecosystem: Environmental > Aquatic > Marine > Coastal | place: USA: North Carolina... | reverse complement strand
CTTTTCGCTTGTACCGAGCTCTTGTTTCTCTCTTCCACTTCAATACGAGATTGTGCCAACCTAAGTTCTGCAGTGGAGATTGTGGTTCTAACGCCCCCAACCACCGAGGTGTCTCGTACTTGGATTTGTTGAGATTTCGCATTAGAAAGAGTACTAATGTTACTACTAATTCTTTTAAGTTCTTCATCATATCGTGTTACATCATCTTCCCAAAATTGTTCTTTCTGTTGTAGGAATGCCAATTGTTTTTCTTTTACACTATACTGATTAAATGTATCTTGAAATGCTGATGTTAGAAATCCATAGATACCTAATGATGTTATAAGGATTAGGATAACTACTGCAATACTTAGATAGATTCTAAATGATTTGTTTATCCTTTCCCAATAGTTGTAAAGATAACCAGCTGTAATTAGTTTTGCTAGTTCCAATGAACTTGCCATTATTATTACAGAAAATGCCGCTCCTGCAAATAGTTTAGATAAACCACTTACTGAAAAGAATGCCGCATTGAATGCTACAAACAACGCAGATAATCCTAATAATAGTGTTCTGAATTTCATAAGGTTATCCCCTAATTACTATCTCTCTTACCTTTTCTAAATTTGTAAGAACTTCTCGTAGATAAATATCTGCCATTTTTGAGTCAGCAGGTCTTTCTCCTGTAACCATTTCTTTTACAATCTTAATTCGTGTTTCCATTGATTCGATTGTATCATCTACTTTTGATTTATAAATATCTTTCATTTGATATGTTTTATTGTTACTATTATAAATATTAGGATATAAAAAAAGGGGATTTTTCCAAACCCCCTTTTAGTTCTTGATATGAGATTAATAAGATATCTTTAAGGACTTTGCCTTCTTGTTTACTTTCTTATCAATGAGGAGAGTGAGTAACCCATTATCAAATTTAGCAGTTGTTTTTGTACCATCATAATCAGTACCAACTGTTAATACTAAATCAATATCTTGAACAAAACGAGAAGTATCTTCTCCTTTTTTAGATTTGATTGTAATTTCCTCTTCAGTAACATCTACTGTAATATCTTTTGGATTATGTCCAATAGTGTTAATTGTAACTTGTTGTTTACCATCATCCAATACCTCAGCATCAAATTGTGAATGTAATCGTTTAGTTGGTTTTGTTGTGTAGATATCCTTAAAGAAGTTATCTACAAAGTTTTCATTAATTGTGTAAAACATAATTTTCCTTTTTTTTTTAGTTAAACATTTACATATTATATTACCAAATCTATACCAATGTAATTTGTCAAGGTATAGTATGACATTTTGTCAGTTTTATCAAGGTATAACATGACAAAGTGTCATTCTATATCTTCGTTTGTTAAACTTCTATATAATATTGCAAGTTCTTCTTCAGTTTTACATAACCCCAATCCATTTAATTCATGTATCTCAACAACAAATTCATCTTTCTCAAGTCCAAGTTCTTCTTGTTCATCATCTGCACAAGAAATTAAACATGGAGCTCTTTCATCAGGATTATCTTTTGGTAGTGGGAGTGTATAATATGTATATGATAAAGGATTTCCATCATCATCTTCACCATCCGAATCGGTGTTTTTTTCCCATTCTTGCCTTTCAAAAGTTTTTTTTGTTATTGGTATAAATGGAAACTCTATAAAGTTTGTCATTCTAAAACGATTTTTATAGTATCTGAAGTTAGATGTTCTCTAATTATACCTGTAACTATTAATGTATCTCCAACCATTGTGTTAATAGGAGCTATAACATTCATCACACTACCATCAATAGAATATGAAGCTTGGTTTGTAACCTCAACTAACTCATCTTGATATACCCAATCTAAGTTACTACTCCATTCTACTTTTAGTGGATTGTACAGTTCGTAATTATTAATCGTACCACTAATGGTGTGGATAGTTTGATTGGTATCTTGGTTTAACTCTAAGTGATAATATCCATTATCATCTATTGGTAACCTACCATCTATTTCTAAAGTTGGTTCTTCTAACACTAATACATCATCTGCTATCGAACAAGATGTTAATGTTCCCAATAACATTAGTGAATAAAGAACTAATGCAAACGTTAATAAAAAATTTATACTATCGAATTGTTTCATAATAAGTAATCTAATATACTATCCCAAGTTGGAAACTCATTTGGTTTGTTATCATTTTCCCAATCGTTACCGAATCTTAATAGTTTACCACTAAACTCACCCGCCCCATTCTTCAATCTATCATCAATAAGGTAATCACCCATCAACAAATCTTTTCTGTGAGTAATAAACATTCTTTTGTGGAATATATCACCGAAGTAATCTTCTATCCAAAATCTTTTATCTGTGTTTGATTGTGGGTTACCCCATGGAGCTGAAGTAGCTATGAACAATTCATACTTACCACTATTGTGTAGTTTCTTTACAGCTTCGATGGCTCCTTTCATTGGTGGAGCTATTCTGAATAATCCTTGGATGTGGTCAGGAAAAGTTTCATACCTCCCCTTTAAATGTGGATGACTAGCAAACCAATCTTCAATTGCTTTACCAAAATCAACTAATACTCCATCCATATCGATGTAAACTATCTTTTTTTTCAATACCTTTTGTTTTTTAATGTTATTATTATCACTCATTTACTATGTAAATATACGAAAAATATTTGGATTTACCAAATATTTTCGTGTTTATTTTTAGTAAATTACTAAGTAGTAGTAGGGTTATCTCTTTGTTCTTGAGATAGGTGAGAACGGAATCCAAGTACTGGTACATGACCTGTAATTTCGATTTCTCTTTTCTTAATAAATTGTTTAGATACTTGTAGTGTTTCTAAATCTGTTTCATTCATTACCCAATCTTTGAATAGGTAAGTTAATAGTTTACTTTTAATTGTTTTAATCATAATTTTAAATTTAATTGTTTAATAAAATGTACTCATTGCGGCTCTCAAACCTTCTTTTGTTGCCAAGTGTACAGAGTCTAACCTTGGATTTAAAGTAGGATATTGTTTGTATTGTTTAACCGCTAACGTTTTAGCTCCTCTTAGGGTTTTAGCCCATACAGTATTCCAACCACCCTCTTCAAAGGTGAACATATACTCTTTCAATTGTAATTCGTTATTCATATTTTATATTTAAGGTTTCGTTAATTAGTTTTAAGATATCTCCACAATAACTCCAAGTGTTCCAAGAGTAGTAAGTATCAGTAGAAGTAGCGTGGAGGTTAATTGATGGAATTCTCAATCTACCACCAGTATATTCTCTCGAACCACCACTTGTGTGATATCTTAATCCATTTGGTCTCCACTTAGTTTCACTCCAATCACAGTAATCATGTTCGATGTTTAATTCAGTAAGTAGATTAGAAACCCATCTTAGTTGTGGCATCGGGCCTTCACCATTGGATTTCTTTACTAACTTCTCGTAGTGTTTATAGTTTTTAAGGTTTTTTAACTTCATATCTTAATTATTTACATAGTAAATATACGAAAAAAATATGAAATAAACAAGCAAAAAGTGAATTATTTTTATTTTTTTTAAGCCTATAAATATTTTAAACTACTATGCATAAGCTGCTAATAATCTTAGTATTTCATCTAATGATTCATGTCTGTGATTATCCAATAAACTTACAGCATACACATACTTAGATTCCTTTACTTTTGGAACTTCATGTATTGCTGAATCATTAGCAAACTTTAAATCAATCTGTTGTGGGTCACCAGTAAGAATCATAGTTGATTTTTTTCCCAATCTACCTAACACCATACTAAGTTGTTGTTTCGTTAAGTTTTGAAACTCATCTACAATCACACACGCATTATCAAATGTTCTACCTCTAAAGTGGGATAACGATACTAACTCTATGTTTTCATCCGATTCCATCTTCTGTAATATAGTTGGTTTATTGTAAACCTTTCTCATATTAGAACGAATAGGTACTAACCATGGCTCCATCTTTTCATCAAGTGAACCCGGTAAATATCCATTATCTTCATTTGATACAGTTGGTCTTGTTATTACTATTTGATTTATCTTACGAGTAAAAAACATATCCAATGCTATCTGTACTGCAAGAAGTGTTTTACCACTACCAGCTTTACCCATTACGAAGTTATACGGATGGTATAAGATATTTGTCTTTGCCATCTTTTGTTCTTCTGATAGGGTTATTGAAAACTTTACTTTACCTTTAGGTGGGTTTTTACTAATGTTCTGTGTTGCCATTATTCTCCTTTATAAAATTAAAATCATACCAACCCACTTTATAGCAAATGTGAATTGATTTCTCGTTCCAAGTGTCAGCGTGTGAATACAAACAATCGATTCCATCATACTCTAAAAACTTTTTTAAAGTTAAATGATACATACTAACTCCACATCCTTTTGGTTTGTTTTTGAGTTTTTGAGTAACAAACGCACCACCAACAAACATTTCATTTGATTTGAGAGGTTGATACATTTCTTCCCAAAGTGGTGTGTGGTTATGATTACCCCACATCCAACCAATTGGAGAATTATTGTAATAAAATAAATGTACTGAGGAGTTGTGTGTTTCGAACCTACTATGTAGCATAAGTTCATCAGGAATTCCAACCCAATCAAAATCTCGTTTCATTAAATCTGAAACGTAGAGGAGCTCATGAATATAATTATTATAGTTTTCTTTGTTTATTAAAACTATATTATAATCTTCCAAGATTTCGAAAGGAACTAAACTTTCTTTCGTAAGTTTTAGTTGTATTATTTTGGTTGTATCCATAAAGTAACATCTTTACAGATATAAATATACTAAATCATCCTAAATTTGTTATCGCCATCTAAAATAGATTTTACCACATCCCTACAACCTTCCATAAATTTAATTTCACCAACCCAATGGTCGTATGTTTTATGGTTTAAGCTTTTTAAAGCAGATGCCTTTAATTTATGATATGTTATTAAATTACCAAAATGATATTGACAAACTATTAGAGAAGGTAACATTCCTTTTTTTCTAAATTCAAAAGAGGTATCTATTTTATTTAAATAAAAATCTTTAAGCTCATAGTAACCATCTAAAAGAATATCTTTAGTTTTTTGATTGTTAAATTTTATAAAACCAACGTTCCATGCAACCATATTGTGATAACTAAACTCTGGAATATATTTTTCAGTATCTGCATCTTTGAATATATCTAACATAGTATTATATCCATTTTGCATATCGAATTTTTTACTAAGAGGACCGCCTTTTTTTGTTTCTTTATATTCAAACCAAACATCATCAGTATTTGGTGGTAGTTTTAATTTATTTGTTAAAATGATATCACCATCAAATGTAACACAATCCAAATCATTATTCTTATGTATCCATATTTTTAAATCATCTAATAATTCAAATTGAATATTATCAATACAGATACAAGAATCATAATAACCATCAAGTTCTTTTATAGAAAGACTATCTCCGTAGAACCTAATTCCATATCCATACTTTTTCGCACGAATCATAGAAGCTTTATACATATCATATATGTATTTCTTATCAGTATGCCATGTGGTACGCATATCAGACTCTTCATCATACCAACCCATTCTATTATCGAAACTATATGTTAAAGTCATAAGATTGTTTTTGGTTTACTAATATTTTTAATTTGTAAATTAATATCTTTTAGAAACAAACTTTTTTTATTTTTATTTTTTAGTAACTCAGATTTTTCTAACCATACATGATAGTATTTTAAATCTATAACATCTGAGTTTTTATAGTACATCTTATGAGGTACTATTCCATATTTTATTTCTTGCTGTATTCTCTCACCATCTTCTATGTACATGAATGGTTCTAAACAAGCTACCTTTGATTTTAATTTTCTAAAAGTAAATGGTAATATTCCTTGGTCTGCCATTAACCAAATTGATTCATCTACTTTAGTTAAATTTTTATTGTAAATTATAGATTCATGTAGTTTCCAATATTCAGATAATAAAGTTGTATTATTTATATATAAAAAACTTGTATTGGGATATAACATACCAGTATAGTAGTATGGTAGGTTTAGTGATTTTAGTTTTGACTCATCTACATAAAATTTATTTCTTTGTAATTCCCATTGAGTATGCACACAATCATATTTTTTAAACTCATCTATGTTAAAATAATCTTTTACAATAAAATCTAAATCTAAAAAAGTAAAGGGTTCTGTTTGATTACATATTACATATGTTTTACCACTTGTCCAAAAATATCCTTTATTAAAATTTAATTTATTAAACTCGTTTAACAAAGTAATATCAACATTATCGTAATAGTCAACTAATCCAAGTTTTGATAAATAATCAAATCCATTTGTATCTGTATATAATGTTGTTTCCCCAACATATTTTTTTGCACTTAATGCAGATAGTTTTTGGATTTCTATTTCAAAATCATGTAGTTTAATTATTTCTTCTGGATTTCTATCTTTATTATATCCTTTTGATTCAGAAGAAAACATAGGTTCTGACCAGAATACAAAAATAGATTTCATAATAATTTATTTTTAGAAACTTTACTTGCGTGTAAGTTAAAGTTAATTACAGCTCTTTCTGATTTACCATAAAAGGGCTTTACTGAATGTACTATATCAGATGGCCATATTATTAACATTCCCTTTTTTGGTCTAATCATGTATTGTCTATCTCGTTCATGAAAAGCAAATACACCACTATATGGATGGTCTGGTAATGGTTCACCATCACTCAAATAATATCCTCCACTAAAAGATAAATTCGTTTGTTCATCTTTACTCCAACGAGAATGATTGTGTTGGTTGTGTCCTAACCCACTTGTTGGTTTATAATATTGTAACCAACTTTCTGTTATTATTGATTCTTTTACGATGATATCAAAATCAAGAGAGTTTATTAAGTTTTTAAATCCTAATTTTATTCTATCAACAACATCTAAAACACAATCTTCAGTTCTATTTAAAAAATCATTTGGAGGGGTAAAGAACCTACTACCTATTGGCATTTGAGAATCGGATTCTACCCAATTTTCTTTTCTATCATAATTTATATTGTAATAACTATATCTCTCATCATCATATTTTTCTGGTAGTTCTTGGCCCATTTTTTGTTGGCCTTCTGATAATACTTCCTTCCCTAAAGAAAATAATTTATCTGATAACTCATCATCATATTGTTTTATGTAGAGTGGGATTGGTGCAAGATAAAAAATATTATCTTTATCTGAAGAATAGTAACCTTTATTAAAATACATTTACGAATGTTTATCTAAAACATAAGAGAAAAAATTGCCCATGATTCTATTAACTTCTGTTTTTTCTGCAGAAGATACAGAAACAGTATACGAACCACTATGATGATTATCAATTGATTTGTAAATTAATTTCTTTATGTCATTTTTCTGTATAGCCATTTTTTTATGTCGAGGGTTTTAGTTTATTGTTGTGTACAATTGCAGATAAACTTGTTTGTACTTGTCCTTCTGTATCATTTGCCAATACATAGTTATCTTCTGTTTCAACATCTATTTCATGAAACGAACCTGTATTAACATTTAAGATATGAACACTTGAAGTTAAAATTGGAATTAGGTTAGAATTATCATCAAAGAAATAATGGTCATCTTCATTTATAGCTACAACATTTTTAAATTTAAATTCATTAGATGAACTTTCGTATATTAATGCAATAACATCAGTTGACATATAGTTTGATTCATCACTACCACTAACTCTTAACTCATATATTATATGGTCTGTCATTTCATGAGTATAAGGGTCTGATACTACAAGTGATGAGGTATATGAAGAATTAGCAGGTAGAGTAGGACCAGATACAGAAACGTTCATGAAGTGTGCACTTAAATCTTCATCATCTGTAATATTAGGTATATAAAATGATTTTACAATAGAACCACTTATCACATCTTCAATATCAACAAGGTCTCCACTTGCTGATACAAGAGTTTCAGTTTCATATATACCTCTTTTTACTCTTCTTTCTTTTATATAGGAAGTTGAAAACTCATGATAATGTTTTTGAGTATAGTGCTCATCATCAGTAAATGTAAAATCAAAATCAGCATAAGTTGGTAATTGTAATACACTCTTTCCAGATACAGTTCCCAATGGTAAGTGATTCAACTCAGAACCATATACAATACCATAATGTCTTAATGAAGTTACATGATTATCTACAATAGAACCAGTACCATATAGAAAATTAGTATAGTAAACATGAGAATCTAATTCTGAGTTACTTATGAAATCATTAATACGAGATTCATCATACTGAGAACCCGTTTCTATACTTCCTTGAACCCATACATAATTTGGTTGTAAATCAGGATTTGGATTATACTCACCAGTATCAACATCTTCCCAATATAAAGGTTCATATCTACCACCAAGTAAAACATGAGTACCTGTAACTTCTTCCGAAGCAGATACAAAACTACCATCTACTAATCCATGAGTACCCACAATTGTAGCATTATTATAATAACTACCAGATATTTTAACATGAGTAGGATTTGAACCAGTAACAAATTCTCCGTCTTTACGATGTCCTCTTACTTTTAAAAATGAAACTGTACTAATTGACCATTGATTTTTTAAAACAATATCAGGATAAATACCAGGATTTGTTTTTCTTTCTAAAGTATCAACAACCATATCAGATGAAGAAATGTAAAACGGTGCACAATCACTCGAAGCGGTATATTCATTAAATAGTGATAATGAATTTACATCATGTTTAGCATATACAGAATCTACAACCGCGTTTTCATCATACGCCATTCTAAGAATAAACTTATTACTTGCATCTGAAACTGATGTTGGGTATATTGTATCTGCAGATTCTTCATGTTCTACCCAAGTTGTAATAAAAGATGCGTTATCTCTAATACTTTCTGAAATGTGATTTACAATCGCTTTCTGAAATTGAGGTTTATATATTACTTCAAATGTATCTATTGATTGGCTTTGTAATAAAGATATTAAGCCCGTATAATCTAATCCATTATCGAGTACATTAAATACATCAGTAGTATCAGTATTAAGTTCTAAAAACTTTATACCGTTATCTGTTTTTACGAAATCAGCTGAGAAAAATGTTCCCTTCATATTGTACGTTTCCTTTTACTTTATATAAATATACTAAACTAAAGTTTTATAGTTTTAGTTACAGATTGTCTCTGTCTTTGTCTTTTAATGAAGTTAGTTTTATACTTACTAACAAGGCTACACGCTTCATAGTTTTCTTTCTTTTCAAAAAACTTTGTGGCAATATCATAAACTTCCATATACTCATCTTCCTTGATTAATATTGCATTTCCAGCGTTAGGATGAACAATTAATACAATTTTCTTTCTACCATTTTTATTAGCAAAGTTTACAGCTCGTGTAAGTTCAGTAAATACTTGATTACCTCTTGATTCAAGAAATCGTTTTATCCTTGGATTATCGGAATCTTCAATAAGATATTTCCTCCAATCTACTGTATTGAGTAATTGTGGTGTCATTATATTCTCTCCCATTTGTTTCTTTTCCAAACAAAGCCATCACGAACTTCAAATGGATATCTACCTCTTCCCGATGGTGATGTTCCTGTTTGTTCATTTCTTCTTCCAAAAAGACCTCTTCCACTTCTTCTTCTTCCACCTCCACTACCACTGTTAGAAATACTATTAGAATTGATTCTCGGATATAATTTACCTTGAACTCTTCCTGCACTATATCTACTTCTTGATATTATTTTCCAAGCTGTACCATCCCACTCCTGATATGTTCCACGACTAAATAAGGTTCTATTTGGATTTCTACGAACATCACCTCTTGATGGTCCTGATGTTGGTGGTGTTGGTGGTGGTGTTGATGTTGTTGTAGTTGAGTCTGCAACTGTTTCAACCACCGGAGTTGCTGTTTTTACACTTTGGGGAGGTGTTGTTTCTCTTGAAGGTTCTTGTACTTGTTCTTTTTCTTCTGGTGTTGGGATTTCTTGAGGAATGATTGAAAGGGTTCTCAATGAAGCGGCGGATGAGATTGATTCTTTATCTGCAGCTCCATATATTCCATTACCATTACCATCATGATTTATTAGATAAGTGCAAAACTTATCAATACTTGGTGTACTTGAAATCTCATGATTTACTGTTACAGAGGCAATTTTTTCCTTTTCAGCAAATTGTTTATAGTAATTTACTAATGAAGGAGCAATACTTTTTAGTATATCTGGATATTTACTTGAAAAACTCATACTACTATAAATATAAAGATATGAATTACTTGATATTTAATCTATTAAAAGCTTTTTCAATAGAACCATCAAAATCTAATGTTCTATCTTGTTCTCTTAATTGTTTAGATAAATCAAATACTTCATCTCTAATTCCAAGTGAATGAGATTTGTATAATATTTCTTCGGTAAATTTGGATGTTGTCATAGTGATTATAAGTATTACAACCCACCATATTCATCATCATAAAACTGAATATTTATTCCAGCTTCTTCTAACATTGAGAAACTTCTGTGGTAGTTTTCTTCCCAATGGTCTCCTTTAGTAGTAACACCTCTTTCACAAAAGATTCTTGTGATACCAGCATTTATGATTCCTCTTGCACAATCTGAACAAGGAATTCCACAACTAAGATACATAGTAGTTCCTTTAGTAGATACTCCTATTCTTGCTGCGTTGTATATCGCATTTCTTTCAGCGTGTTCAAACCAATAATACTTCTCTGGTCTTTCCTGTCTTTCTTTTAGATTATCTTGTAATCCTCTTGGGAATGAGTTGTATCCAGTAGATACAATTTCTTTATCCTTACCAACAATGATTGCACCAATTTGTGTGTTTACATCTTTGGATTTAAGTTTGACTGTGTGAGCCAATGTTCTAAAGTATTCTACCCATCTCATATTATATAATTATAATTGTTCCCAATTTGCTTCTTGTATTTCTTCACAAAACCAATAATCTCTACCCTTTACTTTAAATGCGGTATCAACCCCTAACCATTCTTTTATCATGTTTACGTTCTTACATCGTTCTACTGATATAATAGCATGAATCAAATATGGTCTATGATTTATATATTCTATCGGTCTTTTATATGAAGGAAAAATCATAATTTATTTAGAGCCTTTGGAGGGACTCGAACCCACGACCTGTTGATTACAAATCAACTGCTCTAGCCAGCTGAGCTACAAAGGCAATCCGTTATTAGTTATCCAATATGTTTTTTAACTTTGGAATTACCAAGTAGTAAATAGAAACTCCATACTAATGATACCAATAAAAGTACTATGTAAATAGGACTTTCTAAAGGACTTACAAATTGTGAAGGGTTTTCAATATCTAACCCATTCCCACTATTAGGATTCACCGCTTCTAATACAAACGATAATACAAATGTTAGTACTGTTAGTAATGTTGCTTTGTTAGGAAAGAATGCGTTGATTCTTTTATAAGTTGTTGCTAGTGAAAACCATATCATTGGTATAACTAATAACGCTCCTAATAAAACAAGAATACCAGCTAAAAGTGGATTTCCATCTGCTCCTAATATTCCTATTCCAACTCCAATAAGGATTCCGATTGGAATAATGAATAATAGTAATGCTAATCCTCTAAGGAAATAATCTGTTCCATTAATGGTATTTTTAAATTGAAAGTACTTACCAAACTTCTCTTTTAAATATTTCATAATTGTGTTTTAAAATCAGTAGTTATTACTACCATTATGACTCATGTCATTGTGGAGGATATCGGATTCGAACCGATGACCCCTACGGTGCAAGCGTAGTGCTCTAGCCAACTGAGCTAATCCCCCATTAATTTATTTTGCGGTCTGGACGAGACTCGAACTCGCGACCCCCTGCGTGACAGGCAGGTATTCTAACCAACTGAACTACCAGACCAAAAAAACTAAATATGTTAAGGTGCGGTCAATTATGATTCACAGTCCTATAAAGAGTATTCTTACTTAACTTCTGCAGAAGTGATACTCAACGCTATTTAGTTTTTGCGGAGAAGGAGGGATTCGAACCCCCGGTACGTTGCCGTACGCTGGTTTTCAAGACCAGTGCATTCGACCACTCTGCCACTTCTCCTACCTTTAGTGTATCCAATCTACTTTTGTTTTGTAAGGAAAGTAGCTCCAATCATAAAAATTAAACTAATAGAACCAAACGCTTCCAACCAAGATAATTGTATTGTTGGATTGAAGTTTAAATTTAAACTCCAAATTAATGTTGATAATAATGTTAATACGATTATTCCTTTTACTATATCTTTATTCATATTAAAAATTTTGTCTTAGTGCAAAAAAGTCATCTCTCATTTTTTGAATTTCTTTGATTATTGTATCATTGGTAGGTGGAATCTTTTTTATTATTTGATTCGTAAGTTTATCCATTCTCGATTTTAACTGACCTCTTAAATCAGTTTCTACATCTCTAAATGTTTGATGTGTATCTTCGAGTTCCCTATCTACTCTTTGATTAATATCTCTATCGAGTTTTATAATCGTTGTTTCAGTATCCTCTAAATAGGATTCTAAATAATCTAATCTTTCCTTTTGTCTATAAATTTGAAAAGCAAGAAGTATAACTGATATTCCTAAGAATACTATTGATATTGATGTAAGCATAATTTTATAATTTAGTAGTTAGTAGCCCGTAGGGGAATCGAACCCCTCTTACCAGGATGAAAACCTGGCGTCCTAGCCGATAGACGAACGGGCCATTTTTAAGATTCTTCTTCATCCTCATCTTCAAACTCTTCTAATCTAAGAAATATTTCTTCTTGATTTTTATCGAGTTGTTCGATGTTACGATAAATTCCTTCATTTATATTATCGTGTTTTTTATCTAATGATTCTATTGACTTTTCTATCTTAGTAACCCTTTCTTCTATTTCATCAATAGAACTGGTATATTCTTCGATTTCATCAAGTGTTTCATTTGTTTCTTTTTTTATCTTTGATATTGTTTTTACAGAGTATATAACTCCAACAATCGATAATGTAATAACTACACCTAAGCCAAATGTTATAAATGTTTCCATGTATATAAGTATATATTAGTTTAATAATCATCATCAGAGAAATCACTCCACTTACGTTTGTGTTTCCCTTTTCTGTTATATTCTTTTTGTGATTTGTGAACTTTCTCAGTAGTTTTTTTGCCGATGTGGTGAGATGCTTCACCATAACTCATATCATCCCAACTTAACTTCTCTTGATAGTTGTTCTTTTTCTTTTGTTTCTTCATTACTTATCAATTCCATATGATATCCAACTTCTCTATTTCTAAGGTATTGTTGTTCTGTCCATTCAGGTGTCCTATCTGTAACAAACTCAATACTATAAGGAGAATCTCCTCTTCCCATTGTTCCACCAGGTGGAGTTATTTTATATATCAGTTTTTTCATTAATGTTTGGATTTTGTTTTATTGTCTGTTTTGTTATTAAATCTTTTATCTTCGTTGTTGACCACCCATGTGAACGAGTTGTATAAATAACTTCTATTGGTAAATCTTTACCTGTAAAATCTTCTCCGATATAATCCTCACCGAGTATTCTAATATCTGGTTTGAAAAATTCTATGAGCTTTAATAAATCTTCTTCCGTTTGATAAATATAAACCTCATCAATATATTTAATTGACATTAATGTTCTATATCTTTCATACAAAGGAATTACAGGTTTATATTTTGATTTCCTATGAAGTGAAGGGTCTTTCTGCAGGAACACTATAAATTTATCACAATGTTTCTTTGCTTCTTCAAATGTATAAATGTAACCTGGATGTAACAAATCAAAGTTACCTGCAGTAAAACCTAATTTATTCTGTTTCATTTAAAAATTCTAAATAAGCTTCTTCGATATCATATTGTAATTTAGATGTTTTTTCTCTTAACTCTTCAGTATAGAAATCATCTTCCCATATTTTATCCTCATCGATTTCTTCATCTAAATCTTCTATATCTTCCCAATCTTTTGCGTATAAGAAAGCTCCCATCGGGTCATATGATTCATCTTCATAAGTTCCTAATATATAACAATCTTCTTTTATATCAGTAAGAACTTCTGATAACTTTTTTAGAAACCCCTGTGGTACAGCCCAAGGTGATGTTATTACAAGGTGAATATATTCTGTATCATCATCATGGTCATATTCCGAATAAATCCATTTAGAACCTACATTGTTTCCCAACCACTCAAACTCTGGCCAAGTATTTTCAGCCTCTTGGTTTTCTTCTTTACTTAAGTTAATGTCCCAAGTATAATCCTTACCATACAATCGATTAATCAATTCAATAGTTCTCGAATTATATTCGCCTTCCTTTGGAGTAAACAATTCTTTTAATTTGTTTGCAACGTTTATATCACCATTCTTAATGGTAACATAAGTTTCCATTTCATTTGCCATATCTTATTCTTCTGTTAGTTCAGGCCAATCACCATCTTCCATTACTTTATCGTTTACTAATTCAAACTCCACTTCATCCATAACTTCTTGTTGAAGGTCATCATCTTCTGATTTCCAATTTTGAATTTGTTGTTCTGTTAGTTCTTCTGTTTCTTCATAACGAACTGTTGTTACAATAACTCTTCTTGTTAACTTTGCCATATCTTACCAATCACCATTATCATGTAGAGATTGGAATCCACCTGTTTTTCTATATTCTTCGTTTAGGTGTCCAATCTCAACCCAATCGTCTCCGAACTTTTCTCTTGAATCAGAATACACTTTTCTATCGTGGTATCCATCTTCTAATAAAAGATTTTGTAATTCTTCTTCGCCGTAAACTTCTTTATTAACTTCAAAGAAATCTTCAGTTCTATCCCAATCGTAAACATTTTCTTCTAAGTACTTCCAAAGTTCTTCTGTTGTACTTCCCTCATAAGGAGGTTCGCATTTTCTTAGTTTATCAACATGAACCTCAATTGGTTCTTCTGTTGCTTCCCAAATGGTGTATTTCTCACACCTTCTTACATAAAGTTTTTCACTCATTGTTTTTAATTTAAATTATTTGTAATTACAAATATACGAAATTATTTTCATATACACAAGTCTTTTTAATTAAAATTTACATTCCAACTTATTGATATTCTTTTTTTATCTGTGGAATTGTATTGTAAACTCCCATGCTTTAACCAAGATGGAAATGATATCATCATCCCTTCTTGTGGTTCAATATGTATTTGTGGAGCTAATAATTCATTATCCGATTCTGGTAATAGTTTAGCTAAAGTATCAATTGGTGATTCTATTACAAACTCTCCACCTTTGTTTTCATCTATTGATATATAAAGTACAGCGGAGAATCCATTCGATACATTACCTGCTCCAATATGGTCATGTAACTCTTGAAAAGCACCATCTCCTCCAAGAGTAATCCAACAATCCTCAATATAAAATGGTTTTGACTTGAACCCACACTCCACAATATATTCTGATGTGTGTTTTATAATTGTATCTTTTAGGTAATCAGGAAAGAATTCTTTTCCTTCTTCACAAAAAATATTTGTTCTTGTATTACACTTCCATTGATTTGTTTTAAATAAATCATCATTATCTTTAATGTATTTAGTAATATCTTTTTGAAGAGTTTTTAATACCTCCTCATCTATACTTGTATAATATACAGGTGTTGGAAATAAATTATTTATCATAATAAGTTTTCTTTTGATTTAAAGAAGATAACTAAAACCTTTCGTATTCCTCTTGTTATTTTAGTAACTTCGTGTCTGTGTTTGTGTCCATCTAACATCACATACTCACCTAAGTTAGATAACCCAATATCATTATCTTCTATTAAAAATTTACCTCCATCAAAATCATCAGTTAATAATATAATGGTAACACTTCTTAAGAAATCTTTATGTTTTGCTGAAAAATCTCCAACTCTATATTCCATTGTATATAAAGATTCAACTATGTTGTTTTTGGAAAACTTGTTGGATAACCAATTATTAAGTATTTCGTTTTTTGTATTATATACTTCGAAAAGAGTTGGGTTTAAACCACTTCCATTATTTAAAATATATGGATGAGTTTCTGTCCATTCTTCTTGTGCTTCTTCAGGTGTAAGAATTTTAGTTTGATTCAGTTGTTCTAATAAAAAACTTAATTCTTCGTTTGATAATATATCTTTAGTGTAGTTCATGTATTAATTTGAAACTATTATTTCACCAGTATTCCAACTTGGGATATAGTATTTGAATCCATATTCATCTAACATCTCAGTAACTCTCTTTGTCATCTCAGAAGAATTACCAACTATAATTCTACATTGAAACATCGGATTTTGTGATTGTATTAAAACAAAATCTTCAGCAGCAAATTGTGCTTCATCATGAGTAAATCCATGTAAATCTAATTCGTTCATATAAGTAAACTTTTAGTTATTGTTTTGTTTTTTATTTTTTTAATCAAGTATCTAAAAAAATGATGAGAAAGTACATCATGTCCTCGTTCACCTAAATGTGTATTTGAGTTAACTTCTTGACCAGTATCATGTGCCATTGAAAACATAGAACCATCTATATAATTTATTGCTGAGTAAAACAATGGTGTTTCGAGTTCATTAAAATATTCTTCTTTAGGAGTAATACCTTGTTCTCCTCTATATTTGTTTATCACATCACCAAGAATATATTCATTACCTTGTAATACTTCTGGTTCATATGTAAGATGGATAAGATTATCTATACTCCAAAAGAATACATCAACTCCTTTATAATCACAAATTGTTTTAATAGCGGTTTCGTATGTATGAACTTCATATGGAGATTTAATAGATGTTCTACTTTTTAATATATCACTCATTGTTGAGGATGAAATATCATTGGTATGTTTTGTGTAATCAAATAATTCTGATATAGAATGAATTTCGGTATCTGTATAAAGATTAAATCTAAAGTTATCAGACCAATTGATTATTATACTATCACCCTTACTTATAGAATCGATATTTGTAATTACAGAATTGAATGTATCTAAATTGGTATTACCTTTTTTAGCATAAAGTTTAAAACTACACTTTAACTTACCAGATAGTTTTTCAATCCATACACTATTATTCAATGGTGTGTATGTTTTCTCATCGCGATTCAATCTCAATATGTTAGTATCTAACCATTGTTTATATTTTGAAAAAACAGCAGAATCACAATACTTCCAACCCAATGTATGTTCATCACCAAAAGCGTGTATTACCATATTTGTTTATTTATTAAGATACTTGTTCTTTCCAAAATACTTGAATACACATAATAAGAATACACAATCCAACTTGTACCCAAACCTTTGAAGTCATCGGTTGATTAAAGAAGTGTTGTGTTAGAATCGCATATACGATTATACCAACGGAGAATCCTAAGAATCGATTCGCCCATAATGAGTTACCGAACCCCTCAACACCGAGTTGAGTTGATTTAAGAAACAACCAAGTGATTGGTAGAGCGGCTACATACCATCCCCACCACTCAGGTCCGAACTTTGGATATTTGAATTGTAAATTGTGTTGTAACCACGCTCCACCTTGTGCGAGGATAAACAAAAAGGATGCCATAAAAACGTACATCCATTTAATTGTATTTGTTACTTCCATTTTATTATTTTAAATATGTTGGCCCATAATAATCCCAAGAAGCCGAACCATCGAAGATATTACCTCGTGAATGTTTAGCCGGTTGACTCCAAGTAGCGGGTTTTAATAAATCCCCCACACAAACGAGAGAACCTTTCATTACACCTTCCCACATAGAAACGAATCCCCATACAGAACCTTCATCGATAATCTTCATATATTTTTGTCCCTTCTTAATAGTTAGAGGTGTGTACTCTTTATAAGAAAAGTTTTTATCCCAATGCTCTTTTCGTTTTTCGTTAACCTCATCTAACCACATATTAAATTTTGTAATACTCATACTTTTATCTTTTAGTGTTATTAATTATTTACATAGTAAATATACGAAAAATATTTGATATATCCAAGCCTTTTGTTAAAAACTTTTTTGTTTATTTTTTTAAAAACGCTATAGTTATAAGCACTCCAGACAACTTAAAAATAGAAAAACTTAAATAAAGATTAATAACCTATAACTAAGACACTAAGGACGTGTCGGTTTTTTAAAATTTTTTTCGTGTCGTTCAAAAAGGTTTTTTTGTCGTTTAAATTTTCCCCTTCTTTTCTTTTGATAGTATTACCAATTCCTCAGTATATTCCATACAATGAAGGCATTTGTTATCACAGCTTGTAATACAATAAACGTCCTCCACAACGCTACCTTATCCGCTTCTCTATCCGTTCCTTCCTTACTACCGAGTGCTCGAGCCCACGATTTCCATATTCGTTTCATTATCTGTGATATTTAGAGTTCCCCTTAGTAGAGTAAGTAGGTTTAAGTTTTAACCATATCCTTCTGAGTGTCTGAGTAACCCTACTCTCTATATGGGTGTGTGTTCTATCTCTATCTGAATTGGAAGTTAAGTACCAATCGATTAATCCTTCTTCTTTACTTCTATCTTCGTTATTATAGTTGTACATAGTATTATAGTTTATATCTGTATTAATATTATATTGTATCCGTTCTTAATTATTATACTTACCGAAATTTTGTTGGGTGTCAATTTTTCGAGGATTTTTTTGATAGTATGTATAAATCTCTTTCGTTGTTCAATTGTTGTTTTTGATACTCATGATAAAATTGTTCTCTTCCCATATCGGCAAGGAATTTGATTCTTTCCCTTATCCCTTTCATTTCTTCGATAGTGTTGTTATCATCCTTATATTGGGATACGAGGTTTTTAATCATTTTTTTAATTCCTTTATAATGATGTGGCTTTAATTCGTATTTCATAGTCTAACGCTTTTTTTAATTCATCGTGTTCTTCTCTTAATACACATTGTAAATGGTCTGTTCCACTTAAGTAATCTATATCAACATCTTTTGTACTTTTTAAACAATAAGAACAAACCCATTGACCTCCATACTTACTTCTAAACCAATGCTCTCTTACCCCATTAAGTATATCTCTTTCATCTTCGGTATAATAACCTTTATCCTCTATACGGGTAATTAACTCTCTTACCATGTGTGCTGTTTTTAAATCAACCTCACCCATGTTCTTTTGATTCCATGGAGATTGAGATAACCACTTATCCATATCTAACAATCCTTTTAAAGTTTTCTTATCAAAGAAGTATTTCTTTTCTATCATCTATAAATTTTATAATTGAATCACTAATGGCCTCATGACCTATTTTAGATGGATGTGTATCTTCATCATTGGGATATGTATTACATTCTTTATCACCCTCGATAGTAAGTTCTGAATACTTCGTATATGCCTCTTCAATACAACCGAAGGTTTCTCCCTTGTATAATATAGGAAGAGTTCTTTCTTTTAACCAATCCCACGCATATAGAAACTCTAAGTATTCTGTTTCCCAATGTAAGAATACACATGGTATTCCCATATCTTCTATTTTCTTACATACCGAAGTTACTTTACCCAACCACTTCATTATATGTTGTTTAAAGAAATCTTGAATATCCCACTTGTTTGACATGAGATAATCATAGAATATATTTATATCTGCTGATTCATCTTTCTCACTATCCCAATCTTCTCCATCTAACCACAAATCATAATTCATAGTTACAAAATCCTCCTTATCAGGTAACCAATGTCCATTTAATCTTATTCGATATACATTTCCTTTATGTTCAAACTGACTATAATTTCTAACAACCGATGAAAATTGAAATACTAAAAGTTTACACTTATCGACAGGCCATGGATAATGGAAATTATCATTATGCCATTTCCCATCATTTAAAAAACATTCTAAACAACGAAGGGATTCTTCTTCACTTCCACCATTATTACTTTTAGCTATATGTTCTAATCCATAGTGTGTTGATACAAGATTAGGGAATCTAAGTTTTATTCTTTCCTTATCCGATTCTAAGGTTGGATATTTTTCTTCAAATATGTATTCCTTATATGTTGGTGTTGATGGATTGGATTTATCATAATTCCACAATCCCTGTCCCCATGTAAAGGAACATCCCATGAATAATATATAATCACCCTTTGGTTCAGGTTGAACAATATGGTTTCCGCCTTGTGTTAGTATCATTCGTGTATAAATCTAATATCCTTTTTACCGATATATTTATTTAACTTTTCTGCAGTATTTACTTTCTTACCATTTACCCAAAAGTATTGAGATGATTCTCTCCCATACAAATATGGTGAATCGTAGTTATCAATGTATTCATCTAAAGTAGCGTGAGTAAATACTTTAAATGCAAATTCCTCAACAAGAGTTTCAAATTTATACTTTTTATGAATCTTTAATAATTCCTCACCAAGATTAAATCCATTTATTGTTATACAACATGCATTTGGAAGTACATAGTAATCATCTTGTTCCCAACTAAATTGTTTTAATTGTTCTGTTACCTTTGGATTGGTAAATGTGTAGTTCTTTGGATATGAGTACAAAGGCATAGATGGTGATATTAGTTCATCTTCATCTACTGGTTTAATTTGTTTACAATCCCAATCTAAGAACATACAATAATAAAACTCTTTAAACGCTAAATCAAGAGCAATCAACTTAAACATATAATCTGATTCAATAGTATCTTCTACAAATCGAGTTTCATATCCAAGTGATTTAAGATAGTAGAGATTATCCTTACCCCAAACATATACAACAGAATCATCAGCTGTAGTTGGAACTTCTTCTCTTATATCTTTTCTATTTCCCCAAAGTGCCCTTATTAATTTCATCTTTTACTTGTTGTAATAACGATTCTGCTTTCCACATATCAATTTGTTTTTTACCAACATCTATTACATCTTTTAATATAGAACATAATTCGTACTCTTCTTTCTTTATGTTATGCTGTGTAAAACAGTCTAACCAATCCAATCCCCATTTATCCACAAGTAGAGCCATAGAACTATCGTCATCTATATCTGAGTTCATATATGATTTCATAAAACATTGTGTAAGTATATCTAAATCTTCACCTGTTGGAGGATTGAAAAGCTCTATGAACTCAGCAACTCCTAAAGGCATAGGTTGTGTTGGATACTTTTCTACATCATTGATAAACATCAATCGTTGTGCTTTCTTATACACATCTAATTTCTCATCTTCAGGTTCATCTTCGTTATCGAATCTACCAAGGTTAAATAAATCATCAAAATCGTCCATAATTTTTTATTTTATTGCCATGGGAGTTTACCATGTTTTTCAAAATATTCATATTCGGATTCTTTCAATCCTTCGTGGTCAAACTCTATTCTATTATCTATGAGTTCTTCTCTGTTTTCTGGTACATTGGGAAATCCCTCATGATTACTACCATCCCATATAATTTCAGGATTTGAATTAAAATCTTTTTCGTTTCTAATAAGATGAGGATGTAACTCTTTTATTTTATTAAATACATTTTCAGTCATCAATCGATAACCTTCTCTATTTGGATGAAAACAAATTGGTGAGTGATAACGAGTATCCCACTTAGTGTGTTCACCATTAGCATGGTCAAACGGAAGTGCATCAAAAGGATTCGGGTCCATATAAACATCTGTTTTGTATATCTCTTTCATCTGTTTATCTTCTCTTAACCAATAACTCATAACCTTAAGTTCAATACCTCTTTGTTTACAGAATCCTTCTAAACATTTAACATGATGTATTTGTTCGAACAATGGGTCTAAATCTTGGTCTTGTATAATTCTACCATACGCTCCACTTAGTGTACACATTCTTTCCGGGTCTCCACACATAAATGTTTGTGGTGCACCTCCACTATAAAAAGAATATCTGATTGAATCTGTTAAATATATAACCATCAGAGTTTCATAATCATCCCAAGGAAAATCCCAATACTTATCAGTTAAAAGTTTTAGTTGATATGAAGTCGAACTTGCACACTTACCTAAGTTTATTAATTTATCATATCCCAATTTTCTAACTAATTGTGCTGGCCAACCATTGTAATGAAAGGAACTTGTGTAAGTGTTTCTATACCAATTCTGTAAATCACTACCATGTATTTCCATTCTTCTACTTCCATCTATTGGAATACCTTCTGGTTCAAAGAATGGTTCGTTGGGGTACGCTCCATCTCCCTCTGTAAAAGAACATCCTAATGTGAATAATAGTTTCTTTTTCATAATATATTCTTTTTGTGCTTTATAGGGTTACCATTATACTCTATTTCCACATTTGGATTTTCAGGTCCAAATTTATTATTTGTATGTTCTTGTATGCAATCAAATATTTCTTGAGATGCCAACTCATAACCAAATTCATTTGGATGGTCACATATTTTAGAAAACTGTTCACGAGTAAAATTTTTTCTATCAAAAAATAATGAACCTTTCATATCTAATATGTTTTTAGAATCGTTGGTTTCCCTTAATGGTTTTAATATATCTGGATTACTATGACCTATATATAGTTCGAAATTATTTAATTCACAATAGTGTTCAAGAGATTTGATATAAAAGGATTGTTCTAAAACACAATCAGATACACCATTAGATACTTCTTGAATATATGCTCGATATAATTTATCACCCCAACTACCACCATTAAAGTTTAGAACATAACCATCGTGATAAAAAGATATCCTACATGGTTCTGTTAATAGCCAAAATATAGTTACATCGTAATCTTTAAAGTTTGGTTTATTATATTTTTCAAATAATACTTTGAGTTGGCCTGAGGTTGAAGAACCTCTATATCCCATGTTTAGAACTTTATCGAATCCCATCATCTTTCCTAATTTGGCAGGAATACCTTTTGTATGAAAGTTATGTAAATTCTTTTCAACAAACCTATCATACCTATCACCTCCTGGCCTGTAATCTGAGATTATGGTATTTGGTTCAATTAATGAATAATCATATATACCTTCACCTTCTATATAAGAACAACCTAATGTAATTAGTAGTTTCTTTTTCATTCGTTTGGTCTTGGGAATGATAAATTTCTTTTTTCATCATATACCATATACTGATATGCTCTATCTTCGTAATCTAATATATTGTTTAATGGTTTTTTAAATCTCCATATAAATTTTTCTTGATTAAACCACTTCCTAACATTTTTATTAGAAGCTTTATTAATTTTAGAATCTTCAAATTTAAAACTATATTTTGTATTCAATACTTCACCTAACTTCATTTCATTAGAATCTATATCAAAATATTTTACATCATATCCCATTTCTTGAAATTCTGTACTCCAAATAATAGCATCAGCACACCATGGTTTTGTATGACCTTCTTTTAGTATCTGACCAGTATGTATTTGATTTTGGCAATATGTAATAAAAATATCTTGTACAAAAGATTCTAAATCATTAAGAGAAACTGGATATGAATTTGTAAATGGGAGACCTCTTTCGAAATATGCCATTACCTCTTTCAATCCATCAATATCAATTTTACATTTAAGTTGATTTGATAATATAGTATTAATTAAAGTAACTCCCTCTCCTTCACTTGGAAATGTATTTACAAAATCTTGATATAATCCACCTGTTATCTTTTTATATGGGTCTCTGAATAAAAATAATATCTTCTTTATTTTACTCTTTCCATTAAATAGTTCTGTTAGGATTTTTAAATCTAATTTAGTTGTAGGTTTAACTTCTTCAGTAACCCAAATATCATTACCAAATTGTTTTTGACTTGGACTTAATGTATGTTTATCCGCTCCTCTTATTGTTTCTGCAAGATGTCTTAAATATGAAGAACCTTGTTTAGCTGTTGTTATTATTGCAGAATCTTTATATGTTAAAACATGAAGTTGTGCATATGAATATAACAACGGAATTTCTTTTCTATATTTTATTGATATTCTATCATTCATAATTTTACCACTTTCCCAATGGACATTTTGACTTGGGTGATAGAGTTTTAGCTGCTATATTACAACCACATCCATTGGTTCTATCACCAGTAATTACATGATAAGAGTATATGTAAGGTGAACAAGTATTGTTTTGTCTAATCTCACATTCATCACAATGTAATAATCTTTTCTTAGAAACCGCCTTAGTTACAGGGTCTACGGCGTTAAATTGGTCTTTAATTACATTACCCCAACCTTCTATTATTTCAACTACTTTACTCATTATATATAAATATATCTTTTTTTGAAAGTATAGTAATTACTACACTTTGGGTGCTCCCAATAGGACTCGAACCTATGACCTATTCATTATGAGTGAAGTGCTCTAACCAACTGAGCTATGAGAGCAAAAAATGGTGAACCAGACAGGATTCGAACCTGTGACCGTCTGCTTAGAAGGCAGATGCTCTATCCAGCTGAGCTACTGGTCCATTCTTTGTACCAAAGGCGGGAATCGAACCCGCACGAACATTACTGTTCAAGGGATTTTAAGTCCCTCGTGTCTACCTATTCCACCACTTTGGCATCTTTTACTATGTAAAGATACGAAATAAATTCCGTATTACCAAATTTTTACGTTAAATTTTTGTGATTTTTTTTAAAGCTTCTCTGTTACGAAGAATTTCTCATCGTAACTATCAACTGGAGGGTTCAAGTCTAACTCTACATTCTTAATTATATGGATACCTGCCATTTTTGATACGGTCATACCCACTCCTTTTTCATCTACTCCACCTATATGGAACGTTACTTCGGATTTATCTTCTAATATTGCGGTTACTTTATATGTTTTATACATCATATTCTATAAATTTTTTATATTCTTTCAGTTGTAGTGTATTATTAAGTATCATTTCAACCCATTTATCTGAACAAAATAGTCTTGATTCACTAAATGTATCTGATTTTTTATCTTTGATTCTAGCTTTTTCTAATTTATTTAAGATATTTTCGTTTATAGAAAAGAAATCACAATCTTTTGTTAATTTATTAAACATTAAAAAGTAAAAAACCACATCAGGATGACCAGTAACCCCAACACTACACTCTATTGGCCACTCATTTGAATCCCAAGTAGATTTTTCATTAGCAAAGCGTAGTGTTTGAACATAAGAATTTGGGCCATAAGTATCCAACATATATTCATCAACACCACCTTTATCAAAAATAGAGGTTTCATCTTCATAAGTCCAAAATTTATTAAAATCTATTTCTTTAAATTTATAATAAATGGATGGAAAAACTTCTTCAATACCTAAGCTTTTGTTTTTTGGAAATCTTTCTTTTAATAATGACATATCATTCTTCCAATTGTTAGAGTCATGTATGTGAAATTGTCGAATACTTTCATCAGGAAACTTATACCAACCCGAAAATTGTGAATATATTTGAGAAAAGTTGTATTTTATATTTTTAGATTTAAGAAAAAATTGAGTTTTTAGTATATTATCAATATATCTTTGAACAAAAAATTCTTGTGGGAGTGAATAAAGTGCGTTTTTATAATTAGTATATATTAATTCAAACTCATAATGTTCTTTTATTCTCGAATCGTGCCAAGATTCTACACAAAAATATTCAGTATCTTCTATTTTACCTACTGATATATTATCATCTGCATATATCTGAATGTTATCTTGGAGATATTTAACTAAATCTGTTTCAATAGTGAAACCTTGATAAACTTCTTCTGGTGATTTATGTACTCCTTTATTAAATTGATATATTCCTTGAGAGGTATCTCCTGGAAATTTTTTCCAATTTAACCAATCAGTTGGAATTTCCATACCTTTATCAATAGGAAATGATACTCTTCCAATCTCAGAAAACTCAACATGACAGTAAATGTTCCAAGGTTTAGCTCCAAGTTCTAATAATTTACCAATTGTATAGATTATTGAATCTGATTGCCAATCTGAACCTTGAGATGAACCAGATACATTTATAAAAATTACTTCATCTGTTGATTCAAATAGTAATTGTTTTTTTACATCTATTCCAATATGATAAAGTTGTTCACTTTTGTTTCTTACATTGAATAACGAATCTGTTAACCTACCATAAGAACATCCACTTTCTACAAAGAACTTTTTATTTGATAAATCTATCCCCATAAGTATGCCCCATATCCAATTAATAAGTTGAGGTTTACTACAACCAAGTTCCATTGTTTAGCTAACCAAACTTGTGGTAATGATAATACCGCTCCTGCTAAGTAAGTATATGCTCCCATATTATCATAAGGTAAAAGATAGGGAGACATCATAATAAAAGCAGTACCCATATATCCTAACCTATTACCCATCCTTTCAGCAGGTGTAAGTTGTCTTTGTTTAACCAAAAATCTCATAAAGAAAGTAACCCAAGTTCTTTCACAACTTCTACAAGTTTTCTTACTCTTGTTCTTATAGAAGAAATTAGGTTTCTTCTTTTTACATACATTACACTTTCTCATTCCTCTTTATTGTTATCAATTAACGCTTCAATAAATCCAATAATGAAAGCAGTAAATGTTACAGGCCAGAATACTATCATTCTGAATCTATGTCCATTGTTTTGGATATTGCCTTCGTTTAGTAAAGCCCATATAACTCCACATATTAAATAATAAGATAAATACGTCATTTTGTTAATTGTTTAGGTTGTTCCATCCACTTGTTAAATGGATGTGAATTAAATTCTCTTGCTATTTCTTTTAGTTTCTTTTCTTCTTCAGTATCGTGTCTTAACCAACTTGAATCCCATTCAATAGAATCCCAAAATTTAAAAACATCTCTACCACAATCTTCCCACCTCTTCATCATGATTCGTTGAGGTAACGAACCATACTCTTTTTGTTCTAATCGTGCTTCTTCAAAATCTTCTTCTGTAAACATAACTACTAATATACGAAATTTATTTTACAATTCCAAATTTATTCTTAACTAATTCTTCTGCTTGTTCTCCCCAAAATCTACCAGCCTTTGGTCCACCATTACATTTACCATCTGATTCACCTGGTATTTTAATCCAAAGATACGCATCACATTTTGGATAAGAAGTATCTGTTGAAGGGAATTCACCTAAACCTCTTCCTTGTGGATTACACCATTCATCATCTTTAGGCCCTTGTCCATTTCTTGAGGTATCGATTACAAATCTATCTGTATCTCTCCACTTTAAAATCTTTCTACTCCACCTTATACATTCTTTGGTAGTTCTATAATTACATGAGTTAACAGAAAAACCTCTAACTTTAGGATTACTGATTTTATCTAATAACTCAGCTACCACTTTAGGTTCTAACCAATTGGAGTGTCCAACATCTATATAAAAAATACCATTACAATTATTAGTTAAATATTCGAGGGATTTCTTCATTAACTCTAATCTCCATTCTTGTTCTTCTTTTGGTAGGTGAGTAGAATGTGGTAGAGCATCTGGTTCATATATTACTATTGGAGAATCTTCACCTACTCCTTTAGCGAATCTTTCTACATAATCCATATATCGTTCCATATCTTTAGCACCACCTTTTGAATATTGTCCAATATCTCTGTTAGGAATATTGTACATAACTAAGATTGGAAGATGTGGATGTGCTCTGTTAAGTAGCCTTCTGATACTCTTCTCCATATGTTTCTTTGGTTTCTTTGGATTATCTCCATACCAAAAAGATTGAGGTTGTTCAAATATCTCAGATGATAAAGGATATGAATCTCTGTAATTTTTGATTCTATCAAAGTCGTTAACCCAAAAAGGATATTCCATGTTTTATTTATAAATGAGATTATAATACTTTTTATGAATCAAAGTGTAATAGTAATAATCTTGTCCTACTACTCTTCGCATAATATTAACTATTTGTTTATTTTCTTTATTGGAAGTATTCATGAATTGATTAGAAATTGAATTTAAAAACCTTTCATAAAAATCTCTATGTGATTGAAACGCTTCTACTCCATCTTTAAGAACTTCAGGATGATACTCAGATATTAGTTTTCGTAAATCTCCATCTGGTGAATCAATATCAATTATTCTTAATTTTGTTTTATCTATGTTTGGATTGAGTTCAAGAAAGTTATATAAAGTTTCATTATATAACATATGATGGCCTTCAACTATCCCATTTTCAGATGATTGTAGGTTTTTCATTTTATTTAAAACCAACTTATTGATATTATCATTAGATAACTCACTAATATGATATACACTACCTTTTCCAAGTATTCGTTTTAATAGTGGTGAATTGTTATATTCAAATTTTAATTCTTGAATAACACCACTTACCCATTTCTTGCAAGAATTTCTTATAGGTATTATTAAATCCTTTTCTGATGTACCATCTACAATTTTATAGAATTCGTTAAATTTTACCTTTTCTTCAGGATTAATATTTTTATAAAATCCCATTGATTCATAAAATACATCACTAAAGATTGCTTGGTTATAATCTTTATTACTTAGTTCATATTGAGTTAATAGATTGTTAACTAAACTACTTCCGCCTTTCATATAAGTGAATATACCAAGTTTATCGGTTTCATAAAATAACGGAGATATAAAATTAGGGTTTTCAAATCCAAGTGAATTATTTGGTATATCGAATATATTGTTGATTAAAGTATTGATACCTTTTTTATCATTGGATATCAATTCTTTTCTTTCATTAAAATTGTAATCTGTTGCATCCATGTTACGATACTAAGTGATATACAACTGACCAAAATATTATAGTTCCTACAATAGAAATCAAACATCCAATTCTTGGGTCTCTTTTAATGTTATTAACCTCATCAATTTTCTTTTCTTCTGATGATAGTGGAAATAAAGATTTCCATTCTTTATGATTTTTCTTCATTTTCTCTTTTTATATGTTTGTACAAATTAGATATTGAATTCAATCTATCAGCATCTCTGCCGTAGTATTCACCACAATCTTTAAGATAGTTCAAAAACTTAAGTTCTCTTTGTAACTCCCATTGGTAAACTTTATTGTTACCTTTACAATAGTAACTATATATAGTATCAAAAAAGATATTTATCCACTTCATCTTATTCTCATCTATTCTTTGTAAATCTACTCTCATCTATTTTCTCTCTTCCAATTGTTATATTCATTAGCTATCATATTGAGTACTTCTGCTTGACCTTCGTAATAATGTCCTTTTTTTATTACCTCGGCAATTACCTCTCTAACTTGCATTCCTACCTCTTCGGTAAATCTGGCCATATTATCTTTTACGAAGTTATCCATCTTCTTTAGATTCTTCAATTGTTCTTTATCTACGAATGTTGCGTTATTATACATTATACCATTTTATATCTCTATGTTCTTTTTTGTTTTAACCAATCTACCCAACTTATTAAGTAAACCTTTTTCATAATCAGAGTACTTTCCTCTGAGTATAACTTCTTCAACAAGATATTGCCATTCGTTCTCTAATATTCGAAGTTGATTATGTAACCATTGTTTTTGTTTTAGGGTAAGTATGTATTTGTAATGTTCTTTCATTTAGTATATTTTATTAGTTCTATTATAATAACAATCAAGTAGTTCTTCTGCTACTTCTAATGAGATACGATTCTCATTGTACATTTTCCAAATTAATTTATTCATTATTTATCTATTTTTTAATTTTTCATCATAATATAGCTGTAATATCAGATACCATATTTCTTTAGGTAATCTGATAAAAATAACTTTAAACCATATTAAGAGAGTTTTCATATAAAATTTATAACCTCGATTTCGGTAACACTAATACTACATTCAGCACACATAAGGATAAAGAAGAATAAGAACTATGTAATTTTAAAGATAGTAAAGATATACGTCATATACATACATAACCATAAGATAACCATCCACTTAGTAAACGGATTATCCATCATCACTAACATCCTTTTAATAATATACCTAAACTCTTTCCATAATTTTCTCATAATCTTCATTTAAAAATTTAAACCTCCTACTTCCCTACTGAGGACAGTATAGGATTCGAACCTATGTATAAGGATTTGCAATCCTCCACCTAACCACTCGGTCAACTGTCCATATATTATCCGTTAACCTCCTCCATCGAACTTAAGGAATAATATGTTATCTTTTAAAGTGAACACATAGTACAAGGTGTTCATCTTTCCCAAAATCCTTCTCCTTATGACTCTTGATATATCAAGCTACCCTTGGGGGTAGGAGAGGGTGTTTTTCTATGCGATAAAAAAGCTTACCTCGATATGCAAACACCTCCGACCCCTCCATGACAAAATGTCATGTTCGGAGTTACAAGAAACCTCGGAAGGGTACTACCCTCCCAAGTTCTCATTTTCTGCAAGTATCACTACATCGGAGAGTTGAGATTTTACATACTTTTCTTTAGAAGATATCAACCTCTCACTCTCGAAGGTTTCTATAGCTAGATGAGCTTTCTCAAGAGAGATGTATCTCCTATCTACAAAGTAACTTCTTACTTTAGGTGTCTTTATTATAGTAACCATATCTGGGAAACTATCTGTCGGTGTATCTTCTATGATACAATTTCTGTGTTTGTATTGCTTATTCATATATAGTATTATGTTTATGTTATATAGTAGTAAGTGTGCTGTTTACTATATTAGCACACTTACCGAAATTTCTTTTTAGTTACAACCCATAATAGAGTCAATGTTCTTAAGAACACTCTTACTCATGTATTGCTTATTATATCCTAACCAACCACCGTATTTCTGAACTACGTTCTCAATCCATACTTTTTCATTATCAGTAGGAGTGTAATCTAAGTCGGTGATTTGTAACCACTTGTTCCACTCAGCCATCCAATAGTGTTTAGTTCCCCAATTTGGTTTGTTCTCTATAAAGATATAAGAAGGGAAGTATTTCATAGGAGTTCCATTATCGGTACAAGGAGAATCTTCTCTCATCTCGTACATATCAATCATACCATTGAAAGAACCACCTTTCAACATATACTCCCATTGTTTGATTTCTTCGTAAATCACCTCATCAACTGGCGAACCATCTGAATTACACACATTCACTCTTACAGAAGAACCTCCACTATATACATCAGAAGTGGAACTCACAACTATATCTTTAAAGTTTTGTTTTACGAATTGTTTGATTATCGAAGCAACCACCTTTGCTCTCATATACACATAAGGTTCGTTGTTGTTATAGGTATCGTAACCTATTGATTCTGAAGGGATTAGGAAGTCATTTCCTTTAATACTGATTTTTACTTTTTTAGATTTCATACTTTTAAGGTTTTTATTATCACTCATTTACATAGTAAATATACGAAATCTTTTTGAATTATACAAGCTTTTTTTCAATTATTTTGCATTTATTTATAGGGTTGAGAACCGATATCTTCAAATATAGGGTTTACTACCCACCCACTGCCACCCTAAAGATACGAAAAATAAATGATATATACAAGCTTTTCGGTATTTATTTTTCATGACAATTTGTCATATAGACAAAAAAAACCCACCAAGAAGGAGACCTTCAAACTTGGCGGGTGGTTCGGACGAACTCTTAAGGATAGGAGAGTGTATGTGGGCCTCCATTTTTAATAACCATGGGAAACCCCTAACCCATGGACTTGTACGATTGCTCGAGTATCTTTCATCGCCTATAAAGACTTACATCGTTATTGTGTAGGAATTGGTAGGAATCGAACCTACTATAAGAAATACCTCGTGTTTCGAACCACTTTCATCTCCGCAACAGAGAAGTGATATCTTCCCACCGAAAGGAAGTAGAGGAGCAACCCTCATATTCTAATGCAATTCCAAATTTTTTCAAAGAACTGAGTTGACTAGAGTACTTTCTCAATCATCAAACTCATTTACTATGTAAATATACGAAAAAAAATCCATATATCCAAGCCTTTTTTGACTTTTTTTTAACTTTTTTTCAATTCTTTCTGTTCTGTGTATATCCCTACACCTAAGAATAGGGTTAAGAACGTAAAGAATCCTAAGCCTTCAAGAGGATATTCCATTAAAAGGTACAAACCTCGAAAGAAAAACTTAATTGCTTTCGGTAAAAGGAATAAAAGAACTCCTATACCCACTCCTATGAGTGTTAATACTAAATACTTTTTCAATTTTCTCATTATATAAAGGGTTTAACTAACTTATAATCCTCTTCAGATAACTCCTCGTACCAATCGGCAGAGACCTCATCATCCAAAAGAGAGATTTCACAACTTAAATCAGGTAAATCACTACCACTAAATTGTGGATAAATCATTCCTGTATCGGGGTCGAGTAAACTCCCCACACTTTTCAACTCTATTAACTGTATTCCTATCATATCTCAATCAATTACAGTACTAATATACGAAAAATATTTCACATATACAAGCTTTTTTACACTTTTTTTTCATTTTCTTTGGATTATCACTTAAACTCCCACCCACAACCACCCTAAAGATACGAAATTTTTTCCACAATTCCAAATTATTTTCATGACAATGTGTCATATGTCGGGTTTTTGGGTGAAAAAGTTATCAACACCCCCAAAAAGTTATTAACATGACATTGTGTCACGCTCGCTTACGGCTTAAATCGGAGTCCTCGCAAATCCCCTATAATATGTGAACATGACAAACTGTCATAATGTGTAAGGAAAAAAAATCTGCTACAAGACAAACACACATGAGCTCACCCGATATAGTGACATAGTGGTATTTGGTGGTAAAAAGTGGGAAGTGTTATATATCAAATTATGACATAGGGTGTAAAAGTGTATTCCTTAAGAACATATAGGACTTCGTAGGAGGTTGCCACACTTCATAGGGGAGTTTCTAAGGTTATTTCTCCCCCTATGTAATAAAGGAGTACGGATACAATCTCAGAAGGGTTTAAAAGAGAATTCTCAACCTCGTTCTTGCTCGTGGTTTTAGTATGGGAGTATGGGAACTTGGGGAGTAGGGGATTATGGGAGTACTAAGGGAGTATTGAAGTAAAAGGGAAATGTGTTCATCTAATCCCTTCCCTCATGTAAATCCCCTTCTATATCTTCTTGTGTTATCTTAATAGACTTATCTTTATGTATATCCTTACGAGGTGCTGAATCTTTATTATCATCTTTACCAAGTTTAAGGACTTCTCTGAAAGACAATAGGAGGAAGGCAAGTGGAATCCATACTCCATACGGTGAACCCCATCTCATATCAATTGATAATCCTATGATAACAAGTAGTCCAATCCATATAAAGAACGGTATCCAAAAGTTTGATAATTTCATATTACAAGTTTGTGTTTATATTAAATATTACTATCAATAAAAAATAAGGGTGAAAATTTTTTTGGCGACTCTTCGAACCCCCCACGACAAAAGAACGAAAAGGGATTAGTTGTGTATAAGGGATTAGTAATCATAATCATCATCAATATATTCTACTTCCTTTTTAATAGGTCTTTCATCAACCCCATCTTCGTATGCGGTTTCATCATCATCGGGTTCAATCTTGTATTGCTTTTCGTATGAAGAGGATTTATCAACTTGATTCCATTCATCATTATAATAACGGGGAGTTCCCTCGTTGTTCAAAGGGGGTTCGATTCGTGATTGTTTCATTTGATTGTATCTATTATGTTTTGTGCTATTATATTATGGAATTCCATTGATGGATGTGAATCTCCTCCATTGGGTGATGTTATAAACATTACCTTTCCATCCTTTCCATGTGTAAGTAAATCATCTATACTCCTATTGGAGTTATCATCTTTACCAAGTTTTATATGAAGTAGTTTTGATTCAAGATAAGAAGTAAAATCATTATCATACTCACTCGAACCTCTTATTAGAATTGGTTGTATGCCATATGATTCAACCTTTTTAAATAATATTTCAATCTCGGATAGTATTTGTTCTTTTAATAATTGATAATACTGAGTAGGTTCTAATTTTAAATGAAACAATTCTTCTTGGTAACCATCATCATCGTAATAAGGCCCTAACTTAGTCTTTTCATCACCATATTCAAGATAACACCTTCCTGGCCATGATAATTGAAATAGAAGTACCGAAAAATCTGTTGGTTTGTGTGGGAATCCATCTCCCATTATCCTTTCACAAAATTCTAAAGATTGTCTTTCATCACCTGTATCACTCAAAAAATCATTCATTATATAGAATGTATTGAAGTAGTTACTGACAATATCTGTATATCGTAAATGTTTGTTTAATTGTATATTGGATATGTTAGATGTATCTTTGTTGTAATTGTTATTATACAACCACAACCCATAACCTTTTGCGATTGAACAACCAACCGAAACGATACCTTTCATTTTATTTTTTATTGATTGGTTTCTCTCGAACATCTTCTAACTTTTCTGAGAGTTTTTCTATAAGGTCTTTATTACCTCCACCTTTTTTCTCTTGTTCTTTTCTGATGGTGTTTTCTAATAAACCTATTATTTCTAATTTTCTTTTTTTGCTCATATCTGAATCTTTGTGGTTTTGTTCGTAAATTGTATCTATTACTTCTTTTATTATTTGACAATCCTCGTATCTCTCTATACCTTCCATATGATTTAATAAATCATAAAGATTTCCTAATGGTATAAGATTTACAATTGTTCTTCTTCTAATAGTTCCCTTTTTATAGCAACCCAACATCCATTCCAAAGATTTTACTCTCATTTCAAATAGAGCCTCTTCGTTAAATCCTTTTAGTTTGTTTCTATAATAATATTCTTCGGGTGTCATTAGAATCTTTGTATTTTTTCTTGGAGTTCTTTTACTCGTTGACACATCTCATATTCTTCCTCTTCAAGAGACCATTCTAATATTTTATTCAATGTATCATTCATGTGTGATTTAGAAACAGCAAAGTCAAAGGCCTTTGGTTTACCTCGTAACAGAACCTCAACTCTTGCACATTTATGTTCTTCAATATTTTCATTAATCATTATTTCACAACCAATTAATAATTGTGGCATAAGAATAGATTTACCAACACCTTGAGTCCACTCATAGATATCAGTATCTCCTAAATATATTGTAAGTATTTTTGTTTCTTCTTCTATCATTGTTTAACATCTACAATTACCATTGCAAGATTTTCTTTACCTGATTTTTCTGGTGTAATACCTGTAATTTTCCAATCAATTCCACCATATTTTAACTTTCCACCAACATTCAAACAAGGTCCTCCTTCAAAGTCAAACATTGTTTGGTTTCCATCCTCATCCTGTGAGCCTCTTGAATATAGGGATTCTCCCATAATTCGGATTCTTGTTGGTGAGATTTTTTCCATGACACGTTCATTTCCGTATCTATTCTTCACAATTTCCATATACATCTTCGTTTGTTGTTTCAGTTTATTTTTACTTTAAGTCTTTTATTTTATTATTGTAGTGTGATTCTACAATCCATTTATTTTGATTCCCATACATCTTATAGTATTGGTCTATGTAGTTTCTTGCACATTTTAAATGAAATATATTTGTACAAGAATTTACAACATTACAAACCTTTCTTAATACCGTCTCTTTCATATCTATAAATATTTGGTTATTATTTTTATAACTATTGGTGTATGAAGTACAAATCCTTTTTTATAACTTGTGAGAAATACCTATTTAAAGATTTTTGATTAAAATGTGTTTCAAATTTAGCATCACTTACAAGTGGTTCATGTTTTTTAATATACTCTTCCAATGAAACTTTATTGTTCATAAAATACCACATTACAGGAGTTTCATCACCTATTATATCTACTTGCTCCTCATCATTTATTCTTATTATCTCATCTATAATTTTTATATCATTACAAAAAACAAAAGAAGTATTTGGAACAATATAATCATTGTTAAACTTCCAATGATATTTTTCAATAACTTCATGGTGTTTAATAAGATATTTTCTATCCGTTTCAGATATATCTTTCCACTCTTTTAATACTATATCTTTATAATCGGTTGGAAATGAATAAAGTGGTACAAGAAAGTTGCTGTGTAACTTGTTGTAAAAATTTGAATCAATTGGTTTTTGTTGTACCATATCCCAATCTAAAAAAATTGTACCATCTTTGTTCGATTCCACTCCATATTTTATTGCCATCAACTTATGTTTGAAAAAAGTATCAGATTCTTCAAAATATTTAGAACCATATTCGTATGGAGATTCTGATACAAGTTTTGTTTCAAATCCAAACGATTTTATAAACTTTTCGTTTTCTTTACCCCACACATATACCAACTCATTTAAATCTTCACCCTTTGATGTATTCTCAATTTCTTTTCTGTGATGGCCATTGTGATGGTCTAAATCTCCCCAAAATGCTCGTATAAATCTTGGTTTCATATTATCGATGTTCAAAGTAGTTATCTTTTTTTACAATAGAGGTAACATAATCATTAAACTTGTTTTGAAGTAACATCCACCAATCCTCATCATGTAGTTTACCTGTAATAACTTTTGGTTCATGGTTTAGAATATAATCCTCTAATGATAGATTTTTAGATTGTACATATGCAGTTATTACAAATTCATCTGTTAAACATTCAAGATTTAAATCAATTGAGAGTTTTAATAAATCAATATTTTTATCTCTACAATAAATCAACCCAGCATTAGGTACTATATAGTTATCCTTCCACTCATATGAATATTTACCAATTAATTTTTTTAGTTTTGTGAAAAACGGATTGATTTCTTCTTTCTTTGTTTCTTCTATCATCCAATCAATTGATTTTTTAGGATAGATGTAAAGAGGAGCCTGCAAAGAACCACCTGAACGTAGAATTTTGTAAAAGTTCTCATCTAAGTTTTTTGTTACATTACAATCCCAATCTAAAAATAAAATCTCATCCCAATCTTTTAAGGCCTGATTTATAGTGTACAGTTTATGATTTGGACTTTTATGGTCATAAAAAATATGGTCTGATGCCAAATCTCTGTTAAAGTTATCTTCAGATATTAGTTTACATTCATATCCCAACTCACTTATAAATTTGTAATTATCCACACCCCAAACATAAACAAGTTCGTTTAAATTATCGTTTACTGCGTTTTTTATTTGGTTAGGATATCTATCACCCATCCTATGTAAATCTCCCCAAAAGGTTCTTACAATTTTCATTAATATTTTATCTTAATCCTTTTGTTGTTTTTCTACCTAATGATATTGCAATTTCTGATGGAGTTTGTCCCATCTTAACTTGTTTCTTGTACCACCAATATAAATCTTCTGTTGTTCCTTTACCTCTTTGTCTTTCATGTGCCTTATCCCACAAATCCTTACCAAATTCCAACTCCAATTCTTTTCTTAATTGATGTAATCTTGTTTGTTCTTCAACTATACCAACCTCCATCAACTTCTGTTCTTTGATTCTCTTCATCTTGGCGTGTTGGTGTGCCTCGTGTTTCTTATCATTTATATCTTTAAGGTGAGAAGTTTCCATATATTCATTGTACATTTTATTGTACAAGTTACGATTATCATCTGCCTCCAAGAAGTAAGGTGAATATTCAAAATCACCATTTCGGATTTTAAGTAATAATGGTGAATATGATTTCAAAGGACGTTTTCTGTATTTTCCTTGTGTATAATATCTGAATGGATTGTATGCCATGGTTTTATGTTTTAATATTAATACAAATATACGAAAAAATATTGAATTAAACAAACATTATATGATATTTTTTTCAAGAAATCCTCCACTACGAATTCTTTTTTGTGCACTTTCAACTATCCAATCCCACTCAGATGATTGAGAACTTTTGATATTTGGAACACCATCTGAGTTTAGAATCATCTCATGTACTCTGTTTTGATTTCTTTTGGCCTTTTCTTGAACCTTTTCATTTAAATAATCCCAAACTTTGTTAGAACCCCATGGTTCTGTTTTTTTCAGTTTATTTATTGATTTTACAAGTTCATATATTCTTTCTTCCAAATCTTCAACTTCATCAAATTTATAATCAAATAATTCATCATATGGTTCAATACCAAATCTTTCATGTAAATCTTTATGAAATCCTTTGTTTCCAACTACTACAAATGGTATTCCTAATAAAAGTGGAATCCATGTTTTTTCGGTAACAAACGTTGGGTCTGTATTACTCCAACCTGTTTCTGGTACGATTTGAAATAAACTTTGTTTTAATTCTATTGGAATATCCCATTCAAAACTTGGCTGGTCATGTTGATAATTTTCCTTAATCCATTCTTGTGATGGTAAGAGTTTTTGTTCAAACTCTCTATGCCATATAACATCTCTTTCCTTATGTGATACAGGATGAAGGAAAGAATATGCGGATTTATCATGAAGTAAACCGAAATCATCTAAAACTTTCATTAAAGTTCTTCGATGCCATTTACTTCTGTTTATCATAGTTGTAAACAAATATTTTTGCTCCCTTTTAGTAGAATTATAGTTTTCTACTCTGATTTCTCTCGCAGATTCGTATAACCAAAATGTATCAAAGTTTATTAATTCACCCTTTTCTCTATACTGATTATAAAATGGACTATCAATGGCTCCAACCATTATTCGTGTTTTCTTACTTTTAGGCCATCTTTGTGGAAATGGATTGATACAATATTCTCTTGGAATGAAAATATCATAAATATAAGATTCATCATCTGGTAATCTATTTACAGTTTTAGATGTATTTCCATCTTCTTCTGAAAGTTGTAAATAAATCTCATCCGTCATCTTATGAATATCTTGGTTAATAAGGTATTTTTTCATTAAAGATTTTTCTTAAACCACTTTATTAAAATACTTGCAGTTTTATAATTTGTAGCTAATGGTACATTGTGAACATCACACAATCTCATTAACATACTGATATCAACATCATGTGGATGTTTATCCAATGGGTCTCTCATAAATATAACACCAGTTATTTCTCCATTTACAACTTTAGTTGCAATTTCTGCATCACCACCAAGTGGACCAGAGTTTACTGTTTCTAAGTTTTTGATTCCAGCGTGTTTACAATGTTTACCTGTTGTACCTGTGGTAACAATTTCTACATCCTCTCTATTGAAGAAAGGTAATCTTTTTGATACAAAAGCAACCATATCCGCTTTCTTGTTATCATGTGCTATAAGTGCAAATTTCATAACTTAATGTGTTTATATTTAAATTCATTTTTAAAATTTTGGAATCCAATTGCTGCATTTTCTTCCCACTTGTCAATATCTCCATCATCACTAACCCATTTGTATGATTTGAAATCAACTCCAAATTCTTTACAAACATAAGCAAGTGAGTAACATTCCATATCTACAATATCACAGGTATTTATCATTTCTAAATATTTGTTTGCATAATCTGCACGAGTATTATCATATATCTGGTCTGTTGTAAAACATTTAATTCCACTATCTGAAAGTTTTAATTCACAGTTTGGTGTTTCTGGTGTACATCCATATTCTGCAAATGGTCTTACATCTATATTATTGTAAGTAGTTCCAACCTCAATAACTTCACCAACTTTATGATTCTTTAGATTTCCACACGAACCAAAGTTGACTACTAAATCGGGTTTAACAAGTTCTAATATTCTTGTTAAGTTCATGGCTGAATTAATTTTACCAATACCTGTTTGGAAAATTGGTACACCATGTATATCTTTTATTCCACCATGTTCCAATGGTGTTGCTGATATTAATATAATTTTATCCATACGTTATCAAACATTTTACATCATGGTCTTTTACAATACCAATATCCATTAAACATAGTTTATCAATAACTTCTAATCCATGGCCATTAACTAAACCTTCCGCGGCTTTCATCGTACCACCAGTTGCATATACATCATCTACGATTACAACTTTACCCAAATCATGTTGGGGTAGATAAGCCATTTCAAATGAATCTTTACCATATTCCAATCCATAATCAACTCTCATCAATCTACTATTTCCTAACTTACCTTTTTTTCTGATTAACCTAACTCCACCACCAAATAACATTGAAAGTGCGGATGCAAATATGAATCCTCGTGATTCTAACGCTATCCAATAATCAGGTTTTGTTTCTAAGAGGTTACCCATATCTTTAATTGCATCCATAAACACAGTATGGTTTGCAAGTAATGGTTGAATATCTCTATAAGTTATTCCTTGAATTGGAAAGTTATCTATCTTTCCTATGTATTCTTTATAGTAATTCATGAATACGATACACAAGTTAAATATTCTTCTACTTTTTCTGAAAATAACATATCATAAACTTTTTTACCAACTTCACTTGGGTCAATAGTAATATGTTCAGATGCATATCTTGTTGCACTTGAGATATCGTGCTCTGAATATCTTGGTCTTGTTGAATCTAATTCACCATTTAGATATTCTGCAAATTCTTTTGATTGTAACCATTCTTCATATTGGTAACCAGAATCTGCCATTTGGTTTGTTAAATGAGAGTTCTCCATCTCATTTATCATTTGTTCCTTAACTCTTCCCATTTTTTAAATTCTTTAATTGTGTTTCTGAAAGTATTCCTCTTTTTTCTTTTTGTTCTTCCTTTGGTAATGAATATTTTTTGACCAAAGTTTCCAACCAATCTTGTTTTGTTTTACTCATTTTTAATTATACTTATTGCTTTTTCTACATTATCTAAAGATGCCTGAATTTCTGAACCATCTGAGTAGTTCAAATCCCAACTTCCATCTTGTAACATCTCAAAATCTTCTTTGAGAGTTTCTAATATTTTTAATAACTCTTCATTCATTTTACACCACCATTTTTAATTGTATTAATCATGGTTACTATTTGACCATGCCACTTACCATAGGTATCTCTTGATTGTTCATCAGAATTTTGTTCACATCTTCGTTTCATATCAACAGATACTGCTTCTAATATTAACAATAATACATCTTTCATCTTATAATACTAAAGGATTGAACTTCATTACACTTAACACATACATCTGTATCAATTCTACCTCTTACACAAGAGTCATGTTCCCATAGATTAACTAACTTGGGATTTTCACAAGTACATTTTCTATCTGTACATTCTTTGTTTGAGAAGTGTTTTAAATCTCTATGATTTATCCAATCTTCTCTTAAGAAGGCAATACCTGGTTTCCACCACATTGGTATTCCACTCTTTGCATTCATTATTTCTCTATCACTCATAATTTAACTTTTATATTTACCCAAATATACGAAATTATTTTGAATTATCCAAATTATTTTCACAATTTCTTTTATGTCTGAACCAACCACCACATTTACATTTAATATAATGTACAGTTGTTGCTATGATTGGTAACGATGCCATTGTGTTCCAAATGTTTGGGTGAAAGTGTTCACCACAGATTCCAAATATGTGTCTAAAAAATTCTATCATTTTTTCCAAATCCAAATTGGTTCACCAAAAGCAATATTTTTTGTATCTTCAGTTTTTTCTTTTAGATGTTCTTCAAAGTATTCACTCTTAGCATTTCCTGCACCACCTGAATTAAATCTCTTGGTCATCTCCATTCCGATACAACCATAATAAGTTAATCCTTGTGATTCTAAAAATTGATTCATAGGATTACAGATATCAAAATAATCTTTTTCTTTTGGGTTGTACACATCTGCAATATTCACTGCCAATATTCCACCTTCTTTCAATGTAGGAATTAATTTACCAAGAGTTTTCTGTAAAAAGTTTTTATTCCAATCATCGATTGTTTTATATCTTACCCAACTTTGTGTATCTTCATCTGAATATCTTTCAACATCAAAATATGGAGGACTGGTGAATATAGTATCAAAAAAGTTATGATATACGGTGAATTCAACATCTTCTGCAGGTGAACAAATCAAATCAACTTGTTTTGGTTCTTCAAAGAATGTTTGATTCTTTTTGTAGAACTCAACTTGTTTTTTGTAGTTAGGATGATTTAATGTATTGGGGTCAATCCCAACATAATGTTTTGTAGTTTCACCACAATAGAATCCTGCCAATCTATCTCCCCAACCTGCTGAGAAATCCAATACATTTTCTGATTTGAAGTAATCGTAGAATGCTTTTGCAATAGATGGTTTGAATTGGGATGCAACATACTTTCGTAATGTAGTTGCCATTCTGATTGATTGTAAATCTACTTTGGTTAGAACCTTTTCTAAACTCCAAAATGCTCTTACGATAGTTTTGATTCCTTTTACTGTCTGCCAAGTTCTCCAACCTGATGGGGTTCTTGTCCAATCTACCTTCCATCGATTTTCGATATGAAATGGATTAGATGCATTGTTACCTTTGTTATCTCGTTTGAAATACTTTGGTGTTAGTGGATAGTTTGATTTTCTTTCGTTTCTTGGAAACCATTCTTTTTCTACCAACAAATCTGGCCACTTGATTCCTTTCAAAAGGTTAAGTGATTTCAAAGTTTCTTTTTCTGATATATCTGGTATTGGACAAGGATAGGTGTGTAAACATTTAGAAAGTTCATCTACCACCTCATCTTTTTCATAAGTTTTAATAATATGTTGCCACTCATCTTCTTCAATCTGAAGATAAGGTTTCATGTTGTAATATTTTTGAAATATCTCTTTTAAGTTTTTACTCATTTCTATCAATATAACTTACAAATCTATGAATCATTTCTTTGCACTCATCTAAGTTATCACAAATCATCTTATCATGCCAAAAACCCCACAAACCAAAAAACCATCTATCGTTCCATTGTATAACAAATGTTGATTTGTTTTTTACAATAGTTTCAATAATTCGAAATCGTTTGTAGTGTTTCATAGATTTAGAAATAGAGAGGTGAGCTTTGTTAAACCGCTTTCCACCTCTCTTATTTCAATGTAAATAATTGATAACCTTAAAACTGAGGGATATCATCCCCTTCAGTACCTTCGGTGTCCACTTCATTGAAAAGTGGTTCACCATTTTCATCTTTTTGATACTTCTGTACCAATTGTTTGATGTAAGTTCTTTCAGAATCAACACCACCATCTTGTGAAAAGAATGGGTAGATTGAAATCTCAGCGGCCTCACCTAATTCGAAACCATCGTAAAGTAACCCAGCCATCTCAACTGAAGCCCTTGTGGAAACCATTGAAGTTAGTTTACCATTTTCACTCATTGATTGAGTTCTCGTGTGGTGAGCTATTTCTGAAATAGCCTTCAAATCATCCTCATTCACTTCTGGGAACATGAACTTTAACAAACCAAATTCTTTAACATCATCAAGAACATCCATTTCGATAGTAACAAATCTATCTAAGATTGCTCTATCCATAACTCTTGTTGAGGTATATTCGTTACCAATGTTAGCCGTAGCGATGAAAGTAACACCTTCAGCCACATTCACAATTGGTGAACCTTCAGCCTCATCCAATCTCAAGTATCTCTGTCCTTGGTCAAGAACAGTCATTAAGATATTCCACGCATCTGGGTGAGCTCTCGATAACTCATCTAAGAGAATCACTGCGTTTGGAGTTTTGATTGCCGTAACAAAAGCGGATTCTGAGAAGAATGTACCTTTTTGTTTATCGAAGTGAGTATTACCAATCAAAGTAGCTCTCGGGTCTTGAGTAGCTCCAAGGTTGAAATAGAAATCTGGTCTATCCAACGCTTTTACAAGAGCTTTGGAAGCCATGGTTTTACCACATCCACTTGGACCGGTCATCATAATATTTTTAGCTCTCACCGCACTTCTGATAAGATACTTCCATTTAAGTTCTTCCATAACCAATTCAGTTGGTTTTAGATTTACCGAACCTTTGTGGATAAAATCCTTAATAGCGGTGTGGTCACCTTTATCTTCGAATTGTACACCACCTTCTTGTGTATTCATAGGAATAACCAAAGAGTTATATACATCCATATCAACTTTTCTGAATGTTTTCTTACCATTCTTATTGATATAAGCTTGAACTGCTTTCCCTTCATTGAAAGCTCCTTTCCTTACACCGGTAGTTGCACCGAGTGTACCAACTTTTACCCCTTGGGTATCGATTAGTTTAAATGTGTTACCAAATTGTTCAACTTTGTAAACTTCGTTTGGTACATAACCTGTTTGAATTTCATTCATAATTTTAAGTTTTAAGTGTTATTAATTATTATCTCATTTACTATGTAAATATACGAAAAAAAATTGATATATCCAAGTCTTTTTTCATTTATTTTTGTAAAAATAATTGGTTTAGTGTTTTAGTGATTTGATTAACATTCTGAACATCAATCATCTTAGCTCCTTTACCATACATATTTTTGAAACTTCTTTCATCATGGGAAGAACTATAACCAGAATCACCAATAAAGTAGGCCAAAGTTTTGATTCCCATACCTTCAATCATTTTCACCATTTTATTGGTGTGTCTCTCAGCGGAATCACCAGAGTAGTAGAAACCAGGTCCACCATAGTAAGGTTGTCCATCTGATAGATTTAAAAAGTAAGAATCCAAATCATTATTGATTGGAACGAATTCCTTCATAATAGCTTCGAAACATAATCCTTCTGGTGTTGTACCACTTGGTCCAAGACCAGGAAAGAATTGTTTTACTTTAGAAAACTTATCTACTCTCGAATCATACGCCATTACAACATAAGGTTGTTCATTTTTGGTACATCTGAAAGTTACTTGAACATTTAGATTAGGAATCATATCAACTGCTTTACAGATAGCGACTGTGTTAACCATTGTTGCTTCCCATTTAGAACCACCCATAGATGAACTAGCATCTACTGATATGTGAAGATTTGCTTTCTTGTAAGAATCAACTTCTGTGAATTGGAAAACATTCTCATTACCAAATCCTAAAGATGAAATCATTCTCTTATCAATTCTACCAACTTTCTGTCTGTTGAAAACTGTTGTTCTATCCTCACCTCTCACTTGAAGTTTCTTACCTAACATTGTACCAAGTTTGATTCCTTTATTAACAGAATCTTGGTAGTACATTCTAACTGCTCCATCTTCATTAGGATTCCAATAGTTAGTAGAACTCATTGGGAATAACTCTGATTCGAAAAGTGATTTAGTAAGTTTCTTAACAACAATACATTGAACTGTTTGGTTTCCATAGTAACCATTACTAACATCTTTACCAACTTCTTTTAATTCAGAACCACTCTCTTCAATTGCGTTTAGGTTTTTAGAATCAGTTTTTGTAATAGAAGTTTTTTGGATATCACCATCCAAGAATTTCTTTTGTTTTTCAATCTTCTTTTTAAGTAAATCTTTTTGTCTATCTGAAAGTTGAACTGAAGATTTAGAAGGTGAATTATCTTCTGTTGGTTTACCACCATCCATATTATCAGGTAAGTTACCAATATCCATTCCATTACCACCAGTTGGAGATTCATCAGAATCACCACCCATTGGAGATTCACCATTTAGAATGTTGTTTGAAAATTCTTCAAACTCTTCATCACTCATAGTATCATTTGAAGAACCACCTCCATTTTCTGAAGATTCTCCACTACCTTCACCTTCACCTCCATTTTGTGGTTGAGAATTTTCATCACCAAAATTATCATTAACAACATTTAAGTTACCTAATATAACTTGGAAAATCTTAAGAGCTACTTGAAGTGATTCACTCGAATCTTTCAATCTACTAATTGTATTCAAACCAACCAACTTGTAAATTTCCTTTAAACCTTTCAGAGCCGAAAGTTGAGTATTTTTGTTATGTAAGTTGATAATTCTAAACATATAAGAATCAATAGTTTCTTCAGTATGTTCATCAGATAAGAGAGCCTTATCGATTAATTTATCATTGAAGTACTTATCGTACATTTTTCTATAATAACCTCTGTAACCAGGTGCTGATTTGAATACGAAGTTATCGATTCTTCTATCTTCAACATAGTTCCAAAGATTCTTAATAACTTCTTGTGAATTGTAAATACCTTTTTTGATAGCCCCCTCAGTAAGATGAGTTGGAATCAAATTGTATAAATCATGTAACATTTTGAAATCAGAAAGTTTGATGTGAGAACCCTCGTGAAGTGCCAGTCCAACTGCCACATCAAAATCTTTTGGTTCTGTAATCCTACTACCAATAACAACTGATTTACCATCAGTATAAGAATCACCTCGTTCTTTGAATTGAACTGGTATTGATTCATTAGTTACGATGTTAACAAAGTTAGATATCGCCCTCTTGGAAGATGCTAACTTATATAAATCTAAGGATTTTTTTTCTTTATCGGATAATTGGTCAATGATGATATCATCTGTATCGAAGTCATCATACCAAAAGGAAGAATTGTTGTATTTACTCATAATTTTAAGGTTTAATCAATTTTACAGGACTAATATACAAAAAAAAGTAATACCAGTCAAGCTTTTTTTCATTTATTTTTTATCTATACAAAGTTACAACTGAACCGAAACTCTTATCGAATGCTTGAAGTAGGTTTTCATAATCACCACTCATCATTTCATCTAACAAATCTTTTTCGTAAGTTTTAGTCATTCCGAATTCTTTACACAATCTTTTAGCCATAGCTAAAATGTAGTAAGCATTTCCTTGAGGACCTGTTAAATCAATTTCGATTCCGTTTGTTTTTGGTTTTTGTTTAATCATATCTTTCTTATTTACATAGTAAATATACGAAAAATAAATGAGAAATCCAAGCAAAAAGTGAATTATTTTTTGGGAATAATCATTTCCATTATGGGTTGGCCATCAACTATATCTTTGAGTTTCCAACCTTGTTCTACCATAGATTGAATCATAGCTTTGTTGTTATAGCTCTGTGGAAATGTTTTTCTAAATTTTGTCATTACAATAAATCATCAGGTGTGTTTCTATATATTCTATACGAATCTTCATCAAAGTGTTGTGTAGATACCTCAAAAACGATTGAGTTCTCTTCTAAGGATATTAATTGATGTGGTTGACCTCTTTCTATAAGAACCGAATCTCCCTCCTTTAGAATCCGACTATCATGTTGTCCATCTTCAACATTAATCCAATTGAACTGAAAAGAACCTTGTTGTATGTACCAAGTTTCTTTCTTTTTGAGATGGTAGTGCATTGAGAAGTTTGCCATCTTCTTTTCAAAAACTAATAATTTTCCACAATATTCTTCATCATTGTGAATCCATAGTTCATACCCCCAAATTTTTTCTACTCGTTTTGGTGGTTTTACATCAATTGGTATAATCATATCTTTTTATTTATTCATCAGAATCGTATCCAAATCCAGTTTCCTGTCTTTCTAAATTGGAATAAACCTCATCCAAATCTTCTATCATTTTTTGAACAAGAGACCAATCTTGTTCTTCAACAGCATCTTCTAATAAATTTAGTATTCTACCTATTTCTTCCGTTAAGTTTCCCATTATATGTAATCTAATATAATTTTGTAGTTTTTTACTTTATTGTATGTGATTAAATATAAACTTTCTGAGAAAACAGAAAAAATTATAAAAAATTAGGTTGTTTTGGAAAATCATTCCAATCTTTAAATTCAAATTCCATCCAATCATCTGGCCCGAAATCGTTATTAAACTTTCGAACTTGATTGATATATTGTTTCATTTCTGAAGTGCAATGTTCATAATCTCCCTTAAAATCTCTCTCTTCAATATCTTCTCTATTCCATTCTGGTTGTGTAGTACTTCCATAAATAGAATGTTCATGGCCAGGTGGAAACCACTGTTGCCCCAATATATGAGATTCTTGTCTTATAAAAGAATAGTAAGGTGAATATATACCTCCTATTTCTTTACAAAACCAATAATCAATAAATACATCAGCTGCCATATTTTGACTTTTACCCTTATCTAATAAATAATCTACTATATTAGAGTTTAACATATAAGAGTGTGCTCCATAATCAAGTGATAATTCGGGTACATTAATATAATCATTAAATATTGTACCAGTTATTCTTTCTCGACTTCTACCCCAATAAAATCCATGTGGTCTGTGTTTGTGTAACCAATTTATTATATTTAAGAATTCTCCACTTTGAAATGCTTCAGATAAAAAGTAATTACTTGGTCTCGCATCATCTTCTAAAATTAAAACAAGTGAATCTTCAATAATACCATCTTCCTTTATCATTTCCCATATCTTATAATGTGATTGATAAACTCCAAGAATATTTCTACTTAAACAACCATTTGGACACAAAAAATGTGTATCGAGTTTTTTAGTTTCAAGTTGTTTAGAAACAGATAACTCTGTACCCATTATTGCATCAACGTATTCATAATCAAAATCTGAAAAACAAGACCAAGCTTTATCAAAAGCCTTTCTTCGTTCTAAATTATTTTTATCAGATATTACAAATATTTTTGATGCACCAAAGTTATATAAACTTGGTTTTAAAATTCGTTCTTTAGAATCAACTAATTTACGATATCTGTACATATATAGTGAATTTTTATCTTCCTTGACCTCTGTATGCCTTCTTGTAATTTACAGAGTTTTTAGAGTTCGAATGCTTACTCTTTGCATGCACACCAGGTCTTTTCTTTTTAGCAGACCTGAATTGACTTGATAGATTGAATGACATTTATTTCTTTATGAGATTGTTGTTTTTAAGTGCTCTTGCAGTTTCAATCCATTTCTTACCAATCGGATTGTAAACTTTCTTTCGAATGAATGTGTTAACCGCCTTTTGAACTTGACCAGAAACAGGTTTATAAACTGTATTATCAACGATTCTAAAGTTACTTCCAAATAAATTTTGGAACTTACCTAAGTTGTTCTGAACATCTTTCCACGATTTTTCTAATAAATCATCTGGTAAAACTCGTTCTCTTTTTTTGTTTCTTTCTTGAGCAACTTCGAGTGAAGTATTAACGAATACCATGTAAGTATCATAACCTAAACTTTCTGCGTATTTCTTATTCTTCGCAATTTTACTGTACACATGACCAGTACCATCGATAATCATTCCCAACCTACCTGCTTCATAAAACTTCTTTTGTTTTGCAGTTAGTTGTTTTGCTTTATCTCTAATACCACCTGGTGTTGCAGTAATTTTATCCCATAGTTCTGGCTCTTCTCTTTCGATTCTTGCCAAATCTTTTGGGTCTATACCATTCTTCTTCAACCCAGCCTCAAATGCTGAATCTGAATTAATTGATTTTAATCCGAATGAAGAGAATGATGATTTGAGTTTTTTATCAATACCGAAAATTTCCATGGCAGTAAAGGACTTCCCACTTCCGGGTCCTCCTGCCATGAAAACACATTTGAGAATACCAGGGTCATCAACACCCTCGATAATCATTTGTTCTAAAATCGTTTCTTTTATGTTCAATAGTTGTTCTTCAACATCATACATTGAGTCAAGAACTATTGTTTCGGTAAGTAATGATTTAATACTCATTAATGGTACTCCTTTTATTTCTTATTATAAAGTGAATAAACCTTATTAACCAATGTTGATTTTTTTACTGAAACATCTAAATCAGTACCATGGTCTTTTTTTGCAGCATCTACTAATTGTTGTTTAGTAAGAGAGTTAAGTTTTGATTTAGTAACTTTACCTTTGATTGCCTGAAAAACATCTTCAAGTTCTTCTACTACATCTTCGATTTCATCTTTGACATTTTTAACTCTTGTTTTAACTGCCTTTACTTTTTTCTGAACTTTACCTTTGACTTCGTCTACTTTATCTTCAACTACATCTGGAATAAAATCACCATCAGAATCTTTGATTTTTCCCTTTTTAATTAATACATATCCAACTCCTGCAGCGATTGCTAAAAGTCCAATAATGATTAGAATTGTTTGCATAATTTACCTTTTTTATTATTAATTTGCGTTTGTGATATTCTCACTTATATAAGTATAGTGTTTTTAGATAAACATTTGAATATCATCATGGTCATCATAATCTGATTCACATTCTTTGATGATACCCGAACTTGGAAAATTACTTCCTATCAAAAACATTACACTTATAAAAGTACTTCTAAAAAATTGTTTTAATTTATTCTTCACCGTATAAACTCCATCTTTTTTCTGGTTCTGGTTCTATTATTATTTCTTCGGTATCCACAATATAAACGAATCCTTCTCTAGCATCCATATAAAATTGTGTCTGACCTGTATCTTGATAAATAAATTCAAGAACATCGGTTAAGGAATCTAATATAACAGTTGTATTAGAAAGAGGAGCCCACCTATCACCAGGTGGTACTCTTTTTGCTACTTTTGTTTTTACTTCGTTCTCTTGTATTTGAGGTTCTTTACTCATTACTCAATTACCCTTAATACTCTACTTTCTTTTGCTCCACTCACTTTGTAGTCAATCTGTACTCCACTATCTTCAAAATCTTTTACAACTCTTGATTCAGCTTCTGTTACTGATTGTGCATCTACTAAGTAGATTTCTTTTGCTTTTTTGTCTTTACCATTTTTAAGTGTGGCAACAACCACTTCTACTGTAACTTCGAAAAATTTGCTCATAATTTATTTGTTTATATTAATATATATGTATTTGTTTACAAATATACGAAAAATTTATTAAATTTCCTAATTTTTTTTTATTTTTTTTTTACCAACCCTCTGAATTTCTGTTTTCCATTGCATTTATAACAGAATTTGCTATAACTTTCTGAGCCATCAAGGATGGATGACCATCATCAGGTGGATTTCTTTTTTGGAATTTCTGAACATATTTATCTTTACTCAATACTAACTCATCGTATTTGTTCATTAAAGCTTCAATGTAATCTTCAGAATCGTTCTTATAATTTAACTTAATCAATCTTTTACTCATCCATTCATCTTGTTCAAATAACTTTTTATAAGTGTTTGTTACATTCCAAATTAATGTATTTACACCTTGTTTTTCAACATGCATTAATTTAGTTTTTATTTTATAAAAATAATATCTTTTATGATAATCTAAAAAATCATTCACATCATCAAAACCAAAAGATAACATTAAATCAGGTGTAACTTCTTCAAGATAATGTAAATCCAATCTCGGTGTAATAAAAGGACATCTATCAATATAAGATGTACCAAATATCACATACGATACATCACGATATCTCAATGGAGAACCATTATCATGCATTGGTCCTTGAAATTCACTTATACCATCATCAAAAAACTGAGATAAACTTGATAAACTTTCATAATCAGAACCAGCAGTAAACCTTCTACATCTTTCAAAAGTACTATAATTATTTGCTACTAATCTTGGCCATCTATTAGCTTCATGAAATTCTTCTAATGCGGGATTATTAGAGTAAGCTTCGGTGATACCATCTTCTTTGAAGTATTTATCATTTGGGTAATATTGCCACAACCCATGACCCCATGTGTAGGAATCTCCTACAAAAACTATTCCTTTGTTTATCATATAACTTTTTTTGTATGTGGACTATATAAGCTTCCTCTATATTTTCTACTATTATCAAATTTAGTTAAATCTACCCAATCTAAATCAATACTATTATTTTTTAAAGTATTTTTTGTATCACCATAATAAAGTTCTTCATAGAAGTTTAAATTCATATTTAACTTATCTGATAATTCTCTTATTAAATATTTTTGATAAAAAAGATGTTTTAAACTTTTTTCAATATCGAATTTAAAATTATTTCTTTGGTGATAATCCAAAGATAGTCTTTTATTAGATTCTATTTGAGCATTTACATCTGTTCTATCTAACAACACTACTACATCAAATTCTTTAATTATATCTAAATAAAAATCGATTATATCATCAAGTGTTGCTCCTTTTCCTTTTGAACTATAATCGTGTGGAATGTGGTCAATCATAGTTTTAACAACAATATTTGTTTTAGTTTGAATTAGATTGAAAAATGCAGAAGTTGTAAGTTTATCAATCTTTAATGGATTTAATGGTTCATCAAATATATTAAATTTATCCATAAAACTATAAAGTAATGTTGTAGAACCCGTTCTTGGTGTTGATATAATTAGTATAGATTTATCTATCATTTCCATGTTTGATTAAAAAATTCATAATTCTTTTTTACAGATTCATCATTTCCTTCTTTTTCTATTGTTTCATCTTCATCTGCAAATATCGCTTGAACAGGACATTCAGGTAAACACGCCCCACAATCAATACATTCTGCTGGATTGATATAAAGTTGTTTTCCTTTGAGTTCTTCTTTACTCATTCCTTCAACTTCTCTACCTCCACCACTAATATCAATAGGCCCATGAATACAATCAACAGGACATACTTCTACACATACTGTATCACATACTCCATCACATGCTTTTCCAATTATATAACTCATACGTTACAAATATACAACAAATTTTTGAATTATCCTAATATTCGTATTCTTTTTTTGGTCCAGATAAGTTTCCATTAATTAAAAATGAACAATTGAAACATAACATTCTGAGGTTTTCGTATTTATGGTTTTTTCTATCACCATCTTCAAAATCTAATACTAATGGAACTTTACCATCAGTAATTCTTTTTTCTTCATAGCCACAATTATTACATTTTTCCAACATATAACCATTGTTGAGTAATCTTTGTTTCAATTTCCAAACAGGATATTCAGGATATTTACCTTTTAAAATATCATCAAGTGAATATTTACCTCTTTTAAGATTATATCCTTTTCTGATACCAGTTCCATCGGGATTTTTTAAATCCTCAAAGATACCATACTTTTTTGCGTATTTTTTGTAAGTGTTGTAAGATACTCCAAGTAATCTTGCAGCTTCCATGGCAGAACGAGCTTTTGTTTGTACTTCTTTTATTTCAGATTCCATCAGAGGTTTAGAACCCAATCCTCTCTTCATCCTCCTTTGTTTTCCAGCTTGAGATAAATCTTGAGTTGGGTCAAAGTTGGGAAATATCTTTTCGTTTTTATTTTCCATACTAATCTTCTTTTATATAAGTATAGTATATTAAAACTTTTTGATATACTTTCTTAAATAATAACGGATTTATTTTGATTTGTAAATAATTTATTACCAGTCATGTGTTCATATATGTACTCACCTTCAATTATCTGATTAGGAATACATTGGTCTTTATAAATTACGTTCTTAAAGAAGTTATGAACACTCATAACATATTCTTCACCAAAGTGTTCTATAATATGTCCTATAATCATTGATTGTAGTATTGGTAGATTTTTATTAGCACCACCAACATGATAATATTTTAAAAAATTTAAATTTAAATTATTCTTAAATTTTTCTTCTGATTTTATTTTGTGAGTGATATTATGATTCTGATTACATTCACTACAATATTGATTTAATTCAAGTTGCATTGGAAAAAAGAAATCACCAAAAGTTCCATCTTCTATTTTCTCAACTGATTTTACATTTGGAATATCTAAAATTGGATTTGATTCTAATAAAAACGGTGATGTTTGGAAATCAAACTTATCTGTTTGATGCATTCCACATATATCATTATAATCTTTATTATATTTCTTAAGATACAATGGTAAACAGAATTGTTCAATAAAATGAGCATCTGACCATTCTTTGTTATCTATTATACCTATTTCATCTGTTATTACTAATGCTTGATGAATTGCATCTTTGAATGAATTTAAATCATCCATAACACCGATAAAGTTCATGTTTGGTATATCATTGAAGTTTATAAATCCTTTTCCTGGCCAATCAAACATACCATCGTTACCTTCAAGGTGTTTATGATATTTAAAATAATTTCTTAGATAGGTATCATATAAAGTAAAATATTCATCAGAGAATATTTTTTCAGTAAACGTTTCTTGTTCAAGTATTTTATCATGAGTAAACTTTATATCTGGATGTGAAAATATATAAGGAGATTCTTTATATTCTAAGTTTGGTTTTTTTATAATAAAAGTATCTAAATCTAAATGTATGAAAGGCTCTGTTTGTTCCGCCATTGTTGCAAATTTAGATAATGAAAATAATCTACTATGATACTCGTTTACAATATCTGTATTATACTCATATGGGAAATCTATTTGAGATAGAAATTTAAAATTTACTTCATTAGTATATAATGTTGGTGTACCATAGTGTTTATTAGCGAGTAATGAACTCAACATAATAATATATGCATACTCCTTTTCAATTCCAAAAACATCAGGATTTAAATGCTGTATGTAACTTTGTACTACCTTCATTATATTTCACTTGAATTACCTTTCTTTTTTAGCCATAATCTTTCATATGTGAAATATCCGATTGTTTTTAGTATTGTATCTATTCCACCAATCATTAAACCAAATTCAAGGTTACCACTTATAGCCCAACTAACAAGAAATGTTATTGTGGTTGCTATCACTCTCCATATAAGAGTTTTTACTAAGGTTTCTTTATAACTTGCCATCTTTTCTCATACTTGAGCGAATTTCTGTTGCTGATATTCTTTTGATTTGTTCAGGTGGTATGTGTTCGATAATTTCATATCCAACACCTCTACCATAATTAACTGATTCAATATCAGGTATAATTATTACCTTTACTACACCTTCTTTAATTAAATCATGTAGTTCATATTCAACATTTTCCAATACCTCTTGAGATGTCCAAGGTTGTTTTTCACTTGGTTCTACATCTCTAATTGCAACACAAACATTCTTACCTTCTTTTAATCTTTGGTCAATTAACCAACGATGTCCTTGGTGCCAAGGTTGCCATCTTCCTATAAATAATGAATATTGTTTCATTATATTTTTTTTAACTTAGTTAGGTGATTTATTATTTTTGAAAATGATTTATCTGGATTATCCTTAGTAGTATCTACATCGATGAATTCAACTTCAGGTGTCTCATAATCCTTTACATGGAAATGGTCTCTTTCTCTTTTTTCAGTAGTATGTACAAATATTTCTTGGAAGTTTTCGTAACCTATTCTTTCTTTGAATTCTTCTCGTAACCAACGATAAGGTGCTACAAGAGATACAACTACATCACATTCGTTTTTGTGTACAAACTCTGTAATCATTTGAGCATTACGAATGTTATTAATTCTACCCTGCTCAGAATAATCTTTATTTGTTGTTAATTCACGAAGGTCATCACCATCAAGGTGAAACACATCTTTTCTCCAATTTCTTTTTTCTGTTCTTAGAAAGGAGTGTAACTTAGAACCTAAAACGGTCTTACCAGCTCCTGGTTGACCCGTAAACCAATATATCATAACTTTTATTTAATATTACTCTTTCTTACCGAAAACTTTACCCACTTCAGCAATACCAAAAGAACCCAATGTAATCCATACAAATGAATTGTAAATAAATTCATTGATTACTAAATCTTTACCAAGGTATCCTGTGGTAAGGTCTGCTATAGCGAAAATAGTCATTATCGCAAATGATGCGAATCCTACAACTGATTTTTCGTTAATATCGTTTTCGTCTTTAAACAAATCTTTAAATGCCATTATATTACTCCTCGTTAATTATGAGTTGTAACCTTTATTAATAATATATATAGAATTTTTATGTTTTAAACACAAAATCTCTTTACTTCGTTTATAATTCCCATTGTATTTTTATAATCTTCTGAGTTAATCATTTCTTCTTTTGTTTCAAAATATTTTATACCATCTAAATCAAAGTATTTTAGACTACCCGATTCATCTATAGCTGAATTATATACGTTTATTATATCAGTTAGTAGAATATTGTACTCAAGTGATGTATTGAAGTGTGATAATAATTTATGATGTATATCTAAAGATTCAGGCCACCACCAATCATTTACTTGTGGATAAATGTTGTACTTTTCACAAATAACATTTTCTTTCTTACACTTTTCTTGAACAACAAACAATACACCTTTATGGATACCAGCATAATATAATTTAGGAACTATTCCATTTTTATATAAAATATCATCTGTTTGTAGAATTGTTAATAGTAGTTGTTTTGATACTATTGGCACAGAAGAATTAAATGTTTTTTTATCTAAAGCTGCTTTACATGGATAAATAAACTTTAATACATATTCATCATAATAAAAAACTTTATGATAATATCTAAAATCCGTTGAACGTTGTGTTGATTCTGTATATCTACTTTCAATATCAACATTGAAAGGTTTGAATTTGTTTTCGTATTGTTTTAGTTTATCATCTAAATCTTTTTCAAAATTTAGTGGAATAGGTTTGTAAAATTCATTTCGCTGAGGTCTGTGATATTTGTGTATCTGTTTATCGTTTAAAAAGTAATCGAGTCCTATACCCAAATCGATATCATACTTCTCACCAAGTTGTAAACCAAATTCAACATTCATAGTATTAACCCACTCACCTGTTTTTCCACTTCCGAAATCATTTGTTGTGTATATGATATTCTTATCTTTATTTGGCAATCTAACATCAATACCACTTGGTGTTTGTTCTAAAAACAACCCAATTTTTTCTAAAGTTGTATCATAGTCAACCATGATTTCTTCAAATGATACAATCTCAATATCAATACCAATTACTTCTTTACTCATATAAACTGAAAACCAATTCTTATAATATTGAATTAGTAAATCAGAAATATTATCATACTTCTGGTCTATAAGTTCATATCCATCGAAATCAAAGTTATCATAGAAATCAGAAAAGGATTTATATTTGTTTTTATATCGTGGTCTGTTATAGATAGAATTTATAATATCTCTAATATCTCTGTAAATTAGTATTACTTTGGATTCACTAAACATTTTATCCAATCTACTTTGGTCTGTAAAACTATGATTGTATTTATGGTAATCCTTATAGTCGTGTAGATGTGTCCAAGTAACTTTACCACCATCATTCATGGCTAATTCTAATTTATCTAATTCGCTGGTGGGGTATTCTGGTTGACCTGTAAACTTGGAGTAATCAATATAGTTGTAATTAATACTCTCATACCCGAAGTTATTAACAATCAAATCGGTAAGTAGATGTGTACCACTTCTTCTAGCAGAAACTACGATAACATTTTTCTTAGAATTCATCTATATTTTTTTATTAGTAATCCTTCTTTCGGATATCCCCATTGTTCATAGAACCACTTATACTCATCATAATGTTTATCTAAAACATCGTTATCAAAGAACTGATAGAAATATCCAACATTCTTATAAATTGACCTTCTGTATTTTTCACCTCCATCAATTCTTAATGGTTCTTCTCCTATAAGTTTTGATACTTTATCATGAAAATTATCTTGATACCAAAGTGCATCTTCATATCGTATAATTTCACAATTATCACCAAATGCCTTTTTATAGTGATGAATTAAGTTTATTTGTTTATCTGCAACTTCCTTAAAAAATTGTGTAGTGTTAGTAGAATTTACAACATAGTTATCGCTTTGATAATCAGATGAATGTAGATGTAATCCATTATCAAAATAAACCAAGTTCATAGCAACTTCTCTTGGGTCTGTTATTGCTACGAATACTTTAGTATTTGCATTATCTATCAATATACGAGTAATCTCATCTTCTAATATAATATGACTTTTAGACCAATAATTTTGAGGATTTGTAGATGGATAGTTTTCTCTTATAAGTTCTTTACAAAATTCTGAACCGGACATTCTCCAACTAACAATAAGAAATTTGTTTGATTCTATTGGTTCATGTATCCATGCGTTCCAATTGGCGTGTTCATCTGAATCTGAAAATGAGAATAGGCCAGGCGATTCCTCGAACCACCCAGTTGGTAGTTTAATCATGTAACCTTTATTTTAGTATTACGAAATATCTTTAGATTCTATCAATGTATAAGTGAAAGAATTTCCCCATATTTCTCTTGCAGTTTGGCAAATTTCTAAGAACTCATGCCAATCATCGTTATCTGCGATTACTTGACAACCTGCTGACCATTTATCTATTCTTATGGATTTTCCACCAGAACGACCTGTAGCTCTATGGATGTTAATTCCAAATAATCCTTCATCAACGTTCTCTTCGATTAAGTCATATTTACCATCTCTGTTATTATCTCTATAAACTTTAACAGGTGATTTTTGTCCTAAAGCTAAATACTTACCTTGGTGTAATCTAAGTTTATGAGAACCTCTATACTGACCTGGTTTAAGAATAGCAACTCCTTTTTCATTCAAAAGATTTTTTTCCCAATGTGAACCTGGGTCTGTTGTTGCTCCATACTCATGATACATCCACTCACCTTCTGGTGTTTTGTATGATACAGTTACCACATCATCAAATGCGTTTGTTACCCTACCCTTGGTATCTGAATTTCTAACTCCAACAATGTTTACATCGTATCCTTTATCACTCGTGAAGTATTTGTAACCCTTACTTCTTAGGGTTTCTTCGATTTGTTCTCTTGTGTACTTTGCCATAATTTAACTTTCTATTTTGTTAGTAATAAATTTAATGAAAGTACTATCAATCCTGATAATAACAATTTCATTAAAGGGTCATGTTCACCACTTACAACTTCGGTTTGTATTTCAGTATTAGTTGTTGATTTTGTTGAACCACATCCAAACGATAATGTACTAACCAAAAGCAGTGATATAACTTTCTTTTTCATTGTAACTCCTTTTCATTCGTTTTTTATTTATTTTTTCTTTAATCTACTCTTTTCTTTTCTTCCTCGGTTTTTAGATGCAGATTCAAAACCTACAATCTTACCACCTTTGTGTGAAGCATCCTTACCATCACCATTACCATAAGTACCTTTTTGTCTATTGTACTTATTTAATTCAGCTCTGTATTTCTTTGATTTCTTTGATGATTGAAATTTCTTGTATTCATCTTTGTAATCTCTCTTTGCAGTTTCATCAATATCTCTATCGATTGCATCTTTTGATTTCGGAGTTCCATCCAATCTAGCTTCTTCATCTTCAATAAAAGATAAATCCAATCTTTGCCCATACTCAACAATACTTTGTTCTTTAAGTGGTCTCATACCACCAGCTTTTCTAACCTTATTGAGTTTTCTAATTATTTCTTTTTGTTTTTGAGAACCAGGAATTGCTCTCAAGGCTTGATTTAATAGTGATAAGTGTTCCACCTTATCAAACCCTTCAGATACTTTCAATTTATCTGATTTAATATGGGTTTGTTTATTACTAAGGTGGTTAGTTTCTTGGTCCTCATCTTCCTCTTCAACATCGGGTTGACCATGGTTCTTTTTCTTAAAGTTAGTACCACCACTATAATCTCTATTCTTACCTCTTAATGCTGTATGGTAATCTGAAGTTCTACCTTGCATATAATTTGAAGGAACTCCTTTTGATTCATCAACACCTTCGTAAATAGATTTAAGATATTTGATAAACTCTTTATCATTTTTCATTTTAGCAAAATCTCTATCTTTGAATACGTTCTTTACGAAATCTCTAACATCTTTTGAATCTTGTCTGATTTGGTCTATTGTAGAGAACATTCCTTCATATATAGATTCCACATGAATAACTACACCACCTTTTATACCTGGTGCTGCAGAATATCCTGATTTTTGAGCTCTTTTTATGATATCTTTTCTTTCTCTATCTTTCATTGGACCAGATACGATTGCCTTTCCTTTTCTACCATCACCAACATACTTGTAAGGTCTACCACCAATAATTCTATCTATTGGGCCTTCGTTTACTGATTCAGAAAATAATCTTTTACCTGTTCTATCTTCTATATGAACAGTTGCACCTTTGTGTTTGTGATAATTTTTTACTACGTTAAATGCTGCGGGAACTTCTGCTGGTGTTTTGATATTTAATACTTGGTTTATTACCTTACCATCTTTAACAACAACTAAAGATACAGGATAACTTCCTTTCTTAGCTGCCTTATGAATTGTTCCTCTTGAAGCTTCATCCATTGGCATATCTTTATTATAATCTACGTTATCATATCCATCAAAATCTCTTAATCCACCTTTTTTCTTAGATGTGTAGTCATCACCACCTAAATGGTCTCTACCCATTTTGTTAGCATATTCTTTTAGTTTGTTTAGGATTTGTTTTTTGATTCTTGACATATATGGTTTTCCTTACCTATATAAATATAAAAATTTAATTAAAGGTTAAAATTTATCTGCTTTTTTGATATCTTCAATGGTATGTTGTAGTTCTTCTAAGTCAACTGGACATTCTAAATCCAAACTTGCTTTAAACATCTCTTCTTTAATACCATCTTTAAATACTATAAGGGTTGGAGCCATTCTTACTCTATATTCTTTTTTTGAAATTGGAGCTTCTGCTATATCTATTCTGAAGTATTTTGCTCCTTTGATTTTATCCCAATCTTTGAAAGCATTATCTTTATTAAACTCTACCCAAAATTCAACAACTACGATACAATCCATACATTGTTCGTTTTTGTAAATCTTTTCATCAAAGGTTGAATCACTAATCCATTGTTGTGAAAATACTTGAGTTGAAATAAGTAACAATAATAATGTAAATAAATTTTTCATATTATCTCTCTTTTTGTAACTCATATAATCTTGCTTCTATCTTTTCCAATTCATCTAATATAGATTCTACATCATCTTGAGTATCAAGAATTGTTTGCCTGATTAATTCATCCTTTAAATCATATTCAATTCTATCAATTGGTGGTTCTGGTAATTTCTTAGCTTCTTCTATATCACCTTGTAAAGTAAACCACATCCCAATGACCACCGATACAGTAAACAATAATATACCTATCGTTTTTAAATCCAGTGTGATTTTTGTTCCTTCGTTTATTTCTTTTGCCATTTTATCTTCCCCATTTAGCGGGTCTTGTTTTTCCCAGATTTGTAATATCGGAATCTTCCATCCATTCAAATCCAAATGCACTAATCCAATCTCTAATAATCATTATCCAATTCATTATCTAAATGTATAATTTATACCAAATGTAGTTTGGTATAATCTACTATCCCACATTTTTGAATATTCACCTTCAGCAAATATTCCAAAGTTCTTTCCTACTTTATAACCTAAACTGACACCAAATGAGTAATCAGTCCATTGTTCTAATTCTGAATCTTGTCTTAATCCACCCTTACCCCAATTGTTTCTGTTTAAGTAAGATGCATCTTCATCACCTGCAATATATTTGTGTGCTGGTAATATGTAGTTCCCAAACGCATGAAGCCAAAAGTCTGATTTGTAGTGATAGAAATCAAACCCAATGATTGGAGCAATCTCTACCCATGGGTCTAATAAATCCCATTGTTCACTATTATAGTTATTCATTAAACGAGGGAATATTCTTTCTCTAAAATCTTCATCGGTATATGCAACAACTTCTCCATCAGCATTTTCCCAAACAAAATCATAATATTCTTCACCAGTTGTATTGTTTGTATAGGTAGTTGGAATTTCTACATATCCATTTTGTGCAGCAAATATGTACCAAGGAGTTTGAAGTACTTCATCACCAAATTCATTTATAAATGTTTCATTTAAAAGAATTTCAATAGGATTATATCCATATGCTCTATCATGTCCTCTTACAACTGCACCTGCGGATAATGAAAACTTTTTACCGATTGGTAATCTGAATCTTGCTTCTGCTGATTTATAGTTAAGATTAATCTTTCCTACTTCTCTTGTTTCTACTTTTATAATATGATTTTTACCTGTATGTTTTAGGAAGTATCTATAATTTGTGAAATCTCTACCTCTCCATCTTTCTTTTTCATAGTGGAATTGGTATTCCAATCCTTTGAATGCAGATGTTGGTGCAGCAAACGCTAATTGTGATTCTGTACCATCGTAGAAGTTTTTGGGTTTTCTTTCGTAATCGAATCTTGCCAGTTTTCTAATACCGAATCCATATCTATAATCGAATGGAAATACTTCGGTAGCGTTTTGAATAACTGGTACATCATATACATTATCAGTTCTAGCTATAATGTATGTTTGTTCTTGTGCTTCAATAGAATTATTAATATCTCCTGCACCATAAACAGTACCATATTTTAGGAAATCTTTATATAAATCTTTTAAAACTTGTGCATTTGTGCTTGTAGTGGTAAGTAATACTACAAGTAAAAATATAACTTTTCTCATTTTTTTACTCCATATTAAGTTATGTGAGTATAAATATAGAGAAGGATGAGTTTTAGTTATTGTTACCTCGTGAACCTCTACTAATTACTGCTCCACCACTACTTCTACCATTTGATGAACCTCTATTGATTACAGGTGGTGAGGAACTCCTTTGAGGGGGTGAAACCCTTGGAGGATTTGGGTTATTACGAGGTACATTATAATTTCTTATATTGTTGTTGTTAATTCTATTATTACTATTGTTTTCTACTCTATTGTAGTTTCTGATTCTATTATTATTGTTAGGATTATTGTTTGGGTTTTCATAAGTTCTAACTCTTACACCAGATGCATTTTCAATCTTTCTAACAAATCTATCAATTAAATTTGGTTTATCTTTTATTACAACATCAGGATTGTTAGAAATACTTGGTCTACCTCTGTTGATTCGTATGTTAGGATTAGAGATGATATTATTCGTTCCACCTCTACTACTACCATTTGGAGTTACAACAACGTTAGAACCTCTTCTACCATTTATATAAGCAACATTTCTTCTATCTCTATGTTCCCATGCATAATCGT
>Ga0213867_1000029_pt1 | contig 63665 bp, 78 predicted proteins | sample PICome_12_FD_160120 | JGI IMG/M metagenome (GOLD analysis project Ga0213867, IMG submission 160120) | Coastal seawater microbial communities near Pivers Island, North Carolina, United States - PICO540 | ecosystem: Environmental > Aquatic > Marine > Coastal | place: USA: North Carolina... | reverse complement strand
ACACGAATACGGCGGCGCAAACGACGACGGCGAATATGCCGAAGATTTACGACGGGACTACGGGCGTGGTGACGGAGAACGGGAAGCCAGCGGTTGAGTTTGATGGAGCAAGTGATTACATAGAATTTGGACAATCGTGGGGAGCAGAAATGACTATGATTGCAACATGGAAAGCAGCTGCAACAGGTGAACAGCAAATTTACAATATGGAAGACAGCGGTATTCGGTTTGCAATGAGTACAAACCGCAGCGGTAACAGTATAACGACCCGCGACCACAGCCAATCTGACCAAAGCGGATTATCTGGTAATCCTTCGCTTGGCAGCTTGGGCCTGACCTCACACATAGCAAATCAAAATAACGGCACTCGTTCACTGCATTATAACGGAAGTGCTTTAACAGGGTCAGCTACGAGCCGAGCACAAAACGGCATAAATACTTTTGCAAGTAGTTCTGGCGGCACTTCTTTCTTTCTGAACGGCGTAATAAGTGAGGCGATTTTGTACACCTCCGACCAATCCAGCAACCGCACAGGCATCGAGGACAACATTAACACCTTCTATAACATCTATTCGTAATGGCGCAATACATCATAGTTCTACCAACCGCCACGCAGACAAGCGAACGAAGAGCGTACCAAATAACGCGAGAACTCTACAACATCTCGCGGCCAGTACTCATTCAGGCAGAAGGCGAAGCGGCTTCCACCGTGTTCGGTATCGTAGTCCACCCCGACGGCGTACAGAACGCGCTACAAGTGGATACCGATTACCTCATTCACGTCCACGAAGCGGCGACGCTTGAAAAGTTGGTGGCTTGCTTTCCTGAGCTTACATCCGAGGAACGGTATTCGCTTTCCGCATACGTTCAAACTAATAACAAGTTCCCGTTCGAGCACATCATACCCAGCACGACGACGGTGCGGGATCATGACTACATGGTGCAAAACGGTTGGTTTTTACCCGAAGACGAGATATAATTATGGCGTTAAATTACGACAGCGATACTAATCAAGTAAACATTACGGTTCCGTCACCCATCTCTGTAACGGTTACTGAGAAGGGTATTAAAGGCGATCAAGGAGACCAGGGTATACAGGGTATACAGGGTATACAGGGTGTTCAAGGAGACACAGGAGCTACTGGTCCGTCACCCTCTCCTTACTGGTTTTTTGACAATCAAACAACCAACCCTAACTTTCCAAGAGCCTTTAAGAGAATTGGATTTGATACCTCTAATATAGAGAGCGCCACTAAAGTCTTTATAAATCACTACTCTTTATCTGAAGATAATTTTTCTTCATGGCTGTCTACTTGGGACGACAACATAAACTCAAGCAACGAGATAGGCACGCTCTCTTTGTCTGACGGTACGGATACGATCGTCTATAAGCTTTCCAATCTTGAAACCCAACTTGGATCTTCGAACACCCTTACCTCTGTTTTTGACGCTACTTTTCAAGGGGGCTCTGCAAACTCTTGGGTTCACGGCGATAGCATATACCTTTCTTTCTCTAAGATAGGAAAAGAAGGTATTGACGGACAGGGGGTTCCTACGGGTGGATCCGAGGGTCAAATTATAGTCAAGCAAAGCGCGACTGATTACGACACAGCTTGGGATTACGTAGAGTCTGTATACCTTCAAGTCCAAAACGACGAAGGGAGTACGCTTTCTGCTGGTACGCCAGTATACGCTAAGGGCATCTCTGGCAGTAGTATTTTGGTTGGCAAGGCGGATGCTAACGATTCCGCTAAGATGCCAGCAATCGGCGTGTTGCTTGAAGAAACCACAGATGGTTCTTCAGGGGAGATAATCACTGCTGGTCTTTTCAACAAGACTGTAAGCGGGCTTACTGGAGTGAGCGTGGGAGATACCGTTTTTGTAAGTAATACAGGAACCCTTACCACCACGAAGCCAACAGCCTCTACTGACCTCCTTCAGAACATAGGTATCGTGCTTCAGACAAACGGAAGCAATATCCAGAAGATGAAGGTGTCGGCTATCGATAGAACAAACGATATCCCAAACCTAGATAGCGGTAAGTTTTTTGTTGGCGGCACGACAGGACAGGTTTCTGTTTATACTCTTCCCACCACAGATGGCACAGCTAATCAGCTTCTCGCTACTGACGGATCGGGTGCTGTCACCTTTGTGACCCCAAGCACAAGCAATGTAACAGAAGGGACCAACCTTTATTACACAGACGCTCGTGTAGCGGCTAATTCAGCAGTTGCGGCTAACACTGCCAAAACAAGTTATCCAGCCGCTGACTCAACTAAGGTCGCTTTTATCTCCGTCACTCAAGCTGTCGATCTCGACACAATGGAGAGCGACATTGCTACAAACAACGCAAAAGTTGGGTATACAGATTCTGCTGTAGACACGCGCATTGCCGCTGCAAGCATTTCAGATCTCAGTGATGTCCCAACTATAGGGACAGCTGGGCAAGTATTAGTTGTAAACTCAGGAGCTACAGCATTAGAATATGCTAATCAAACTGGTGGTGTCACTTCTGTAAATACTCAGACTGGAGCCGTAGTGCTTGACACAGATGACATCTCTGAGGGTGCTACAAACCTGTATTTCACTGACGCTAAAGCAGACGCACGTATAGCAGCTGCAAGCATCGACGATCTATCAGATGTAGACACCAGTACTGTAGCCCCTACAAATGGTCAGGCACTTGTGTGGGATAACGCCAATAGCAAGTGGGAGCCAGGGACTGTATCTGGAGGAGGGGGCAGCTCCCCATGGACAACCTCTGGTAGCGACATCTACTACACTACAGGCAATGTAGGAGTGGGGACTACGACACCTGGTGAGGCATTAGACGTTAGTGGTAAAGCCAACATCAACGATGGCAGCAACAATGTCCTTATCTCCACGGGTAATAGCACTATTACCGCAACCAACACAGTAGCTGTAGGATATCAAGCATTAACTGCATTAACTACTGGAGCAGGTAACACAGCAGTTGGGTATCAGGCGGGGGCTGCTTTGACTACAAGCAGCAATAACACAGTAGTTGGATATCAGGCTGGCTCTTTAGCCACGGGTTCAGACAACACGCTGCTTGGATATTTGGCTGGGGAGGATTTAACTAGCGGTAATAATAATACGGCGCTTGGTGCTTACTCATTAAGAAACATAACCACTGGTAGTAGCAATACCTCTATTGGTTGGGGTTCAGGGGTTAACTGGAGCACCACTTCCTCGAATGTAGCCGTTGGTACGTATGCTGCAAACGCGAATACAGGGTCAAACAACGTGGCTTTAGGTCATGAATCCCAGAGATATAACAGGGGTAGTGACAATATATCAATAGGTAAAGATGCTCTTTTTGGAACTCATCCGCAATCCGCTAACAATAACGTTGCAATAGGTACAAACACTCTTAGAGTGGTTGGAACAGGGGCTGACAATAATGTAGGCATTGGTTATTCAGCTTTAGCTGCGTACACTTCTTCCAACACTGTAGCTGTAGGCTACCAAGCATTAACAGCGCTGACTACTGGGGCTCAAAACACAGCGGTGGGGTATCAGGCTGGTGACGCAATAACTACCAGCACTGGCAACACTTTAGTTGGTTATCAGGCTGGAACAGCCATTACAGGTAGTTCAAACGCTATACTTGGTAATAGCGCTGGAACATCTTTGACTAGCGGAACTGGTAATGTGCTCGTTGGTAGTTATGCTGGGGGCTCAATGAACACCAATATCAATACTACAGTTGTTGGAAATGGTGCAAATGCAGTAGCTGCTACTAACTACGGTGTTGCAATAGGCGCTAGTGCCAAGACAAACACTGGCGGGGTAGCAGTAGGTTACCAAGCATTAACCGCACTTACTACAGGGACTGGTAACACAGCGGTTGGGTATCAGGCTGGGGCTGTTTTGACGACTGGGACTAACAACACGTTCCTTGGCTATCAGGCGGGAGACTCAATACTTCAGAACAATAATACCATTATAGGCTATGGAGCGGGAGCAACTGGTGCTAATGTCAATGGGACTGTGATTATAGGTTCTGGGGCAGCTGCCTTAGCAACAGGACCAACATATGGGGTTATTATAGGCTATCAAGCGGCAGGAAGCGCTGCCCAAAACGCTGGAAATAGCGGGGTTGTTATCGGTTTCAGGGCTGGTCAAAACAACACAGGTACTGGAAACGTGTTAATTGGGGCGAATGCTGGTCAGACTGGTAACGGTGTCGATAATATTTTCATAGGGAAAAACTCAGGTCAAAACGAAACAGGTTCCAACAAACTCTACATAGAGAACAGCAACTCCGCTACTCCGCTGATTTACGGGGAGTTCGATAATGACATCGTAAGAGTAAATGGTACGCTGCAAGTAAACGACCCGTCATCCACTGGTTACGCCTTCCCTACAGCTACAGGTACGCTTGGTCAAGTACTTGAAGTAGACGCTAACGGAGACTTAGTCTTCGCTACACCTTCTGGCGGAGGAGGTAGCTCCCAATGGACTACAGTCAACACTAACGAGATATACTACAACTCTGGCAATGTAGGTATTGGTAATACCGACCCAGACGCCACGCTAGATGTAGATGGTGACGTTGATATCGAGTTGGATTCTTCGACTTCTGAAACCTTTACGATCCACGATGGTACACACGACCTTTTCCAAGTAGATACAGGCACAACTGGAACTATCTTCAGTGTAAACGATGTGTCTGGATTACCTAAGCTCACAGTAGACGACTCTGACGGGGTTACTATCGACAAGTTTAAAGAAGTCAAGTACGAGAAACCATCGAATACAGACTTCTCTTACCAAGGAGATGTAGTATACTTCGGCGCTACTACAGGTATGACTCAGGGCGATCTCTACTACTTCAACTCTTCAGGTAACTGGGCTCAAGCAGATGCAGATGCAGTCTCTAGCTCAGGGAGTGTGCTCCTCGCTATTGCATTGGGGACAGCTTCAGATACAAACGGTATGCTACTTAAAGGCACATTTACTATGGCTGCTGGAGCTATCGACGGCACAGAGGCTACGGGTGACGAGCTGTACGTAAGTACTACAGCTGGACACGTAACAAGTGCAGCTCCTACTGCTACTGGAGATGTAGTTCGTGTAATTGGATACTGCTTAGACGGGACCAACGGACAGATTTGGTTTAATCCTTCTAACGACTGGATAGAGTTAAGCTAATGGCTATAGATAAAATATCAGGAACTGCATGGACGTCCATATCCAAGCTCGGAGGTGTTAGTACAAGCGCAATAGCTAATGTGCTAGGACAAACTCCTGCTGTTGCTGTGTCTAATCCAACCATAGACTCATACGTAAATACTACGCTAGGAAATGTATCCAGCTGGACAATAAACCATCAGAACCCTACAGCAGGTCAACTAATACTCCTTATCTGTCTTGGAGACGAAGGTAGCTATAATCATACCTTTTCCAGCAACTTAACCAATATGACAGCTTCTGGATTTACAAGCGAGATAGACAGAGGATCCTATAATAATTGGCCTGGAATAACTGTAGAGTCCACAATTAACGTTCTATGGAAAGTAGCTACAGGAAGTGAGGGAACTAGCTCTATATCCATGAGTCAAGATCTAGCAAGTTATGTTACTGTATGGTACATATTAATAGACGGGGCCAATACAACAACCCCAATAAATGTAATCAGTACAGCTAATGCTTCTGATTCAGCTTCGATTTCTGCCTCTAATCCTCCCAGCTTAACCCATAATGGAATAACAACAACAACTAATGACTCTTTAGTGTTTGCAGTATTTGCATCTGAAGGTGCGGGCTTTGAACCGTTTACCTTGAGCGGGACTGGTTGGGGTACTTCTTTTACAGGAGAGAGCGACTCCCCAAGCGGAGGAACAGATTACAACTTAGGGGTTTCTGGAGGGTGGACAACAAAGCTTATACAAACAGCAGGAAGTTCAGGATCTATAACAGCAACAGGTCAAACATTAACTGTTGGTGCATACATGCAAGCAGTTTCATTCGCAATACAACCATAAATAAACAACAATGCATTTCGAAAACAGACATTACGTAATCTTTGACCTCACAGAGATAGACACAATCGACTTCTCAGAGGTCATGGAAACATCAGCAGATACGCTGAGAAAGAACCTTGCTAACACGCAGAGCTTTGTGAAGTACGAAGGGGACCAACCACCTTCGGTAGTTGCTCTTGCAACAAAGTCACAAGAGTACTCTCACGCAGAGATTCTTGCGTTGCTCGCTGGGACTGATTGGACTGACCCTAACGCAGAGATCTAAATGGGCGGGTTTGCAAATAATGCACCTATCGTAACTGATGGGTTAGTATTCTATGTAGACGCAGGGAATGGTAACTCGTATCCTGGGAGTGGGGGAACTTGGAGTGATTTAGTTGGAAGTAATGACGGCTCTTTCAATAACATGGATGACATTAACAATCCTTCTAATAACTACGACTCTGCAAACGGCGGTAGTATTGTGTTTGATGGGGTAGATGATTATGTTGAGGCGGGGCCAATTCAGCCCTTGCAGTTTACATTGAGTTGTTGGTTTAAAGCAACTGGTGCCCCGTCTAATAATGATTCGACAGGTGGATGCCTTATGGCTGCTGATCCTCAATTTCTTAGTGCTTTACCCTGGTTTCTTGCACACTCTTACTCAAATCAGAGGATTGTATTTATTGTTGAAAACAACGTTACAGCCGCCTCTACTGCTACCAACTCAGCACCTAATAACCAGATTCACTTTGTTTCAGCAACATATGACGGAACTGTTGGTTCAGTGTATTTAAACGGTCAGTTTTTGACTTCAAGATCATTTAATAGTCCTACATACAACACCAGTGGGAACATCAATGCTCAGATAGGTAGGTGGGGGTATAGCAATTATCAAAGATTTTTTAATGGAAATATCTATAATGCCTCAATATACAACCGTTCCCTAACCTCTGACGAAATCCTTCAAAACTACAACGCCCTTAAAAACAGATTCGTATGAGCTACAGCTACGGTAAAAGCATAGTGACGGATGGGTTGGTGTTCTACGTGGATGCAGCTAACGATAATAGCTATCCAGGTACAGGGACTACTTGGTCTGATTTGGTTGGGGATAACAATGGCACCCTTGTGAATAGTCCTACATATAACTCTAATAATGGAGGGTATTTTGATTTTGATGGAACAAATGACAGCTGTACTTTTTCTGGAGATGCTATTCCTACAAATGGAGAAATAACAATATCATTCTGGAGAAGCGGAAATGCTTCTGGGCAACACTCTGACTTATTTGCTTTTTCTACAGGAACCTGGAGAGAAGTTGGAATTCACACCCCTTGGGAAACAAACTTAGTTTATTGGCAGTGCGGTAATAATGGAACTACAGGAAACTACAATTTTGACCAAATCTCAAAAACAGCAACTTCCTCTGAGTATTTAGGATGGAGTAATTGGGCATTTACCAAAAATGTAAGTACAGGCAATATGAGAATATACTTAAATGGGTCTTTGTGGCACAGCGGCACTGGTAAGACGAAATCCATAGCTGCTTGTAATAGCATGACAATAGGAAGTTATGGAACAGCACTTTACAGCGATAAAGATTACGCTTGTTTTTCTATCTACAATAAAGAGCTCTCCTCTACAGAAATCCTCCAAAACTACAATGCTTTAAAAAACCGTTTCGTATGAGCGTGAAGAATCGAAATAGCATCGTTACAGACGGGTTAGTGTTTTATGTAGACGCTGGTAATGAGGATAGCTATGCTGGATCTGGGACTACGTGGAGTGATTTAGTGGGAAGTGACGATGGTACATTCTCAGCCACTCCAACAACAGACTCTGCAAACGGTGGCAGTATTGTGTTTGACGGAACTGACGATACTGTAAGTTTTACTGAATTTTCTACGTCAGGTCTTTCTAGTTTTACGTTAGACGTTTGGGTTTATATTGATGATGATCAATCAGACGGTACGGTTATAGGACAGTGGGGTGATCCAAGCTCTAGGTCCTTTTTGATTTGGTGGGACGTTGGAGTTACTGCAAACTTTAGGTTTATTGTACAAAATCCATCCGCTCAAAACACAATTACCTCTGAGTCAGATGACAACGCAAACAATAATGATTGGAATCATGTGGTGGCAACATTTGACAGCGCTTCACAAATTAAACTATATGTGAATAACGTGCTGACAGACGCACCGTCACACGCTTCTACGCCTTTCACACTAAGAACCACCAGCGGCTTCGAGATAGGGGATGACTCTAGTGATTCTCGTTGGCTTGACGGAAAGGTGTCTTCCGCAAAGATTTATAACAGAGTACTTTCTGCCTCCGAAGTAACCCAAAACTACAACGCATTAAAGAACAGATTTATTTAATTATCTTTGCACTAAACTTTTTAATTATGGCATTTGCATTTGAATCTAAGTCCTGGAGTTTCACAGGAGAAAAAGAGTTTGAGAATGGTGGATTCACCCTCCTCAACCCAACGGTATCTGTACTCTCAGTGAGTGTACAAGAGTCTAACATCTACATCGCTATGAAGGCGGTAGAGAACAACGGTGTGTACAACCACAACCTCAACATCCAGTACAACAATTCTGGTGGTGAAACCAACCTCGACACGATCGTAGACTCAGCGGTAGCTGCGGCCCTCCCAGACTTTACACTCGACGCATAAGATCTCTTAGCGTGACAGAAGAAGGCCCCTCGTGGGCCTTTTTTTGTTTTTGTTATCTTTGTCCTATGGCTGAAGATGTAAAGAAGAAACTCAAGCGGTTTGGGCTCTCTGGGTTAAACAAACCTAAGCGATCCAGTAGCGGAGGTAAGTCGCACGTAGTGGCTGTTCGTTGCGACGGGAAGATCAAGATTATTCGCTTTGGCCAGGCAGGTGTAAAGACGAATCAAACCGCAGGACAGCGTAAAGCTTTTAAGAGCCGTCACGCCAAGAATATAGCCAAGGGTAAGTGCAGCGCGGCTTATTGGGCCAATAAAGTGAAGTGGTCCCCAAGCAAGACCAAGTCTCCAAGCAAGAAGTGGGTAAAAGGATCATGAATGCTGTCAAATACAACAAAGGCGGGAAGCTCAAAGTTAGCACCGCTACAAAGTCTGTTCCGCCACCTTCTGGTTTTCACTGGATGGTGGATCGGGGTAGATACTTCCTTATGAAAGGAGATTATAAACCACACCCTGGCGCTGTTAAAGAGGCCAAGTTTAAACTTGTCAGCCATGAAAGTTAAGAAGGGATGCGGATGCGGTTGTGACAGCTACAAGAAGGGTGGTACTGTAAAGGACGCCTGCTATCGAAAGGTGAAATCTAGATACAAGGTGTGGCCTTCTGCCTATGCTTCTGGTGCGCTCGTAAAGTGCAGGAAGGTTGGTGCAGCTAACTGGGGCAATAAGTCTAAGTAATGGCTAAGGAGGGACTGAGGAAGTGGTTCAGCAGGAATCAAGGCAAGGGCTGGATAGACTGCAAAGCATCTAAGCGAGCGGGTAAACCTGTTCCGTGCGGAAGGAAGAGCGCGAGCGAAAGAAGAGGTACTGGCTACCCAGCCTGTAGGCCCACTGTAGCCCAGTGTACGTCTAAGGGTATGCGGGCTAAGAAAAGCGAGAAGCGCGTGAACTGGCGGGTCAAGAAGAAGCCTAAAAAATAATGCTTATATTTGCATTCATATAACTAACAATAATGGCTACAACCACTGCAACACTTACACTTTCGAGCGCTGACCTGACTGGTGACGCTCTTGCGCTGTCAACTACAGCTACACTCACCAAGGCTGGTACAGCTACTGGTTTGGATCAGACTACTGGCATAGGTAGAAAGACAACCACTGCGACGGCTGCTGTAACTCTCTTTGCTGCCGCAGATTACACTGACGATAAAGGCCACAAGGTTTACATCAAGAACACTTCTGCGGTTGCTACTGAGTATATCTTGGTGAAGATCGGAGATATGGAGCTTGGGCGTCTTTACGCTGGGGATTGGGCTTTCCTTCCTTGGAACGCAGATGCTGACTCTACTCCAGACGCTGATATCATTTACACTCCCAGCGTTTCTACTTCTTTGACGGTTGAGTACGCACTGATCTTCGAAGCGTAATGGCGAATCTTAGAGCATCCATAACGCTAAATAGCGCTGATGTGCTCACCTCTCCGTTAGCGCTTACTGTTGCGTCTAATATTTTGTGTGACACAGGCAGCCTTGTTAGGGCTAAGATTTTAGGTGTCGCGGCGGGAAGCGGAAACAATGCTAGGATAGTTTACAAGGCAAACGACAAAACAGAGGTAGCCATCTTGTTTGTCAGAAACCTTAGTGAGGAGCGAGAGAAGTATATGTATTTGCACGAAGATGTGAATGACGAAGTATTCGCTAAAATACCTGGGGGGAGCTTTGCCTTGCTTCCAGTGAATCCAGCGAAGACAGTTCGAATCTTCGGAACAGACGTAGATCAGATTGCTGAGTACGGTGTATTCGGATTAGATAGCTCTGCGGTAGCGCTTAGCTAAACAATAATAATTTAATTTAAATGGAAGAAAATTTTGAAGGACTGGGGAAGATCGAGACGTTCGACTCCCCAGATGAGCTGGTTGCTTCAATGCAGCCAGCTTCAGAGCCGCAGGCTCAGGAGTCAGAGCAACAAGTTGCAGAGGCTGAACCACAGGAGGTTAGTGATCAAGAGGCTGTTGCTTCTGATGCTCCTGTTCAAGAGCAGCCAGTAGTAGAAGAGCCTCAGCCAGAGGTCTCTAACGAACCCGCTCCAGAGCCACAGTACTCCGATCAGGAGATCGAAGAGGCTGTGTTCTCTTTTTTGAGTGATCGCTTGGGTAGACAAATTCAGTCTATCGACGATATCTCTCAGCAGGAAGAGAACAGCTTAGATGAACGTGTCGAAGCGATTGCTCGCTTCGTAAAAGATACAGGTAGAGCCCCAGAGGATTGGTTTCGGTATCAGTCATTGAATCCAGAAGGCATGGATGATATGACCGCTATTCGTGTAGAACTAGCGAACGAATACCCGAACCTTTCTTTCGAAGAGCTCAACCTTTTGGTTGGTAGCAAGTACAAGCTTGACCCTGACTCTTTCTCTGAGGACGAGGTTAGGCTGTCGCAGCTCCAACTTAAAATTGATGCGGATAAAGCTCGCCGCAGCATTGAGGATCTCAGAACTAGCTACTCTGCCCCAGAGCAACGCGAGCAAGCCGCACCAGAATCGCAGTCACTCATTGATGATCAATGGATTGCTCAGATGTCCCAAGAGGTCGATTTGCTTACAGGTCTAGAGTTTGACCTTGGCGATAACAAGACTTTCGAGTTTGGACTAGATGATCAGTACAAGACTCAACTGAAGGACCGCAACTCTCGTCTCGACGAGTTTTTTGACCCCTACGTTAATCAGGACGGTACATGGGATTACGACAAGCTGTCGTCTCATATGGCTGTTCTCGACAACATCGACAGGATTGTAAAGTCGGCTTACACCAAAGGTTTAGGTGACGGCCAACGAACCCTTGTTGATACTGCCGCGAATGTCTCTACCGAAACGCCTAACCAGGGAAGTCAGAATCAACAAACGAACCCACTAACCGAACAGCTTAGACAAGCTCTAGGTAACCAAAATGGATTTGGGTTCATCTAACTTTTAAAAACTAGAAAATATGGCAGTTACAGGCCAAGACCTCGGAACAGGAAGTAATCTACTTCCTGGATTGAAAACAACTCCAGAGAAGTACACTTCTTTGGGTGACTTGTTGGAATACAACAAGCCAGACAACATGGATCTCTACGTTAAGACGTATGGAGATCAAGGCATCACAGGATTCCTCGAATTGACTGGTGCTAAGAAAAACGCAGGTGTATCTGACGAAATCCAGTACTGGGAAGAAGGCAGATTGCACAACAGCTTCACCGCTACAGTAAGTGCTGAAGCTACTGCGTTCAACTCTAACGATATGACCTTCGCTTCTAAAGAGGGCCCGCGTGTAGGTGACGTTCTCTACAACCAGGAGAACGGTGACGTACTGTACGTTGACGCTGGTACTGCTGGCGGAACTACTATGAGCGTTCGCGCTTTGGGTGGTGGCGGAACTTTCGGAGCTGCAACTGCTGCCCGCTTCGCGGTAATCGGTAACGTAGCTGGACAGGGTGCCGATCAGCCTTCTGATTTCTACCAGACAGAAATCAACAAGCGTACTCAGAGCTTCATCATCGCCAGAGAGACATTCCACGTTAACGGCTCACAGGCTTCTAACATCGGATGGATCAACGCTGGTAACGGTGACTACAGATGGTACGTGAAGGGCGAGATGGATACTCGCAAGCGCTTCATGGATCAGCGAGAGATGTTGATGCTCTTCGGTCAGCAGACTGCTGATGCTATCACTGCTGCTGACAATGACGGTATCGTAGGTACTGAAGGCTACTTCGCCGCTCTCGAAGACAGAGGTATTGTATCTAACGCTTTAAGCACTGATACTGACTTCACTGAGCTCGATCTTATCATCTTGGAGCTGGACAAGCAGGGTGCTCCTTCTGAGTACGCTATGTACGTGAACAGAACCGTTTCTTTGAACATTGACGACATGCTTGGAGGCGGCCCTTCTGCTACTGGGGCTATCACCTCTGGTCTCGCTTCTCAATTCGGTGCGTTCAACAACTCTCCAGAGATGGCCGTGAACCTCGGCTTTAAGTCGTTCACTCGTGGTGGTTACACCTTCCACAAGCACGACTGGAAGCTCTTGAATGACCCAACATTGGGTGGAAACGACAGCTTCTACAAGGGCGCTATGGTTCCAATGACTCAGGTTGCTGATGCTAGAACTGGTGAAAGAGCACCCTCTTTGCAGATGTACTTCAAGGATGCTGGTGGATACTCTCGTGAACTCAATCACTGGGTTGAGGGTGGTGACGTTCTCGGATTCCGAACTAACGGATCTGACGTTGCTAAGTTCCACTACCGTTCTGAGTGTGCTTTGGTAACACGCGCTGCTAACCAGCACGTATTGCTTAAGTAATAGACTGTAGGTAATTGGGCGGGGGCTTCGGCCCCTGCCTCTTTACCATCCTTTTTAACGATTAATTTTATTCAATTATGGCACAAGTAAAGACTACGCCGAAGCGTGGGCGACCACCTAAAAAATCCACAGGTATTTCCGTCAACTCTACGTTGACCTCAGAATCTCCAGCTACTAGAGCTATAAAACGATGGGTAGCGCCCAAGGGGGGTAACGTGTATCTCCTTTCTCAGAAGAGAACCACCATCTTTGACGAAGAGTCGGGTAAGGTAAGAGAACTCAGATACTGCGAAGGAGAGAACTCCGTATTTAGAGACGAGCAGTCTGACTATGCAACTAAATCACCTATCGTATTCCGTGACAAAAACCTCTTTGTTCGCCCCGAACAGCCTAATTTGCAGAGATATCTGGAACTTCACCCAGGTAATTCTGCTAACGGAGGCAACATCTTCTCCATGATCGATGAGACCGCTAAGGTTGAGAAGACGGTAGTCGATGAGTTCTTGGTTCACGATGCGATTACGCTGTTGCGGTCAAAGGACTTGGATGAGCTCATGGCAGTAGCCATTTCCTTCTCTATCGATACTGAGCGACCAGCCAGCGAGATCAAGCACGACTTGCTCTTAAAGGCAAAGACTTCTCCGCAGGTGTTTATCGATTCGTTTGACAACCCTGTTGTAGCTATGAAGGCTAAGCTCCGTCAAGCAGAGAAGCTACAGATCGTTAAGCTCCAAGAGGACGCTATCCGATGGTACGACACCAATAAAGTCATCATTGTGGTCCCAGTAGGCAAAGACCCCATGGATATCTTCGTGAGGTATTGCCTAACGGAAGCAGGATCTGCTGTAGTATCGCAGATAGAGAAAGAGATGCAGTAAGAAAAGGCCACCTTCGGGTGGCTTTTTTCTTTCGTATATTTGCGTATGGCCCAAAAGTTCTTCTTATTTAAGAGAAAAGATCCTGCGGTGTCTGGGGGTGCAGTATTCTCAGATAACGGAAAGGGTATTAGCGTTATCTCTTTTCCAGCTAGTAACTTGGCTTACATGGCTGCAAGTAAAGGCGCGGTTACTATGTACTTCAACGACTCCGCCCCCTTTGAAGAAAACAGCTTAACTCTCGCGGGTGAATCATTTGAGAAGACCAGCGTTACGGTTTCCTGCGAGTCTGGAGGTGAAGCCGCCCTTATGGAGGAGATCATCAACTTCATCAACAGGGACACAGCTAAGAACGTAATGAAGTTTGACGCTACAGGCGCAGAGAATACGTTTGGAGTTAAAACCGCTAAACCTACGATTGACGCTAGGGTTCGTGCGCGGCCTGTAGAGAGAGGTCTGGTTGGTACTGACGCTATTATTACTGGATTGGATACAAACGCTGTTATAAACGGGATTGATTTCTTGACGACTGACAACCTCCCGTATGTTGACTATGAAGTTGACCAAATAGAAAGCAGCTTGGGTGCGGGAAACCTCTTGATTTTTAATGAAGGATCCGATTATGGAATACCCAATGGGGCTGGGGGTGCCTTAAGCGCTGAGCCATTTGGTGACTATCCGCCCGCTGTAAAAGGACCTGATGTTATATGTTCTAAGAAAACTTTAGATTTTAATGTTTCTGGTAGACTTGAAGTTGATGTAAACATAACGTCTGGCATTGTAGATAATATGACAGCGCCTAACCTTACCGACCAGGTAGGTATAGTTGGTAGCTCAGCCATAGTAAGAGATGGTAGTACGGTAGGTACCGACATCAACGAAGGCGGAATACCTGCCGCTCAACGACCTACGTTTACGGTTTCGACAGACGCCAGTTCAAACGTAACTGACTTTAGGGCCACATACGCTGGTATTGGGTTACAGGTAGGGGATGTTATTACCGTTACTTTTTCTGGAGGTAATGTGGTATTAACTGTTTCTGGTACGCATTTTCCTTCTCAGATTGATAAAAGCGAGCTGTCCTTCTTGACCCAGCTAGAAACACAAACCGCTGTAGTTCCTCCACTACCTCATGACAATTACACGTTGTTTCTTGCTTTTGCAAGGCCGAACAGAAGCCTTCTTCAACCTATGTACAGTCACTTCCAGTCTGGATCTGAGTCAGACACATACAAGATGTGTATGGGTCCGTTTCCTCTTAGCTCTCTGGGTGACGAGTTTCAGTTCAACCATAATGATCCAGACGGAGCAGACAAAGGTCTTAGCACCCCCAAGAAACAGTCCACTTCAATAAAAGCAATAGAATCGTTCTCTAAGTACGTTCGATCCTCAGAACAGCTTGAAACAAGCGAAGAAAACCTAGAGGTTGTTGTCGTCAGGAGGTCTAAATCAGGAAACATATATGTTTACGACGGACAAGGAGAGCAAATAGGGTATCAGGACGCCAGCAAGGATCCAGATGGCGTTTTTGTTTCTGGTAGGTTTGGACTGCCATTAGCTTTTGAGTACGGTGTACCAACGGTTAGAATTGCTAGATTTGGAATTATCTCTAAGGATATAGGCGACACACCAAGTAGGAACATAGCTACTCAGTTGTTCAACAGGTTTAAGGTGCCGCTCGACCAATAAAATCAGCTGCTTTTTCTTTTTGTATATTTGCTTTATGGTTAGCGTATTGCAAGTATATACCGCTCTTAAGGACTTGGCTAATAAAGAGCAGAAGGGTTTCATAACCCCTCAGGTCTTTAATTCGTTTGCTCCTATAGCTCAAATGAACATTTATAATGAGCTGTTCTCAGAGCTTGTTGACGCCAAGAGAATAAGTAGACAGAATTTTGATCCAGGAAGAAACCTTTCTGTTAGAAAGCAGAGACTAGAGGATCTTTCTTTTTTCTACAGAAAAGAGCTTATTCAGGCTTCAAACGGTTTAGCCGAGAAGCCATTAGACCTTTCTAAGGTGATTAGCATATCCGTTTCTGACCTTAGGAAACCTGGCGATACTGATTTGGATTTTGTGAATTGTGAAGTGGTTTACAATCCAGAAAAAATGGATTACATATTAGGGAACAATTTGTCATCTCCTACAGAGGATTTCCCTGTGGCTTTAGTTTCTAATGTAGATATAGAGGTGTTCCCAAGTGGATTAAGCAACATAGCTCTTAGCTATTATGCAAAACCCACCTCGTTTACCTACTCAAACGACATCAGTCCTTTGCCTCCATATTACGGGTATACCGTAGCTACACTTGGCAGCGAGGAGGTAGATGTGTTTCAACCTGAAAACTCAAGGAACTTTATGCTTCCTCCACACTATGTAGGGGAGCTTGTCATGGAAATGGCTAAGCTCACTGGAATTAGGCTAAGGGACGCCAACGTAGTTGGCTTTGCTACAAACGAAGAAGCATCTGAATAATGGCACAGAATAAAGTAAAGCTAAGTCAAATAATAAAAGATTTTATCCTGACTCTTGATGGGGATGATTACGCTAGTAATGTCTCCGATTCCGCCATTAGAAACTTTGCGCTAAGGGGAATCAGGGAGATTGGTTTTGATTTAGGCAAGAAGGTTCGATCTCTTAAGCTGTCTATTGCTTCTAACGATACGGTTGCGCTTCCAGACGATTTTGTTGATTTGATTAAGGTCGGGGTCGTTGACTCTAACAATGTAGTTAGGGTTTTTGGGAGTAATAAAAACATAAATTACTCACAAGAAATTACTGATCAAAAGGTGACTGGCCCCATGGACATACCTGAAAATCAGATATTTAAAGTAAAAGACAGCAAGACATCAACAAGCAACTCTACTTCTGAGGGTAATTTAGATGTGTACATCTTCGAGAACTACGTTTACCAGGGGGGTATAGGTAGGCTGTATGGGTCTGGTGGGGGAAACCTTTCTGGAGGCTATAGGCTCAACCTAGACCAAAACAGAATAGAGGTAGACAGTAATGACAACTACAGCGAGGTAGTCATTGAATACGTTGCTGATGAGGCAAGGTCTTTTGACCCAGAGGTACATGTGTATGCTGAAGAAGCGCTGAGGGCTTACATCTACTATAAGCTGATTGAGCGTAAGTCATCCGTCCCTTCAAATGAGAAAGCTAGGGCAAGAGCTGAATACTACAACGAGAGAAGAAAGGCCAATGCTAGGTTGAGCAACTTCACCAAAGAAGAAGCTCTGAAGACTATTCGTAAGAACTTTATGCAAGCACCTAAGTACTGATGCCGATAGATAAAAGAATCCCTAGGGTTTTAAATTCTGACTTAGACAGCAAGACCTCTGAAAGGGTCTCGATGGAGGATGCCCTGAATCTTTATTCTGGGCCAGACAATGAGTCTATTGTTAGTGGAGTTAAGCTGGACGGTGGCGATAAGATTCTTAAGAACATCAGAGGCAATGTTGAGGTTTTTGCTCATGACGGAGGATTACCCCTGTTAAACCCAAGGCTCCTCGGTGCGGTTGAGGATATAAAGACGGACATCACCTATCTTTTTGTGTACAGTACTGACGGTGGGAGTCAAAGTATATGGGCATACGACAGGTACGGGAAGCTCCCTAACTCCTCTGAAAACTCGCTGAGGTTAGTCTACAAAAGCGCTCAGTTCAATTTCCCTCAGAACGGCCTAGTAAAAGCGGACATCGTTTACAGTAACTCCTCTTCTACACTTAGTGATTTAGGCGAAGAGTTCGATAAGGATGCTATTATATACTTTACCGACGGTGTCAACGAGCCTAGAAAGATAAATGCCTACCGAGCATTACTCGCTGGATCGAATGTTCACGGAACTTCTAATGAGTACTCAGAGGCTGATTTCATTACGGCTTGTCCGAGGACCCCTTTAGACCCTATAACTTTTAAGTTTGACAATGACCCTAATCGGTCGTCAAGCAACTTTTCTACCGTCCCTGGATTTCAGTTTGCCTATCAGTACGTTTACAAGGACGGAACCGAGAGTGCTATATCGCCTTACTCTGATGTGGCCTTTCCACCTTCGATAGTATTTCAGGGGGCTAACAGCTATGTAGATCACTCTTCATTTAACGAGTGTAGGCTAAAAATTCCGCTCCCGCCAGAGACCGAGGGACAGATTCAAAATATATCGGCTGTTACAGAGGTCGCTTCGATTAAAATTCTTGCTAAGCAAGGAAAAGAGGGTAGCTTTCTTATTATAGATGAGCTGGCGTTTGACCTGTCAACTAATGGTGGTGATCTTTACGTCTTTGATATCCCCGCAGCTACAGAAGACTACGAAGAGTGGACTTATGAGTACAAGTTCTACAACGATAAGATAGGTGTAGGTGTAAGCAAGAACGAAGTAGATAAGCAATACAACGCTGTACCTAGATCGGCAGTAGCTCAAACAGTTTCCTCAAACAGGCTTATGTACGGGAACTATCTGGAGGGCTTTAACTCTGTTAAAACGGACTGCACCGCGACTGTTGTTTACAAAGAAGCGCCAGAGAGCTTTCTTTCGTACAATGTGTCTATCTCTCCAAGCATAGAGCCCATTGGTTCCTTGAGTCAAAACGAGGGTAAGTCTGTCGGTTTTGTGCTTGACTTTTCTGAAATGCCAGAATCTATTCCTGCGGGAACAGAGATATCAATTAGTCTTACAATAGCTCCAGACAATAACTGGCATATATACAATTTCCGTGGAAAATCGTTTCACCAGACTCGGCAAATGGGAGCTCAAGAGCAGTCAGGTATTGACGACTTGTACGATGGTGTTAACCTACAGCAATCTTTGGCGGAAACGAATCAAGAAGCTGGTGGATTTCAGGTGTCAGACAGCGGGGGAGACATATTTGGACAAGGTAACAGCGGTGTAAAAACAATAGGTCAGCAATGGGTTATGGCTGATAGTACCAATCCAGAAGCCATCATAACTAACGTTTCTAATAATGTAACAGCCTACGGAACGAGCGCCGCTAATCCATTGGTAATAAAGGGTGGCGCTGTAGTGTTTAGCGCTAAGGTGAGATCAACAGAGGCCATCGAGTCTAATGCTAAGCAGAGGATTAATGAGGCGATACATAAAGCCTTGTTGAATTTGAGCGGAATAGAAGATGCTGGGTTTGAGAAACTGTCTGCAAATTTTCAGTCCACCTACTCTTTTGATGTTGGTTTATTTAGCGGAAAGAGAATAAAGCAGGATTTTATCGCTCGCGAAGAGACAGCTACCGATCCTGAAGCAAAGCTTATAACAGCTGTAAAAACAACCAACTCATCTACTCCACAACCTCCAGGCGGTTACTTTATAGTAAACTCAGGGAAGGTTACTCTTAAGTTAAAAGGAGTCGATTACTCAGGCTATGCTGTCCCTGACACCTCAAATCATTTTAGGATAGGCGTCACCAAGATCGCTGATGCAGACGTCTACTCTTGTATACATGCAACGACATCTGATTCAGACAATCTTCATGCTCTAGACTGGATTGCTGTATCTAAGTCTGACATGATTGCCATACAACAAAACGAATATGATGGCATTGCTGGTTGGCTGCAAAGCAAAGGTTTTGACCCTGACTTACAGTTCCACTTAAGTCCTATATCAGATTCTACTATAGAAACCATATCTAGGCAAATAGGGTACTTGCTTTATGACGGGGTCATGGCTACAAGCGAGGAATTTTGCCTTATGGACGGTGAAGGAGGACCAGGCGGGGGTCCTTCGTATGGATTTGACTCTGACGTCAGTGGATACGATTACAAAAAGCTGTACAATCAAGGTACTGTAACCGTAAATCCTGAGGTAATTGTAGATCAAGCTGGAAACGTTTCCTACGGGTGGGAAAGCACAGCCTTTTACACGGGAAAGATTGGCCTCTATCAGGGCGAGAGTGGGTCGGCCCCTTTCTCTACAGCTTTACCGATGCTGTATAGGGTTAATAACAGCGATTACGAATACCTTCTTCCTGAACCTGACCCTTCAAATACGAGTCAAATAAACCCTCAGCGCCCAAACTTTAAGAGGCTTCATTCTCCTGCTGAGATAATATCAAATCAGTTCTATATATCCTCCTTGGAGTCTTTGTCAGCAAGGTCATTTAAGACGGAGGCAATGCATGATTTTGGTATTGTGTATTATGACCAGAGAGGTAGAAGTAGTTTCGTGAATCCCTTAAAGACTGTATTTGTAGACGGGTACTCGAACGAAGAAAGACCAGGTACGACTAACGGGGAGGGAAGTGGTAAGGGTCGTGTAGAGATACATCTTGATTTGTTGCACGAGCCCCCCTCCTGGGCTCACTACTACAAGATAGCTTACTCAAACAATACTACAGTCTCTGACTTCATACAGTACTCTGCTGGTGGCGCTTTTGCTGTAGATGACCAAGAAGACACTATATCTGAGTCTAATCAGAACATATACGTTTCTTTAAACTACCTTCAATCGCACCCTATCTCTTACGTCAACTCTTTTGGGGCCAGAACTCCTGAAGGTGGCATGAACATGTATAAGTTCCAGGAGGGAGACAAGCTCAAGGTGATTTCTTATTTCGAAGGGAATGTAAGGAAGTATGTCAGCTATGAATTTGATGTGGTTGATGTGGTAAATCTTGGGTTGGACAACAACCCCTTGGCTCTTAATCCTGAAGAGAACCAGACTGGAGACTTTGTAATTCTGAAGAACAATCCATCAGCATTTGGCTTTACTCACGGCGATGTGTTTTCAGGGATACACAAGTGGGGCAACAACTGCATTATAGAGCTTAGGACTCCGCTAAAGGACCTTGAAGCCGATCAACGCATCTTTTACGAGATGCCAGGCACGTATGAGGTGTTAAGGGTAGAGGGTGGCGGATTTGTTCATTCACCTTCTACGGTAAAGCTTAAGGACGGTGACGTATGGTTTAGGCCAGTAGCTACAAACGTAAGGGAAATCGAAGCTGGAAACTTCGTGGACATTATAGACGTTAATGATGCGAATGATCCTCCCGCCAAACCTAATTTTAAGAATGTATTCTTAGAATCGTCTACAGCCACCGACTTATTTAAAGCTGACAACGTGGGCTTGGGAAGGCCAAACGTAATATTCAAAGGGGCAAAAGAAGTTCTTAGGGAAGCTACAATAACCTATTCCGATCAGAGTGACCCAGAGTCAAGAAGGCTTCGCTATTCTTCTTTTAATCCGTCTACTTTTAACTTCAAGGATCTTCCAGAAACATTCGGGGGGATACAATATATGGGCGACAGGAGTGATTCTGTATTTGTCATACAAGAAGACAAAATCAGCAGGGTACCAGTAGACAGAAGCGTTCTTTCTGATGTTGCGGGCAACAACAGCATAGTGTCCTCAAAGGAGGTGCTTAATGACCCTATATTCTACTACGGTCAAAGCGGATGTGATTCAGACCCATCATCTGTCTTTGATTCTGGTGAAGAGGTGTACTTCTGTAATAAGACTGTTTCTAAGGTGTACAGGTGGTCCGTCAGCACGGGCATACAGGAGCTGTCCTCTAAGGGAATCTCTTCTATGCTCAGGGCTGGACTCAAGAGAGCCGTTAGTCAGAACCAACAGGTTAGGATTGTGGGGGGATACGACCCTGTAAAAGAAGAGTATTTGCTGTCTGTCGTTAATGTAACGGAAAGAAATACCACTAACATCCAGACGGTTAAACAAGACCTGTTTATCGGTGCAGATGATCCAACAGATGATACTGGATTTGAGGATGAGGTTTCACCTGAAATCTCCGTAAGCAGAGATGCTCTTGGATTTGGATTTGTGACTATCGGTACATCTGGGTCAAACTCTCTGGTCATCTCCAACGAGGGTAACGGGTTACTTGAAGTCTCTGGGTTTATTTTCACGAGCGATGAGTACAGCTCTACTACCGAACTACCTTTTTCTATTGAGGGGGGTGGATCTTTGGAGGTATATTTTGAGTTCTCTCCTAACGATGTGGGTCAGTCCAACGAAACACTAACCATAATTAGCAACGACCCTAACACGCCTCAGTACGAAGTATTGCTTACAGGAACTGGAGAAGAAGTCGAGACTAACGACCTTACTGTTGCTTATAACGAACTATTTGGAACTAACATAACAGACGAAGACATGAGTGCAGAATTAGCAGTAAACTATCTTCTAGAGCTGTCAAACAGCAATGAAGAAGACCAGCCCACATTAGGGATGATGGTTGGGTTGTTTGGCGCATTCCCCCCAGCTACGCAGGGCGTTCTTGCTTCAAACTCTACAGCAGGGGATACCGACGGTGATGGGGTAGTAACGGTTACGGAGCTGCTTGCTTTCCTAGAGGGATTTGATCCTGCTGATTATAACCTTGAGAGCTCTGTGTATTCTCCTGAATTAGCTTCAGGAGCAGGAGATCCTCCAGGCACAGGAGGTGATGACCCAACACCATTTGACCCTCCAGGTACGGGCGGACCAAATCCAGGACCTCCCGCTCCAGGTACTGGAGGTGAAGACCCAACACCATTTGACCCAGGACCTATAGCGGAGTCAGGTGCTTTCTCTTCTGTAGAGGAGGCTATAAATTACCTTCTCTTCCAAGGGACTATGACGGTAGCTGAGTTTAACGTCTTGAATCAAAGTGTAACGCCTGGTCCATCGCTTGATTTTAATCATAGCGGCCTTGTAAACCAACCAGATTTGCTCGTGTTTCAACAGTACTGGGACACTACTATTTCGTCAGGAGACCCAGCGTTTAAGCCCAACAGTTCAGCTGTGGGGCCAGGCGACCCTAGCATTTTAACCAGCAATATAGATGCTATAGACTACCTGATTGCAGACGGTACCATGACTATAGGTCAGTACCATGTGCTATTAGAAAACGTCAAAGACCAGGCGAGGGCAGATGTAGACGGTACTGGAACAATAGGTACTGGTGACCTCAACATATTCTTTGCGGTTTACAGCAGTAGCTCAATTAATCCAGCTAATCCGTTCGATGACGAGTCTCCAGCATTTCAATAATTCCAAAAGTGGCTAATATACCCCAGTCCTTCACGTTCGCTTTTTCTAAGAGGTTAGACTCTTGGACTACCAGGTACTCGTTTACCCCTACTTGCTATGCTGTTTGCGGAGACGCTATGCTCTCTTCTTCTGATACCGATGGTATATGGAAGCACGATGAGTCAGCTCAGAGGAACAGCTTCTACGGAAACCAATACCCATCTAAGTTGACTGTTGTTTCTAATGCCGATCCTTCGGCCATTAAGATGTTCAAATCAATATCTCTTGAAAGCAACCAAAAGGACTGGGAAGCTACGTTTACCTCAAACGACGAGTATAACGATAGCAATAAACAGCGTTCCACCAAGATTGTAGGGTTCAAAGACAAAGAGGCGTTTAAGTACAGAGAAATACCTAGGTCTGTAGTGAATTCTACTTCTCACCTGTCGCCATGCCCTAAGCTAAGCCCTTCGGAAGGACCTATCCTAGAGATAGAATCATACAGCTTCCAGAACTACGATGTTGTTATACAGCCAGACTTTGGCATGGCTACACCTGAGGGAAACTTGTTGGGGCTGATAGGTGGTGCGCTAAAAACATTCAGCCAATATTCAGGTGGTCAGTTTCAAGACGTATTCATGACTACAGACTCTTTCCTTTTTGATGACGGAAACCAAGGGGTTGGCCTGAACATATCTTCTAACGTATCGGTCATTCAGTCCTCAGCGAACCCTGTGGAGGCAGCACAAAATTTCTTCGAAACGCTTAATTTGTTTCTTTTTTACGTTTCCTATGTGGCTACTAACGCTACAATAAACGGAGATCAGATGAGAGGACCCTACCTTAGAGCTGACTTAAGTATAGAGACAGAAGAACCCTTGGAATTAAACGCAGTCAATATAGATTACGAGTTTTCTAAGCTGGACAAGCGTTTAAATCAAAACACTTAAATTTGTAGACCATGGATCCGCTAACATTATTTCTAATATCTCAAGGTGTGTCGGCAGGCGCGGCTGCCCTGGACAGGAGTCGAGCCTCTAAACAAATCGAAGAACAACAAGGGCTGTTGGGTCAAGCAGAAACTGACGTTCAAAAATCCTTTGAGGATTTAGCTAAAGAGAAATACAAAGTATCTGAGCGTTCCAGACAACTAGCTAAGTCGGGTCAACGACCCACAGACGTGTCTCCGCTACTTGCCACTCAAGCCACTTCGCTTGAGGCTTTGTCTACTAGGCCAGACTTGCTAAGGGGTGCGCTCCCATCCATAACGGAATCTACCACCAAGGCTATGACGGCTGCACAGCAGGCCGATCTGGGTAGAGAGCTGCAAGCCGAATCCAATCTAGCCGCTTTGGAGCAATCCGCCCTTACTGGTAACATAGAAAACCAAAGAGCACTGCAACAGCTTATGCTTCAGAGGGCTATGGGCTCTGAGCAGGCTGCTGCGCAGAACGTAGAGATGCTCGAAGCTCAAAAAGCTTCTGCTATACCTACGGCTGTTCAGTCAGGATTGCAGATGGGTACGGCATTGATTCCGTATCTTAAGTACGGTGGTGCTATGGACAAGATCCTTGCGGATGGGGGAGCTCCAGTAGTACAGAAGCTTGGGGGTGAGTTCAATCACGACACCAACAAGAAGGCTATTGTAGATGAGGAGACAGGCGTAAAAGAAGCGGAAGCTACTGGCGGTGAGTACATCTTAAACCCAGAGCAGGCTCAGGGGATTCATTCCAAGTACGAGGCTGTCAAAGAAAAAATGATGGGGGGCTCGGACCTAACCGAAGAAGACCTGATGGCTTTGTTCGAAGCTGTCGATGAGGTATTTAGTCAACCACAATTCAACGAAGAGAAAGTATAATGGCAGAGGTACCAAGGTATGTAGCGCCAATCGTTCCCGCCAAGACGTTTGGTGAGGCTGTCCTTCAGGGCACTAGTCAGCTTGGACCTGTATTGGCTCAAGACGCTAAGATGCGTCTTGATCGTCAGAACGCTAGAAGGAAGCAAAAAAACGAACAACTTAAAGAAATAAAAGGGTATGACGTCTCCAACTGGGCTGACACCCACATTGACGCATACGACGAGCTTAAGGTAAAGACAGAGCAGCTCATTAATGCTGGAGACCCAAGGGCCTCTATGTTCTTGGATAATCTAATTCGATACGGAGATAAGTTTGATTCGTTCGCTAAGGAGACTATGGAGGATCGAGAAAGATTCGAGAGCGGAATTGTCGAGCCTGGCTCCTTAAATACAGATGAGCTAGAATTCGTAGGCAACGAAATCAAGCTGTCAGAGAATGACATAATAAGAGATCGTGGGGGCTTCTCTGAATTTGACATCACGGAAGACGGAAGAATACTGGGCAACTACTTAGACCCAAATGGCGTCAGGGGGGATGACAGAGGGGATGTGTTTGACGCTCCTGGTATTTCCGAGCAGAACTACTACAACCTTGATTACCAACCATTTGCAGACATGACTCCTCAAATGTTTGCAGAGGACTACATAGCTACAGCGAATGAGTTGGTGAACAGCAATGTTCCAGCTGACGAAATCTACGAAAGGATAAAGGCTGACATGCTTAAGAATTTCGAGATAAACAAACGTGCTCAGAATAGTGCTGGCAAGTTTTACGAAGGATTGAATCCAGACGTAATTAATTTGGCTGAAAAGTACGTTGATGAAGCTATGCAGTTCATCGGTACGGAGCGCTTGGCATCTAGAGCTGGGGGTTCAGCTAAGCAGCTTTCTGTGGATGTAATCGAGAACAGAACCAGGGCTGAAATCAGTCAGGAGGAGCTACAGCAGTACGGCGAGTTTGCCAACAGACTGGGTCCTGAGAGGGATGCCGTTGGTCAGAACTACGTAATGACTGAGCTTGAGAAGGGTAAAGGTCTTGACTTACCGAACCCTGAGTACGATCCATTGTACAAAGAGTCCCCTTACGATGACGCCAGTAAGATCAGGCTTAAGAAGACTCCAATTGTAAACGAAAAAGTTAGGACCATTCAGGTATTCCCAGAGATGGACATGCTTGTTATTAAGGGTGGCCTGAAGGGTGAATACAGAGTGAACTATGCACAGCCTAATGAGCAGGAGCAAGACATACTTGAGCAGCTCAGACAAGCTATGAACGAGGCGTATGAGGGTGAGCTTACTCTTGAAATGCTGTTCGACCCAGACAGAGCTGTAAGAAACGTAAGCTACTTCCAAGGTCAGGCTGAACAACAACCCGCTGCGGGACCTCAACCACAAGTAAACAACGATCCACTGGGAATTCGACAACAATAGTATGGAGGATAAGTACACATTAGAGGAGTTCGCTCAGATGATCAAGGCTAAGCATCCTGAGTACGAGGACTTAGATAACCTTGACCTGGCTAACAGGATGCTGGAGAAGTATCCCACGTACCAGGATATGATCGTAAAAAAAAAAGACTCTTCGGAATCGCTTTCTCAAAACCCTTTTATGGCATTTATGCCAGATTCCGAGGTGGCCTCTACAGATTTGGACTTCACACAGGTCACAAATCCTAACCCAGAAGCAGAGAAAAACTTTATCGGAGGATCGTTTGGTAATTTCTTGCAATCCTTTCCAGCTGCTGGCCTTGCTGCTACTACGCCTTTATTAAAGGAAGCCGTAGATCTTGCTGACGACTCATTTAGAGCTATTTATACTGGTCAGGGCGAGGGCGCTAAAGTAGACGAGACCCTTAAGCTAATGATGGGCGGTACGGATGTAGACCGAGAAACCGTACAGACTTATGTAAACACTTTGAATGACTGGCAGCGCCAGCAAGAGAGCGTAGGTATGAGTGACGAGATGCGCTCGTTCAACAAGATTTACGAAGAAAACGGTAGCGGGGCATTTGGGTTCTTTAAAGGGATAATAAAAAACCCAAGTGTAATTTCAGAAATGTTCTTGCAGTCTATGTCAGCCATGGCAAATAAAGTGTCTGCAACAGAGGGCGCTGCTATCATTGGTGGTGGAGCTGCTGCTGGCTCTGTAGCCCCAGGCGTAGGTACTGCCGCAGGTATTGCTGCCACTATGCCTACTGCTCTCGGTGTGATGGGTGGTACGCTAGAGACTGCTGCTTCTTTCTCTGAGTTCCTGAACGAGGAGCTAGGTGAGAGAGAGTTCAACGTAGATAACGTGCTTGCTGTGATGCAAGACCCAGAAGCTTACGCTAGAATGCGCAACAAGGCTTTGACTAGGGGTGCAACTATAGGCGTGTTTGATGCCCTCGGAGGCAGACTGGTACGATCGGTAGGCGGGAAGGTACTTGCTAAGACGGGCAGCAAGCTGAAGACTACTGGCGTGGGCCTTGCTGGAGAGTCTGTCTCTGGCGCTGTCGGGGAGACGGCTGCAAGGGTGGCTGTTGGTCAGGAGCTCGACGTAGCTGAGATTGGATTCGAGGGTGTAGCTGGGCTGGCTACAGCACCTATCTCTGTAGGCACAGTGCTTCTGAACCCACCTAAGTACTCTGTAAACAAAGGAGCTGCTAACAGGAACGAGGTGCTTGACGTAGTGAATACCGCTACGAACGAACAGATTAAGGCTGGCTTGCTTGACAAGATAGAAGTCAAGAATGACGCTGAGGTAAGCGCTTTGATTGCGTCTAAAAAGCGCCAAGCAGAGATCGACGCAGAGATCGACCCACGGGTGAAGGGCGAGGATAGAGCTAGGCTGGTGGAGTTGGAGACGGAGCGCGAGAAGTACGTGAACTCGAAGCTGAAGTCAGGGAAGAACAGACTCAGCGAGATTGACTCAGAGATTGACGAAATAACCAACCGTGCTGTAGAGGCAGCTAAGGTGGAGCCGATTGAGCCTAAGCAGCCAGAACCTATCGAGGCTCAGCCAGAGCCGACACAACCAGTTCAACCAGAACCTTCTGAGCCAGGATTAGATCTTTCGAAATACCCAGAAGAATTTATTTCAAGCGTTCGTGACTACCTGAAAAAATTGCAGTCAGATGAAATCGACCAAATAACAGGTATATCTACGCAAGACAGAACTAGATCCCAATCAGCTAAGCTTGGCGCGAACACTAGACGTCTTGGAAAGTTAATGAATCAGGCTAAAGAGTTAGGCATCACAACTTCTGAATTCATTGGACTTCAGCAGGAGTTGAATATGCAAGTGCTTTCTGAAATAGATGCTGCACAACCAGTTCAACCAGAGGCTGTAGAAACACAGCCAGAGGCTCCAGCAGAACCTACAGAGGCTCCTGCACAACCAGAAGCCCCAGAACAGCCTAAGCAGGATTACCCTACGTGGAGGTTCGACGAAGAGGCTTTGCTTCAGCGTTCGCAGCCCAAGTCGCAGATGTCTAGGCTCAAGAAGTTGTTCCACAGAAAGCGTAGAGACATCACACTGAACGGTGTACCATACGATAAGTTCTCGCTAAACAGAGCCGCTAAAAAGTTCTGGAATAAAACCTTCAAGTCTAACGCTGGGGTCGATAACGAGGTAGCTGAGACGTACAGACAGCTCAACAGAGATATCGCAGCTTACAACGACAAGATCAACGTAGAGGCCAACGCAATCAACGACCTCAGGAAGAAGGCAGGTAAGGGAGCTGACGACAACCTCAGGAACAGCAGGTACGACAGGATCAATGCATACCTCACGGGAAACAAAGATGTGGACCTGAGTTTTCTCGACCAGAAAGATCTAGAGGTGTTGGACTACTCAAGAGCTAGAATCGACACGCTGTCTAAGCACATCGTGAATGTCCTGAATCAGAAGATGCAGGAGACTAAGATGACTGAAGCTCAGAAGGCAGCAACGCAACAGCTTATCGACACTATTCAGTTCAACGAAGGACAGTACATAAAGCGAACGTACCAGGCGTTCACCGACCCTAAGTATCTGGAGGGATTCATGATGCCTTACGCCGACATGAACGAAGTGGCTAGAAAGAAGTTTGATGGTGCTGTCGAGTACTTGCAGGCAGCTGAGGGCTTGAGCTTTGATGAGGCTCAGGCAGAGGTGGTGAAGTACATAGATGGTCTTGCTCGGAATAGCGGTTCGGAGATGGCTGTTGGTAAGGCGGGTGCAGCAGCGGCTAGGTTCTTGAAGCAGAGAAAGGACATCCCAGAAGCGTTTAGAGATCTCCTCGGCGAGGCTAAAGACCCGCTGTACAACTACGCAAATACCACGGAACAGCTCACTGGTTTCTTAGCTAGTATCGACTATCAGCAAAACTTAGCAGATACGATCCTGGGGATGGGTATTGCTACCGATCAGCCCAAGTCTGGGTATACAAAGCTGTCGCCAAACTCTAGCGATTGGTCCTACCTGAAAGACTTGTACGTACCTGTGGAGTTCAAGGAGGCGATGGACTCTCTTGGCCCCTTAGACACACTAAACGACAACTTCTACAAGACGTTTGTAAACCTTACAAGTCTGGGCAAGTTGAGCAAGACAGTTCTTTCTCCAACGACTACGTTCAGGAACCTTTACAGTGGTATCCTTCTTGGCTTGAATTCGGGTCATCTTTTTGCTATGAGCCCAGATAAGATTGGTAAGTCAGCGGCGATGGCATGGGGTCCAGTAAGGGACAAGAAGCAACTACAGGCAGAAAGAGAACAGCTTATCAAGCTGGGAATTATAGGTGATGCAGCCCGATCGGGTGAACTTATGGCTACGCTGAATGACTTCGGTTCATACTTCGGCGACCCAGCCAAGCAGGGTGCAGGTAAGAAGGTTATTGATTTTGCTAAGCAGGCATACGCTTTTGGTGATGACTTCTACAAGACGACTGGTTTTTATGAGGAAAAGGCCAAGCTTATGGACAGCGGGATGAGCGAAGCGGATGCCACGAACAAAGCAGCTGAGCGTATTAGAGGTGGTTATCCAACATACTCTTACATCCCACCAAACATCAGGAAGCTCAGAAGAAACCCTTTTATTGGGTCGTTTGTTTCTTTCCCTTACGAAGTGGTTCGGACTACAAAAAACAACTTGTTGTATGCTGTAGAGGATTTGCAGGCTGGAAGAAACAAGATGGCTATGCGTAGACTTGCTGGCATGACCATGGCTAGTGTTGGAATTGGAGCTATATCTACTGCGTCTAAACAGATGCTTGGACTTACAGATGAGGATGACGAAAGAATCAGGTCATTAGTTCCGCCCTATCAAGAAGACGCGGAGCTTTTGTATATGGGTAAGGACGAGAACAGTGCCATATTTATTGATGGAACAGCTTTATTTCCATCAGAGGTTATTATTCAGCCTATACGTATGATCCTGGAAAACCCTCAGGATGAGACTGTAGGGGAAAGAGCTACCGACGCCCTGGAGAAAGCACTCGACCCCTATATAGGATTTGACCTTACGAGTAAGGCTATGCTCGAACTGTTTTACAACGAAAACGAATTTGGTAACGCTATCTACAGCGAAGGGGATAAGCTTAGCAAGTATCCAATAGTTAACGGTGCATTCAATGATCTGAAAGGTATGGTTAACTATCTCGCCAAGAAAGCTGGTCCAGGTGTTTACAATAACATACAAGAGATGGGTAGGGCCTTGGAAATTAGCCCAGAAATATTCGGGGAGAAGGTGAGTACGTATCGAGAGTACAAACCAGAAGACGCTCTGCTTGGATTCCTTGGCTTCCGACAGTCAACAGTGAACTACTACCAGGGTGTTAAGAACAAGATTAGAGAGGAGAAAGACATCATGAGCGAGTTGCAAGCACAACAGCTTAAGTCCTTGTCTTCAAACAGGATCATGTCTGATGAAGAAATACAGAAAGCCTTCTCTGCTTATAAGCAAGCTCAAGACAAGTTCAACAATACGGTCTTGGGGTACGCAGAAACAGGTAGAACGCTTGGCATGGCAGAAGATAAGATTGGTTCCTCTTTCTCCGATGGCGGTATGTCTAGAAGAGATGTGGCTCAGACCCTTGGGGGTGGTGCCATCCCTATGCGTATCGTTTCCAAGCAGAGATACACAGATAAAATAGACGCTCTGAGGGCAAATAAGGCCATATACGGCGATCAAAGGGTCCAGGAGATGATAGACATGTACACAGCCAACGTGGAGGCGTTTAACGCGCTTGTACAGGCTCAAGAAAAATAAGATGGCAGAAAAGAAAAAGATAAGAGACACCAAGCTCGGCGCTTGGCTCAAGGATAAGGCGCCGAATGTGTTGGATACTGTAGGTGATTTGCTCCCCGATCAGGGGGCTTTAGGTGTAGTAAAGAACCTGCTCGACAAGGAGCCAGGTATCGACCCAGCTGAGGCCAAGTCAAAGATTGATGCCGAGGTAGAGTTCCAGAACAATGTGAGCGAACGGTGGAAGGCAGACATGGGTAGCGACGTGAAGCTCGCCAAGTTGATCCGTCCAGCCACCTTGATTGCTTTGATGGCTATGTTTATGGTGACTATGGTGTTGGATTCGCTTGATTATCTGCCATTTAACGTCAAGGATAGTTACGTATCTTTGTTAGAGATCCTCATGCTCACCTCGTTCGGAGCATACTTCGCAGGAAGAACCATAGAAAAGTCTAGAAAGTGAGGCCAGTAAGGAAATACCAGGAAGGTGGTGACGTTCGCTCGTTGCTGAACAGGCTCGCCGCGCAGTCTAAACCCCTACCTGCTTTTCAGGCTCAACCCGCAGTAAGTGAGTCCACTATGACTCGCCGACCAGACGAGTTAGAGCAACAGCTTTCGGCAGGGCAGGCCATGGACTTCGCTGGCATGCTCAGAGATATGCAGAGAGCCAAGGAGCGCGAGGAGTTTGAGGCTGTTATGGGGAAGGGCTACCCAATGGACTCTGGTTCCATTGAGTCCGTGACCCCTATGAAGTTCTTTACCCCAGTTGGAGACGTAGAGGATATAGCTTCTGGCTTGCAAATGGCTGGTAGAGGAGCCATGGAGGGCGACTTGGGTAAGGTAGCTGGTGGAGCTGGCCTGTCTCTCGCTGCGGGAGCTATGGCGTTCTTGCCTGGTAACCTTAGCATGGTGAGGTCATATGCTCAGAGCGTGAACAACCCGATGCTTGATCGTATATTCAAAGGTATAGGGGAGGGAGAAGACTTCGATCAAGTTGTTTCCAATGTAGCTGGTGACTTCACGAAAGCGGAAAGGGCGGCTACAGCTAAAGATGCTCAGGAGCTTTTGGATTTGTCTTGGGACGAGTATTCTGGCCTCGACTTGTCTAACACGGAGCGCGTTTTGCTTGAGGAAATTAGAGACCTCTCTACAAAGGAATCAGCAGAAACCAGCCTTAAGCTTGCCCCATCTATACAGGAGACAAGATCCGTAGGCGACCTCCCCGATGATATTAATGGCTTTCAAAAAGATATCCAATATCACGATACCAACGAAATTTCCGTTTCTTATGCTGACGTACCTGGTAATTTTGGTGAGATAAACTCAGGTTCGGTTACTGAAAAGGTGCCTCAGCTTGCTGATGAATACGGAGACAGATTTGCACACTCTCTTAATCTGGACTTTACTGAACTTAAAGAAAGACCAGGCGCCACGTTTAAAGACCAAAGAACTCAGTCAGAGGTAATGAACGCGCTGTTCAGCAACATAGAAAAGGGAGACCTCATTGGCATTCCCCCACTTGGTAGCCTTAGCTCTGATTCTTACCCAATGATTCTTCGTCAGCTCAAGAAGGGCTTTAGATACGAGTCTGCTAGTGAAGCAACAAAGGCGGGAATAAAAGACCGAGGCGTGAAGCTCATAGATAAAGTAGGTCAAGACAAATCAATCGCCTACAAGTCTCTTAACGACATGGGGCAGTTCTCCAACTATTTCGGAATACCCAAGGACGCTCTGATTGACGGCATGCTTACTGGAAAAGGCGGAAGCTTTAAAGCTAGAGAAAACTTTGGTTCAGTAAAAGAAGCCAACGATTACCTGAAAGAGCTAAAGGAAAAATACATTGACCCTAAGCTAAAGGAAGTTGGGCTTCCACCCGCTCGTATTGCGCCCAAGAAAGACGCTGAAGGATACACAAACATTCTTTTCCCCTACCCCGTACTAGAGAAGCTAAGGTTCGGAGGTAAGATTGGACTCAAGAAGAACAGGAAAGGTGGGCTAATAGCTAAAAAGAAATGAGCAATATGAAAGTAAGCGAATCAACAGAATTCACTTTAGACGTCAAGACATTAGCCGTTATCATAAGTTTTGTGGTGACTGTAGTGGGCATGTGGTTTGCTTTGCAGGGAGATATCGAGGAGGCTAAACGCCTGCCTGAACCAGCAGTAACCAGGACAGAATACGACCTGAAGGACAAGTTGGTCCGAGAAACTATAATGAACACCCAAGAGAAGGTAGAAGAGAATGGCAAAAAGCTTGACCTCATCGAAGAAAGACTCTACGAAATCAGTACAACAGCCAAAAGGAAGTGAAGCCCGTCGCAACCATACTTGCCCTGTCGCTCTCGTCTCTGCTTCTTGCCCAGGATGTAACTGTGGTTCAGATCAACGCAAAGTGGAATAGATCTAACACTTTAGAAGAGCTTCGTGACCTGAAAGGATGTGAGTATGTATTCGGCTGGCTAGAGAATCAGCCACACGAGATAAAAAGTACCATCGCTTCCGTGCCTGTTGTCGTTGTATACAAAGATAACATAGCCAAGCAGCAATATGCCGCAGACATAACTCTCAGGCTAAACGCTACCTTTGAGGAGATACAGACACTTGTGAACTCCCTCAAGGAAGAATGAGATATTTATTGTTAATGCTGTTGCCCCTTTTTGTGTATGGGCAAGACAGCTGTGCCGTCTTCGACGTGCCAATGCCAGCTATAAAAATGATGGGGTACAATCCAGATCCTCCGTCCTGGAAGAACGTAAACTACGTCGTACACGTACACTACACTGACAGCTTGCCCCACGAGTACAGTAATCTAGACGATTCGATTGTATGGGACGCTCACGAGCACTTAAATGAAGAGTTCGAAGAGGCTATGTTTACTTTCGACTTAGTTGCTATAGAGCACCACAACTTGGATGAGGTAGAAGGCATGGAACCAACACTTGAGCTGTACAACACTTGCGTTCCTTACAGCTACTACGGGTGGAGCACAACCGAGGATTACTTAGAGGATATCGTATGGGATAGAAACCTGTACATGAATGTCCATGTATTCCCTCAGTTCTGTGCTGGCATTCTAGGATTTGCTTGGACGGCACAAGCTACTACCCCATTTGACGGGGCGTGGGTTAGAACTAACGTCTTTGGAAGAATAGGTGATCACTTGTGGGGCGACAGAAACGGGAACAAAACCCTAATCCACGAGGTGGGCCACTACCTTAGCTTGCATCACGTATTTAGAAACGTAGACTACTGTGGTGAAAATCTAGGTCCGTGCGAAGAAACAGGCGACTATGTATGCGATACCCCTCCAACAAAAGTGAATTGGAGCTGCGACAATCCTGTATGCCCTGCAGGGGCGTACAATTACACGCCAGACAACCACATGGATTACTATATTGATTCATGCAGGCAGCACTTCACTGATGGGCAGATCGAGCGCATGCATGCTATGATTCCAATAACACGCCCTGGCTTGGTGAACAACGATGCTAACGTATGCGTAGGAGATATAGATGGAGACTACGTGGTAGGTATGAACGATATGCTGTTGATGCTGACAAACTGGGATGACCTGTACTGGGAGGATGGCGACATGAATGGAGACGGATTCTTTACGGTCACTGACGTGCAGGTCGTGCTCGCACAATGGGGAACTGTCTGCTTCGGGGCTGAGCTCGATCCTTTTTACAGAAGGGAGCAAACGAACAAGTCAATACTCCGTGAAGTATTTCCAGACGCGGTACGAAGGGAGAGATTTTAAATCCTCCAGATTCAGCTTAGTTATCACGTCCTCTCTTCCAGCTCGCGTGTACTTCTTCTTGTGTGCGTTCTTTTTGTGCGATACGTTCACGTCTTCTACGTTCTTCTCGCAGTAATCCTTTAGCTCCGCTCGGCTCACTACGCTGAACCCCCCTTCTTCTGGCATGTCGAAGGCTATGATCGAAGCCCCACCATACATCCACCCCTTGTCCCCTCTGACGTTCTTGAACTCGCACCATATCTCATCAGGCAAGTTGTTCCCCTTCACGTCTACGCCCCACCTACCGTCGCCGTCCTTAGACAGCCAGTAATCTATATGTAGGCGCATGTCGTCTTCGTCCTTGCTCTTAAGGACTTTAAACCCAAGGGCCCTGGCTGCTCTCCAGAATCTGACCTCAGCTACCCTTCCTGTTGTCGAAGAGTATTTCCTCCTGTTTTGACTTATCATCGAGATTGAATTCGAAGTTCTGGTAGCAGGATTCTTTGATCAGGTCCAGCTCATGACTCATCACCACTCGCAATCCCGAAATCATATTCGCCACGTTACCTGGGTCGGTGCGTGGATCGCCCTCACTATCGAACAAACTCTCGTAGAAGTCTGTTATTGCTTCATGCAGCCTGACTGTCGCTATCCTGTAGCTTTCGCCGAGCTGTTCTTTTGTTAGCTCTTTTTTTACCATACCCTAGTTCCTTTAGTTTCTCTATTGCTTGCTCCACCTGGTGTTTATTCTTACAGATGAAGAGAGCAGGGACTGGTTCTCCTGAGTCTATCAAGTGATTAAGGAACAGCTTCCATCGCATGGGAAAGTCATGGTGCGAAGGAGTGTATCCTTTGGTCTCTATAATCCATTCTCCGTTTGGTCCGACGAAGTCTGGAGTGTATTTAATTGGAAGAACTGTGCTGTTGGTTCTATCAGACAGCTCTTTCTTCTTGGCAGTCATCTTGAGGTATACGCCTGGGTACTTGAACTTATCAAGGAGCATATACTCGTGTGTCTCGTAGGTAAAACTTAGCCCCGATTCAGCTAAAAGGTCAGCACAGGTTTTTTCTAAACCGCTTTTGTACTTACCTAAATTACGTTTCTTAGCTGACTTCCTCTTTGGTGTCCCCTTTGCTTTTCGCTTCACCTGGTCAAGTTACAGCTTAATTTTTTAAAAACGAATGGTTAACGGGAAGCTCGAAGTAAACCTGCTCACCGCCCTGCAAATCAACAGATTGGAATAGCTCGTCTTGAGTTTTGTAAAGCCTGAAGGCTGTCCTTGATGTGTTCATCTCAAAGCGGATTGGGTCCTGCAATGAGGTAGGTTCGCCCCCTGTTTCTACGTCTCGTACTTTTCGGACGTGAAACTCAGTCACCTTGCGCTGGGAGTGATCGGGATGCTGCACTTTACGGTGTATAGTAACAAAGCAGTCAGCTCGGTTCACGAACTTGCCACCTCCCTCGGTGTCCTCTGCATAGGGCGCTACAGGTAGTCCGTCATCTCCTTTGCGTCTCTGAGCTTCGGTTACGGCGTGCATATTTAGCCACACTGCTACGTTGTGTGCAGTGGAGAACGTCAGGAATTCAGAAGCAGCTTCGTAGTGGTAGTCGTGTACGCCTATGGAGCTATTAGCCATGTCGAGTTTAAGGCTGTTGTAAGGGTCAACAAATACAGCATCTACCTCCTGCTGCTTCATGATCTTCTCTAGGAAGACGATGATGTCTGCGTAGCTATATACCTGCTTGTTGCTAATCACAGTGAAGTGTTTGCCTACCCACTCGTATGCCTTCTTTCTCTCCATGTGGTTCATGGAGGAGATGTTCTTGTTGAGTGCGAACTGAATCAGCGACATCTTCAGTGAAGCTGTACGGTTCTCTGAAGAGTACACCACCCACTTCCATCCGTGACGGATAGATGCGTTAATCATGAGGTACAGCGCCATGGTTGTTTTACCTACGTTGCTGTGGCCGTTCACAATTAGGAACTCCTTCTTGTATCGGAAGTACTTATCCAGCTCAGGGTCACCTGTATCCAAACCCACGGGTATCTTTCCGTTCGCGTAGTCATCAATCCATCGGAAGTCCTCGTCATCGGAGGAGATGAAGGACATGTCCCCGTCATTGATGAGTAGCTCGCGTTGCGCCTTGCGTTCGTCATCTATCGTAGCTCGGATGGGGTCCTTCTTGCCCACCTCGATGGCCTCGCGTATAGTGCGCATAGCCAACTGTTCGTCATCCACATCGCGCTTCAGTATCTCGCGAGTCAATATACGAACAGCCTCTTCCTCTTCGATACGCCCAGCGGATACATACCCACCCACCAATCTAGAAGCCCTTAGTAGTGTGGCGTGCTTCTCTCCGTCAGCACACTGACGAATCATACGAGCAGCTAGATTTAACTTTAAGTAATCCGTGTAACTGTCTGATTGTGAGACAGCTATCTGCGATTCGCTCTTCTCTGTGGCGAAGGCACCAAAGGTGTTTGAGTCTTCGTTGATTACGATATCTGGGTCATACGACTCGAAGCAGGCTCGGGATTCGTTGATCCCTGACTCGTCTACCTCTAGGTCGTATGTCTTTGCGAAGTAGGTGCGTAGCGCACGGAAGTGGTCGCGGTGGCGTTCAGGGTTCGTTACCTTAACGAGCGCCTTAAGGCCATCACCACTCGGAGAAACCCAACAACTATAGACGTAAGGGTCCGTCGCCATAAGCGACTTGGATGCTTCGACATCAATATGATCGAAGTCCAGTACAATGAATTGGCTATGTCTCGTAAGCGCTTCATCATTTCTGCTTTCAAACTCCCCGCTGAAGAGTACGACGGGTAGCTTCTTCTTGAAGTCTTTGGCTCCATTTCGTATGGCTTCTATGGTGGTGGCAGAAGTGCCTTCTTGTATTCGTTTTAGCGCAGTCGCAAGCTGAATTACGTGTGCGTCATCCTTTCCTTTCTTGTAGAGATCCTGAAATATTGTTACCCTCATCTTGGTTCTGGTTACTGGTTGTTCCTACTTGTTTCTTGGTCATGATCTGCTCGATTACAACAGCTTTGTTTTTAGCCTTGGCTGGGTACAGGTCGTGTTGCAACCTGACCATAGTCTTGTAGTCCTTGCGCATGATGTCCAGTGGCTGGTCATAACTACTTACAATCCATACAGAACGGGTAGTTGGTCGCTTGTTCTTGATGATTGTTGCCTTCGCAGTCATGTAGTATATCGGCTTTCCCATAGCTCATATTTAGCAGGGAAAAAAGGGGCTGGACTCTCGCCCAACCCCTCTAACCCTGAAACCATGATGAATATACTAGAACGGGATAGTTTCGGTATCCTGCGTTTTAGCCGTGTTGTTTCGACGCTCCTGCGCCGCTTCGCTGTTCGGATCCCATACGCTGAGGCATGCCTTCCCGCTCTTCGACATGAAGAGACGGAACCGAACGTTACCGCCTTGACCATTGCTGTCACGCTTAGTGGTGTACTGGTCAATAGCATCTTTCAGCTCGTTGTCCTTGAGGCGGAAGCTCCACCCCATCAACTCGCCATTCTCGTTGTAGCTAGGCTCGTCCGCCCAGCCGATTAGTACGCTCTCGTACTTCTTGTTTTGATCACTCATCTTTAATTAATTAAAAATTTCTATTAAGAGCATTAGTATGCAGAACACAGCCGAGGCGTAGTAAAGTATTTCTATTGATACCCTAGCTACAGCCTTTGCTTTGGCCTGAATATTTTTAAACCTCATACTGTAAGTAGTCGGTTGTCGGGTCGTAGTCTTCGTTAAGGAATCGACGGATTCTGTTGACCGCATCGTTGAACTTCATCTCTCCAACGAACAAGGTCTCGTCTGTACACTTAACCAGAGCGGGAAGATACGGATAAGTTTTCTCCTGTACAACCCAGTAGAAGTCTTTTATTCCAAAAACCTTCGTGTATACGTAGGCTTGGATGTCGTAGGAGAAGTCTCGTACTGCGTATCTGAACTTCTCTGCGCTGCGGGCAGACTTGCTATCGCTGATGAATCCGTCGCCTAGGCAATCAAGGAATCCCTTGACCTGAACGCCATTCAGATCCTCATTGAACTCTACCTGGTACTCGCCAGCTAGGTACGTATCGAGTAATCCGCATGTAACCAGCCTGTCGATCATGTCGTTTGCCATTTGCCAATCGTCGTGCGAGACGATAGTTTTACCTTCCTCCAGAGCCTCTGTCTTCATCGCCGCAACAACAGCCTTGTATTCTGAAGTCATTGACGGTTTCTTCGAGCTACGCGCCTTGTCTGAAAGCCTAGACATTACTTGACTGTCAGACATCACAATGTACGTGTCGAAAGCTTTCTCTCGCTCAAAGAGCAGCATATCGTACAGTGTTCCGAAATCCAGAGCATCTGATTTATATTTCAGCTCGCCCTTCATGTAACGGTCGAACTGCGCCATGTCCCCTAGCGCTTGCTTCAGGGAGGAGTACGACAGGTGTGGCTTGCCGTACCGTTCTTGTAGTTGTTCAGATATATTCATCGTATACTGGTGTTCCGTCTTCAAATGTGTAGTCGTATGTCTCTATCTCTGCCCAATGCGTGGGATCGCCTGGTGTCATCCAGAACCGTTTGCCCTTGCTGTTTATGAAGAACTCAGCTATATCGATATCACCCACGAAGTCCTCATGCTTGATGAAGAACAACCCCGAAAAATCAGGGTTGCTCTCCTCTGTCTTCACCCAGGTCTTCGGCATTTTAGTCTTCAGGCATTGCCTTCGGAACATCTCCCATTGCTTGGGGTTGGTCCTACGTTGATCGAGTAGCTTGGTCATCGAACAAACTTCTTTAACCCAGCAATCTGCTTCTCTGTAAGCGAGGACTCGTACTTAGCCATGATGCTGTTGAATGCTTTCTTCTTATCGCTCTGCGACTTGATGTAAGCAACAGCCTTATCCATGATGTTCACAGGCTCCTCTGTATCCAGCTTTTCCTGCACTTGCTTGACTGTAACTTTCTTCTTAGGCTTACTGCCTTCCTCCTGCTTGGCGATGGCGTCCGAGACCTCATTAGCCGACGCAATAGAAGTGTCGATTCCGATTCCAAGCATTGCCAATGCACGCCCGATTGCGGAGGTCTCGCAGTTCTCAACGTAGCTGGTCTTATTGATGTTAGATGAACCTTGCATCTCGTGTGCATGGCCTGTGGCAATAACACGTCCAGTAGCGTCTGCGATAGTGGTTTTACATACGCACTGCTCGGAATCCAGAACTGTGAACTCGGACATGATCGTCCAATCCTTGTATCTCTCTTCTTGACGAAAGAACTTGATGCGTTCGTTGACTTCAACGTACTGCTTTCCACGGATGTTAGTGGTTTTAAATTTGTAATTACTCATGTGTTTTTGAATTTTTCTGAACTGATTCTACTTTATCTATCATTGATTGCTCCATCTGTTGGAGTCTATTTATCTCTGCCCTGATGGACTTTAGCTTGGCCTGGAAGGTCTTGTACCTAATGCTTCTGTCGCACATAGCTTCCGCTACTTTATACTTCTCCTCATACCCATCCCATGAAAGCATATTACCCTCGTGGTTTTTGCAGTGGTGTATTACCGTAGCGTGGTCCAAGTCGAATGCCCTACCAACAACGGAGTATGGCCTGTATTTCTTTAGTGCAACCATCATGGCTGCACGGGCTTGCACTTGTTCCCTGTGTCTGGTCCTGTCTGGGATCATATCCAGCACCTGGTAATACTCGTGTATTATCCTTTTTAATTCTTCCATTCAATTTGATTTTAAGTGTAGCAAGCGGCGAGGAAATGAAGAGGCTTTGTTTCTCAGCGCTCTCTTACAAACGTGTCGCAGGATCTCCCTGCGCACCATACGCCTCCTCACCTGTCAGCGTTCTGACATAGATTCCTCGTTCAGCTCGTGATGTATCTTGGCATAGTGATACATGGACTCGGCGATACCAATCGCCCCTTGAGCAAAGGTACGCTGCTTGTCCTCATCGGTGAACGGTTCACACATATAATCTTCTAGAACTTCCAGTCCGATGCTTACGAACTGGTCGATGTGTTCATAGATTGGTTTCTTTAGCCACACTTCGATGTCGTCAAAGATGATGTCATCCATGGCGTACATGGCTGCAAGCTTCTCTGCTTTGTCTTCGGTGCGGTGCTTAGCGCGGATCAATTTGATTGCTGTTTCGTTTGTCATTGTACGATGTAGTCTACGATGTTCTTGTTGTTCAGGATTTCGCTGATGGGTACACGGAGCTTGACCGTGACGTCTACGAATCCAGACGATAATACCTGTACGGAGTTCCCGTTCAGCTCCAGCTGTGTTTGAACAGCCTCAGGTTGCTGCTGCTCTTCAGCTTTCTTCTTGTTGTTCACTATTTCTTTCTGCTTCACATACCACCCTGGGTTAGCTACGCGCTTGTACTTGGCCGCTATAGCATTAGGGGATACCTTTCGTCCGTATTGAGAGGCCATGTATGCGCTAATTTCTTTTAGCATGGGCATGTTCATCTGAGTTATACGGATAGCCCTGTTGCCTTCTGAGTCGAGTGTCCAGATGTCGTAGTCTTTCTCTACGAGGCGGATGAGTTCGTTGGTCATCTTGCTTGACCACTTGTATTGCTGTCGCATGGTTACTTAATTTTTACGTAAATATTGTTTGGTGACTTGTCGAAAAATTTCAGGAGTGCAGGGCACAACCAGATCGGACCTTCGTTCTTGACGTTCTTCTCAGGAAAGTCCACTTTGTAGTACGTGCCGTCATACCCGTCATGTCCATGTATCTTGAGCTGTACGTCCCAGTTGGGGAGGGGAGTCTCGGCAAAGTAGAATGCACACTTGTCGATGTACTCGTATTTGTCTCGCCCGCTCATGGCATCGAGGAGAAGGTCGGCACCTTCTACGAAAGGTTCTTTGTCGAGTTCTCGTGACTCGTCGTCGAATACCCACGCTCCGTTGTGAACGTAGGAGTAGATGTAGTTAACGTTGTTCATTGATTGATTTTTCTTATTGTTGTTGGATTGTTTCTTCCTTTTTCGAAATAGCAACATACTGTTCTTGTTTTTTTTTCTGGGTATAGATGCTTTGCTGCATCGGTTACGCTTCTGTATTTAACTCCAGTTTCAATGCATATTGCCTTGGCGAATTTGTCTATGTGTTCTGCGCTCATCCAGCCTTTTACCACAGCTCTTTTACCTAAGGCAACTGCACTTACGTTTTGGATGCTAGCACCAATATCCTTGGAGCATTTGATTTGAGAACTCCACGTCTTGCTCACCCCGTTCTTTATGAATGTGATTTCTTTGGGTTCAAAAACCTTCTTTGCTATCCCTCCAACTGGATGCCATCCCTTGAGTGATTTCGGGTAGTTCCAGTACTTGAATGGCTTCTCTCCGTCGTAGTAGTGACGCCTCATCATGCAGCTTATAGACCCACCGCTTACTCCAATCACTTTAGCGGCCTCCTTGTAGCTGTCAAATGTGTGGACTTTACCCTCAGGGTCAACCAGCTTCACTATCCTTTCGTGAGGGAACTTAAAACCCTTTGGAGGTATTACACCGCCTAAACATTTGTTCAGGCACTTGGGGTCACTGAGGAGTTCCCTGTTTACGATAAGCGACTCTAATTCCTTTAGCTCAGGAACCTTTAATCCGCTTGCAAGAACCTCCACCTCAAACGACAGCCTTTTAATAGCGTTTCGCAAGGTAGGATTAGATCCACACTTAGCTGAGTTAAACGTTCCATACCTCTGTCTAATGCTGTTGCGTGTGACTCCATAGTAGTAGTGACCTGATTCAAATGACAGCTTGTACAACACGCCCTTGTCATCATAGCCGATTGGGGGGAAGTTTATGCAGCTCATGTTGTTAGTATGGGGTTACGTCGATTATCTCTAAGTTGTGTCGCTTACTGAAGAACGTAGCCGTCTGTGAAGCCCAGTCGAAATCAGGTTCGTACTCTCTCACGACAAGCTCATCAGTAATTCTGTCCACTATAGATACGTAGTATCCGTCTGTGAAACCTATCTCGTTGGTGGATGGGTATATCTCTATTACGCAGTCATCTGTGATCAGGTGTTCCTTCGGGTGCTTATACTTCATCATTGCATTCGTGGTTATCGGTCACTACAAACAGGCTTCGGTCTTGCGTTACGATGAGGCTGTACTCTTCATCATTCATGATGTTGCCGCTCATGTCTAACCAGTTGGGGTTGCTACGTGGGTTAAACCTGACGTAGAAGTCATTTACGTTTGGCTTTACAAGGTCTGCTTGTCCGAGGACTTGAAACTCCTCGCACTCCACCCATGCACAAACCGTCTTACACGCCCCTTCGTGTATCTTGTTGGATGTGCCCAGCTGTACCTTCAGCTTGGCGTTGAACATTGCAATCTGCCGTTCTTCTGGGCGGTGGTATTCTACGAAGCCAGGTGCTTTGACCTGCCACTTCATGAAGTTGTCTCCTCGTCCGAGGTGGAATCTGATTTTGTACATGAGATTTTGAGTTTACGTTCGTAATTGATTTTGACTTGTGAGTAGACGTGTTGCATCCACTCGTTGAAATCCTTCGCGGGATTTTCGTTCGCACTACTCCTCACACAAATGGTCGATGTAGTCAACCCATTCGAGTCCGTAGATTTCTTGAAGCTGTTCATGTGTCATAAGAGGTTCTGAATTGTTCGGCTTAGAGTCGCGGTAAAAAGTGTTCGTCATTAGCCAAGATTCCTGCAATGTCATGCACGAGATCGATGGAGCGTATGTTCGTGTCTGTGTCGTTGGCTTTGTCAGCCACACGCCCTGCCCACTGACGGAGGATTTCAAATTGTTCGTATGTCATCATTCGTTAGAGTTTTTCAGAGTTCTCCCAGTCACGCAGTATGGTGAGCGGTACGTGGTAGTAGTCACCAGTCACAGGGTCTTTCCACGTCTCCATTTCACCTGCATAGGTCTCCTCGACGTATTCGAGGCGGTCAATAATTGCTTTGTCCATGTGTTAGAATTTTGAGTTAGTGACTTACCGAGGACTCGAACCTCGTGAGCATCCCCCCTGCCATTACATACGTCTATGCAATGTGGTATGCGGATGTAAGCCATGTGTAGCTATGATGCCAGTATCATATCGATGCCGTCTGACAAATCTCGTCGCCGTCGTGCATCCATCTCCATCGCGCCCGCCATCTTCTTGGCAAACCATTGATGAAACTGCTTCTGCTCATCGTCGAAGCATCCATACGTCTGATTACGCAGGCTGACTCGGTTGCCATTCGAGTCGTAGGCTACGAGGTACGCAACCGTACTGCACTCACCTGTCGATGAGTTGATTTGGTGGCGGTATTCGATGGTTACGGTCGCGCCGTTCGGGGCAACAGTCATCACTGAGTCGTTACGCTCAGGAGTCATGCCAGTGACGATGAGTTTATCCCAAGAAGTCAGGAAGTCGGTAAGTGTGGGTAATGCCATGTGTAAGAGAATTTTTGATTGCTGAATTGCTCGACAAAGATACGACATTCAAACGTCGTTGTCAAGTTTTTTTTCTAACTGACTGGTTCTGAGTGAGTTGAGATGACCCCGTCAACGCTGGTTGAGTAGCACCAGTGTCCGTTATCGAGGCTGAGTACGTAGTGCGAGTTCAGGTGTACTGCATCCACGTCTACCCCGTACTTCTGATTTGGATGCTCGGTCACCTCTATGCCCACCACGCGGGCAGTGGTTGCTGGTGCAGAACCCCATACGGGGCGGTAAATTACGGCTGAGCCTACTCGGATAATGTTTGTGTTCATGATTTTTCGTTTAAGATGTATACTTCGTCTGCTGTGAATCCCTTCTCGCGCTCCATGTACGCTATGAAGTTGTCCAGATGCTGTTGGTCTTTGAACTCGCGGGTCACACCCCAGCCGCGTGTTCCGCCTCTGTGCCAGCTTCCGCGCTTCCCGTTGTCGAATTGTATCGTTGCTCTAATCATTCGTCCCCAAAGTTGTAGGTACTGGACGAGGCGGAAATCAAGTACTCATTGATGATTTGAAAGGCTGTTTTGTCATCGTTCAGGTACTCATCGCGATTGCCTGACCAGTACGCTGCGGCACGTAGCACCTCCACGCCGTGGTTGTACTTGGGCTTGGGGGTCAGGTCAAATTGTGTGCCCTTGAAAGCCTCTTCCAACAGCTTAGCGTTGCCACCGTCAGCCTTCATGTATGCGTCGATCAGCGCGGACTCGAATCCGCCCGCTGTCTTGCGCCGTTCGTACAGCGCGTCAATGTGTTGTTGTGTCTTCATTTGATTGGGGTTTCGAAGTTAGGCACGCCCAGCGTGTAGCCTCGGCGTGTGTCGTGGAGCAACAGCATGGGGTAGACGTCCTTGTCGTCCCACATATCCCTGCCCTCTTGGATTACTCCTTGCTCTTGCAAGTACGTGTACGATTGGTCTACGATGTCTCCAATAGCGTAGTCGTATGCCAGCCACTTGGTGACGTTGTTGCGTTCGTCCTTGATGCGGACTCGGGCGCCCTTCGTGTTCGTAGGTCCGAAGAACTCGATGTGCAGGGCACGTAAGCGGGGGATGCTTGGATTCATAGTGTAAGATTTTTGATTTGACACAGACGCCTCGCGGCGTTTCGGCTATTCGAGCCTCGTCAGTGTGCCTGCTTCGTGAGTCGGTGGATTTCCTCCAGCAACCACCAGCGCTGGTCATCGGTGACCTCCCCGTAGCGCTCAATCTGGCGCTTCGTGAAGTACTCCACCTTCGCATCGTTGTGCTTGAACAGGTGGTAAGCAATCTTGGGCAGGTAGCCGTGTTCGTATTTGCTCATGTGTGAGAGAATTTTGATTGATACAGACGCTTCGCAGCGTTTCGTCCATTCAGGACTCATCAGTGTACCTTGGGTGCTTCGTGCCATTCGCTCTCAGGTTCGGTGTACCATTCCGTCCAGTACATCATCCCGTCCTCATACGCTTCGTGCAGCGTGGCGTAGTCGTAGTCGGTGCAGATGCGCTTCGCTTCGTCCTCGTACTTGACGTACATATCGAGGCCTTCGAAGTACCAACCCTCCCACATGGGTTCGTTGGTGATTGAGCAGTAGCGTGGTGCGTTTTCCATATGCAAGAGAATTTTGATTTCGTCGTCGTTGACACTGCAAAGATAAGGAATCCAAACAGCGTTGTCAAATTTATTTTCGATTTGCCAGCATTTACTGGGGTTTCAGAGCCATCGGTTACGGATGGTGACCCAGATGATGGCTTGCAACTCGTAGGGCTTGTACCCCATAGCACGCGCCACCTTGCAGAAGTGAGCGCTCAGACGGTCGTACTGGAGCGGGGTGCATGACGTAGGTACGTCCTTGGGCTTCTGCGACGTAGTCACGAACGCCCGCAGCATCCACTTGTCAATGGTCACTACGGACTCATCCATAGCACCCACATTCAGCGCGAATGCGTGGGTCTTGCGTGCCTTGCGTAGCATCTCCACGTCACCGCTCAGGATGCCCCACGCGCGGCGCTTGTTGTTCGTGTACGTGCATACCTTGACAGCCTCCATGCTCAACCCGTCTACGTATGCCTGAATCAGGTTGAAGGCATCGATTTTATTCCTTTCCCACTTGTTGTTCGGGCTCAGTGCGCTAATCACGCCCGCAGCTACGACCTTGGAGATGTTGAACGTAATCGACAGATACTCAGCGAATTGCATCGCTTCCTCGTACCAGCGCAAGCCTTCCTCGCGTTCTCGATCGGACGCCCGCCCAGCCCACGCCTTGACGCGGCGTGTGACCGTAGCGAGCGGGAGTGTGCTAAAACTTGTCATTATGCTTCGAAGTTCATGGTGAGCTGCTCAGCTTCGATGCGGATGGCTTCCGCTTCGGCCTGTGCTTGCTGGATTTTCATGCGGCGGATACCCTGCTCAGGTGACTCGCCAGGCAGGAGGGTGAGGCGCATCTGCTCACGCTTGACCGCCTTGCGCTCCTCCACAGGCACCTCCATACGAGGCTCGAAGGGCTGCGCTTCCTTGCCAGTCACGGCGTGGACTACCTTCGTCTTCTGCACCTTGCCAACCCGCTGAGCCGTAGCGGTGCGGGCTTGTGACTGCTCCAGCCCGTCAGCGCTGGTACGCTTGGGCTTGCGGACAGCCTGTGTGGGCTTGCGCTTCGCCTTGGGCTTGCGTTTGGGTGCCTCCGCCTTCGCAGGGAGGGCAAGGTCATAACCAGAGGACACTTTGAACAGCAGGTCAACCAACTGGGCTTTGGTGAGTCGCATCAGGCTTGCCTTCGTGGGCTTGCCTGCCTTCGCAGATACGCTCACCTTCGTGGGCTTGGGTGAGGCCTTCTGCGCTTTCGCCTTGCGCTTGGACTTGGGCTTCGATGCAGACTGAGCAGCCCGCTCAGCAGCGTAGCGAGCCTTGTTAGCAGCCTTGCGCTCTGCCTTCGTGAACTTGCGCCCTGTCTGTGGGCAGTGGGTGGGAGTGTATGTGGCGTTTGCCATGGGTAAAAGATTTTGATGAACCAACTTCGGTGTCGATTCGGGGCCAAAGTTAGTGAATGAGAACACCTTTGTCAAGTTTTTTTTCGGTCGAATCGCAAAACCCCAGTGTTTGCAGGGGTTTCCGAGGCAAATTTTTTTTGGGTCTGGCTTGTATGTGTGCCCGCATCATGACGCATCATGACCCGTCATGCGCTCACCATGCGACCGTCATGCAGCCACGCAGCGCACCATGCGCGAGTACCGTGCACACCATGCGCGTGTGATGTGTATGTGTCCGCGTATATGCGTATATGTGTGTGTGTATGGGTATAGGTGAGGGGATTGTTCAGCCTCTGTCTCAGTGAGTTAGCCGATGCCACTTCAACCTTTGCTTCAACCAAATGCTGTCAACTTCCTGCTTCTCAGCTAGTTACGGCCAGTCAAAAGCTGAAAAACTACGCGCAAACCAGGCAGGCATTATGGGGGCGGGGTTTCGCAGGCGGTTTTCGTATGCGTGTGCGGGTGTGTATATGTATATATAATCCCCACCCTGCGTATTTCTCCCCCAAAAATGACGCTTCTTTGCCTCACGCGAATGATCATGCTGTTCAATAAAGCTTTAATTGAATCGTGTAAAATACTGGTTTGCAACCACTTGCCGTTACTTAGTTAGAATCTACTTTAAGGCTTGACTTTTTAAAAAAAAAGCTGTAACTTCGCCAAAGCTATGTTAGCGATTACACTACGAAGCTGTTTTATACCTAAGTAGATATCTTGAGGGGTGCGTGTACGCACTAAAGCAGAAGCCGATGAGCGTCAATCAAACTAATGAAGCTGTGGGGGCGCAAAGACTGTACCTATGATTGTGAAGAAGAACAGTACTTATGAAGTGAGATCAGAGGCGGGGAAGCTGTTGGGGAGGTACTTGACGGAGGGTGCGGCGAAGAGGAGGCTGAAGCAGGTAGAGTACTTCAAGAAGAAAAATAAATAAGCTATATTTGCGGTATGGCTACTCTTAAAGTAACGATCAAGGAAGAGATTGTCCTGAACGGTAAGGACATGGGGAATGAGAACTTCCTATCTATCTCTGGCGTAAACAACGCTGAACACAGGATCGTGACGCTACCTCAGGACTCTGAGCAGAGCGTGCTCTTGTTCGATGCGAGCAATGTATCTGCTGGTACTATTAAGGACGACACCCTTAAGCACTTGCGTTTTACGAATCTAGACGCCTCCAACAGCATCCAGTTGCGTTTCGCAGAGGCGGACAAGCAGTACGCTGTCTTGCTTGAGCCTGGCGAGAGCTTTATACTTGGGAATGACGATATGTACGGGGAGTCAACTACGGCCACGGACAATCCTAATTTAGATAACGCCACTACGATTAACTCTGGACGAGTGAATATAGACAGCATAAACGCTATGGCGGTTGGTGCTGACTGCGAATTAGAAATGTTTATAGCTACTACGTGATGCAGATAAAGAAGAAGAAGTATAAAGCTGGGGGTAAGTTCCCAGACCTGACTGGTGATGGAAAGGTGACTTATGCAGACATCTTAAAAGGAAGAGGCGTAAAGAAGAAAGCGAAAGGTGGTAAACTGTATAAGAAAGGTGAGTAATGATTACGAAGAAAGGAGACCCCTCTGGGCCTAAGTACAGAAAGGCGCGGGAGAAAGAACAGACTCCTGAGCAAAAGCTTGTGCAGGCTTTGGCTTCTCAAGGGAGAAGCTCTGAAGACCTGCTTACTTTGTTACAAGCTATGCGATCACCAACAGAGCAAGAGCGTAGAACGGCTATGTTTTCTGGTGAACCTACGTATGAAGCACCAGGCAGAGCATTTAGGGGGACAGGCGACAGAGTCCTGTATCAGCCCGCTACAGAAGAAGGTGAGCTGGAAGGAACAGGTAGAGCTATAGGAAGGGGAGACGTAAGAACTATTACTGGGGGTAGGGCGGAGCTATCTAGCGGACAAGAAACAGACGTAGCTCGTATGCTGCGTGACCCAGCCGTTATGCGATTCTTTATGGATGTGTACGGGGAAGCAGGGAAAGCGAGGAAGCCAAGGACGGTTAAGCTGTCTGGAGGTAAGAGTGCGAGCGATTGCGAGATAGAGTTTAATTCTGGTAATGTGAGCTCTGAATGCAAAGCGTTCGCTAGGAACATGAAAAACTAGTGGGTAGCAAGGGCTACTTCAACCCTAGACTAAAACGAATCAGCCCCTCGTGGGTGGCAGCCAAGAATGCAGTTAAGCAAAAACTTAAGCTTAAAGGAGGCGATCAAGTCAAATACAGCGAGTCGCCTGGGAATCAAAAACGAGCCTGAACAGTGGGAGATCAATAATCTCCGCGCTGTAGCAGAGAACGTATTCCAACCGCTGCGCGATCACTTCGGTGTACCGATCGGTGTAAGCAGTGGGTATCGCTCCAAGGCACTAAACAGGGCCATCGGTGGGAGCAAGTACTCTCAGCATATGATTGGGGAGGCCCTCGACCTAGATGCAGATATTTACGGACGCATCACGAACGCAGATATATTTAACTACATCAAGGAAAACTTAGAGTGGGATCAGATGATCTGGGAGTTCGGGGATGACGAGGAACCTAACTGGGTGCACGTATCTTATAAAGCCAAGGGACTGAACAGGAAGCAGATCAAGCGAGCCCACCGTACCGACAAAGGAGTACACTACAGCATATTGTAAAAGCGCTGCACTGCCATCCTTCCTTTCTGACTCATAGCGTAGCGCACCCTGTAGTTGAACTTCGTTTCGTCACGAAACAAATGGTCCTCTAAAGTCTGAGAAGGGGACAGCTTATCGAAGTGTTTATACAAATACCCCATATTGACTAGTGGGTAAACCATCCTTTCAGCTACGTTGCGTTTGCTCATCTCGTAATTCTCTGCTGCCCAAGAGATAGTAACGAATTCTAAGTCGTATACGAAAAGCAAGAAGTACAGATATCCTTTGCTGAGGTCTGGATTTTTCTCTAAGAAGTTGTTTGTCGAGGTGCGCAGATTCTTCAGGTAGTTTTGACTTACGTACTTGTCGGGCAACTTGGACATATCCCGAAACATTCGGGACTTTTTTACAGTGGATTTCGGCATCTCTATTGTGTCGTATATTTGAGTATAAACAAATTTAACCCATGAACTCAAGGGACACCCTCTTCTTCGCTGAAATGTACAGCCTCGTAAAAAAGATGGAGGATACCATCGAGGAATTCGAAATGCGCGACAGGACGTTAGCTTCTATAGTGGTAGGCGTGATAGACTTCGACGCCATGGAGTACGGCGATCAAGAAGCAGAGATGAAGACCATGTACAGCTTTAACTTGCAGAACAGGGAAGAGCTGAACGCCATAAAGGACGTCATGGATAACGCATATAAAGACGACGATGATGACATCGACCTCGATGATCTCTTGGGTGACCTGGGGATATCATTAAACTAATGGAAGGACTTATTAGGAAGATCGTTATAGGGGAGGACCCTAAGGACGGCATGGCTTATTATGTAGGCATGAGAGCGGGCTTAGGGAAGGTGCATTCTATCATCTTGGACGACCGCCATTTGCACAAGCACTCAAAAACTAGGTACTTAGTATACATAAAGACGGAAGAAGATGTACTTTTATGGAAGGCTGTTGATGACATGCCTTGTATTGTAGAGTACGACCTTAATTTTTAATTCAATGCGAACATTCAATTTGTTTGTCGTCCATCTGGAAAACACGACAAGCGACACCATCACGACGAATGGTGGATTACAAATCTACATAGACACACGATTCAATGAATTCGAAAACAGAATTACCGAAGGGCCAGTTGTTGCTATCCCGTTTAAATACGATACGGGGGTCGAAGTGGGTGACACTCTCTACTTCCATCATCTCGTTGTTATTAACGGTGGTCAGCCTCTTACTGGTGAAGACGATCATTATATTGTTCGTTATGACCCTGACATTACCATTAATAACCAGGCTATTGCTTACAAGTCTGCAAAGACTGGGGACATACATCCGATGGCGGGCTGGGCACTTCTCGAAGGAGTGGAAGAAGAGGAAGAGCAGCTCTCAGACACTATCGAAGTTATTAGGCTTCAAGAAAAACCTGTCACGAAAGGGACGGTCGCTTTTAAAGCGCCTTGGGTGGACGAGCTAGGTTTGGAGGTGGGAGATGTAGTCGGATTCAAGAAGAACATGGACTACAGAATCAAGATCGACGGGAAGGAGTACTACCGAACCCGCGCCGACGACCTTATGTACAAAGAGATTTAATTCAATCAGATATGTTTAGTAAAGAAGAAACGTGGCAGCTCCTCGAAGACGAGGAATGCCTGGTGGCTGACGGGTTCGACAGAGCCGTAATAGGCATTTCGTTTGGCGCTAACGCTAGAACGGTGTATAGCGTCTCTAAGATTATAGACGTATTAGTTAACGAGGAGGAGATGAGTATCGAGGATGCTATAGAGCATTTCGAGTACAACATCGCTGGCTCTTACATGGGTGACAAGACACCCATCTACGTTTACGACTTCGATGAAGAATAACAAGTTTACTACTGTAAGCGCCGCTAAGCGACTTATGTCGAGCATGGAGGTAGCTATCAATAACATGATCGAGGAGATTAAGAAGCCCGTCGATCCTGAAGCTGGTGGTAGCGCTCGAAAGGCGGAGCTCCAGTCGATCAAGCAAACCGCCGTAGATTGCAAAGAACTTCTGGTAGAGCGCCAGAGACTAGAACAAATGGTAAAGGATCTACAGACCAATGGAGAAATCGAGCAAGACAAAGACTACTCAGGCGGCTTCGCAGAGCGCTTCTCAAAATAAAGCAAGTGGGCTTATCTATTGGGAGGACTATAACTTTGATAATCAGTCAGATACGGCTGGTTACTTAAAGGAAGACTTTAATATTATTTATGATGCCCCAGGTAAATCTTACTAAATACCCCTCAAGCATAGATTACTACAGCGATGAATGGACTCATGAGTGGAGTAGTGGTGTGGATGGCACCTTACATTTTAACCCATGTAACACGCCTAACCCACCGTGGTGGTGCGAAGAACACGAACCAATCCCGATCGAACCGAACATTTTAATGATTGTTGGAATGTTCATATATGGAATTGCTCTCTTAGCTCAGCGGTAGAGCAGCGAACTCATAATTCGTCGGTCATTGGTTCGAATCCAGTAGGGAGCACAGCATGGCGTATAAAAACAAAGAAGATCAAGCCAGGGCAGCAGCCAAGCACTACAAGGAGAACTGCGCCAAAATAAAAGCTAGGTCAAAGCGCCGAAACATAAATCAAAGGAAGAAGAACAAAGCGTTTGTAAACAGAGTAAAGAGGATGTTTAACTGCTTGGATTGCGGAGAAGAGAATCCAGTAGTTTTAGATTTCGATCACGTAAGAGGAGAGAAGAGAGGCAACATATCTGATATGACGAGGTGGTCTTACTCTGTAGAGACTATAAAGGAAGAAATTAGGAAATGTGAAATAAGGTGTGCAAATTGCCACCGTAAAAAAACTCACGAGAGAATGCACTCGTAGCTCAGTTGGATAGAGCATCTGCCTTCTAAGCAGACGGTCACAGGTTCGAATCCTGTCGGGTGTACAAATTAAATTGAAATGAGCAAGCCAACAGTTTGTCTCAGTATGATAGTAAAGGACGAAGAGAAGGATATCGAGCGATGTCTGAAGAGCGTCTACAAGTACATTGATTACTGGGTAATTATCGATACAGGGTCCAAGGACAACACGATCAAGAAGGTCAAGTCCCTGATGAAGAACAGGTTTAAGGTGCCTGGTGAACTGCACGAGCGACCCTGGGTAAACTTCTCGCACAATAGGAACGAAGCTTTAGAGATAGCTGAGACGAAAGCCGACTATGTTATGTTCATGGATGCGGACGATATCTTCCATACAGAGAAGGGGTTCAACCTGGACTTCTTAAATGACGATAGGTATATCTCTTTCAACGCTAGGTTTTCTATGAAGAACCTGAACTTTGAGCGCTGCGTATTCGTAAAGTCCAATGAAGGTTGTAGATACAAGGGCGTTATGCACGAGACGATAGGTCTTCCAGACATCAATCTGTATTTTTCAAAGCTGGGGGTGGCTCACAATTGCTACATGGAGGCTCACGCTTCTCCTTTGAAGCGAGCAAAAACTGGAGAAGAGAAATACTTGAATGACGCCAAAGTATTAGAAGAGGGCCTCAAAGATGAACCAGACAACACCAGGTATCAGTTTTACTTGGGGCAATGCTATGGAGATGCTGGGCACGACGAGAAAGCTATAGAAGCTTACGAGCGAAGAGTAGAGATGGGGGGATGGAAGGAGGAGGTATACTTATCTCTTTACAGGATTGCTGCTCTCAGGATGCGACTTACGCAAGACAAAGAGCAGTTCTTCAAGGACCTCACTAAAGCCTGGGAGTATATGCCATACAGGACAGAAGCGGCTGCGGCCATCATGGAGATACTTGTTGGCGAAGGGAGAAACAGTTTAGCGTTTACCTATGGAGAGATGACGGTTAAGTTCCAGAGGGTGTTTGGGTCTGGCAGCGGGTTGTTTGATATAGAAGATGCAAGAGATTTTGTCTTCCCCAAGAACTACGCTATATCCGCAGAGAAATGTGGGTTTCCAGAGATAGCCCTTCAAGCCCTTAAGCTGTTGCGAGAGTCGGGAGGCGAAAACATAAAGGCCGAAAAGCTGGATCAAAAAATAAAGCAGCTAGAAGAAAAATGTTCTCGATAGTAATACCAACCATGTGGCGATCCGAAAGGATAGTTGAGATGCTCCCCTTGCTGGATGCGAACGATCATGTAGCTGAGATCATAGTCATAGACAACGATAAAGAGAGCCGTCCTGATCTTCCTGAATGCAAGAAGATAAGGTTATTAGAGCAAGAAGAAAATATATATGTGAACCCAGCCTGGAACTTGGGGGTAGAGGAGAGCAAAGAGAACGCCATCTGCTTACTTAGTGATGACGTAACGATAGACTTGTTTTGCCTCCCCATTATGCTTGAGAAGCTAGGAGAGGGAAGGTGCTTTGGTATTCACCCTGAAAGTTACCTGTTCAGGAAGGAGGAGGTGTCTGTTTCCGTCGGACATTACATAGGCACTGGATGGGGTTGTTGCATCTTCGTTTACAAAGAGGGCTGGTCACCCATCCCTGACGAGCTGAAGATATGGTCTGGCGATCAGTGGATAGTAAAGACCTCGAAAGAAGTTTATTCCGTTACCATGCCAGTAGAGACGGAGATGTCTACTACTGTAAACTCATCAAAAGAATTAAGAGAGATATGTAACAGGGATGCTAGGGCTTGGAGGAAATACGCATAAGAATAAAAAATCAAGGACATGGAAGAAAAGAAAGTTTGGTACGCCCCTTACAAGTTTGAGTCGTATGGCAGGGAAGAAATAGAGGCTGTAAAGGAGTCTCTTGAGTCGGGTTGGCTCGGAGGACAAGGACCTAAGTCTGAGCAGTTCGAGAACGTAGTTTCTCTCGCTTTCGGTAAGAAGCACGGAGTCTTTGTGAATTCAGGTTCCTCTGCTTGCCTACTTGCAATTGCTTCGCTCGATCTCCCCAAAGGCAGCAAAATCATAACTCCCGCATGCACCTTCTCTACTACGCTTGCCCCCATAGTTCAGCTGGGGTACGAACCTGTATTTGTAGATGTAGATCTCACCACCTATAACGCCAATACAGATCAGGTGCTCGAAGCTATCGATGACGAGGTGAAAGCCATCATGCTCCCTAACCTCATCGGAAACAAACCTGAATGGGAGGATATACACGAAGCTCTGGTAGACATGGGGAGAAGAGACATCTTCCTGATCGAAGACTCTGCGGATACCATAACGCTTACTACATGTACTGACGTTTCCACTACGAGCTTTTACGCTTCTCACGTCATTACCGCAGGTGGAGTAGGCGGTATGGTTATGTTCAATGACTCTGCTCACGTTAAGCGATGCTTACAGTATCGCGACTGGGGAAGGATTGGCGATGACTCCGAGGTTATGTCCGACAGGTTCAATCACGAGGTTGATGGCATCCCTTACGACCACAAGTTTTTGTATGGGGTATTGGGGTATCACATGAAGTGCTGTGAGATGAACGCTGCTTTTGGGCTCGTTCAGTTAGATAAGTTCGATCGCTTTTCTCAGATAAGAAGAACGAACTTCGAAAGGTACCTAGAGAACCTTAAGGGTGTAGGCGACTTGATCCTTCCTGACGACTCACAGAAGCCAAACTGGTTGGCTATTCCGCTACAGACGTCTCGCCGCTTTGATCTGCTTACGTTCTTGGAAGAAAACAACATACAGACTAGGGTTACGTTTGCTGGAAATGTCACTAGGCACCCAGCTTACAGGGAGTACCTGCAAGATTTCGAGAACTCGGATACAATTATGCGTAACGGATTCCTGCTTGGTGCGCACCACGGCATGACTCCAGATGACGTGGATTACGTCTGCGACAAGATAAAAGAGTTCTTTGCATCATGAAGGTAGCGGTTCTTGGCGATGGTATCCTGGGTTCTGAAATATGCAATCAGACTGGATGGGACTGTATCTCTAGAAAGAAGAGCGGATTCGATGCTATATCGTCCAGGCTTTCTGACTATCTGATTCAGTCAGAGTACGGATCGGTATTTTACTCTAAGTACGACGTGGTAGTTAACTGCATAGCTTTTACTTATACTTATTCAGACGACAGAGATATGCATATGCTGGTGAACTATGATTTCGTTGCTCGACTCTCTGACTTCTGCCAAGAGCATAAGATTAAGCTTGTCCACATATCTACTGAGTACGTCTACGCGAACAACAAGTACCCTCCGCTAGAAACCGAGCTGCCCATACCACACGAAAGCTACTACGCTAAGTGCAAGCTGTTGGCTGACCATTATGTCTCTATGTTTTGTGATGACTATCTCATTTGCAGACTGCTTCACAAGTCAAATGATTTTAACCCAGAGAAAGTGTGGGATTGCAAGACCAGCGGAGATACAGCTTCGAAGATATCCGAGCTAGTTGTGAGCCTAGTGAACCAAGGGTGCTACGGAATATTTAATGTAGGCACGGGTGACAAGACATTCAAATCTATCTCCCCTGACTCTAGTCTTACTTCACCGCCCATCAAGGTGCCTACCGACACCCGAATGAATATAGATAAACTTAAATCTTATTTGAATGCATAAGAACTCTGTGGCTATATGTGTTCCTGTCTGGGGAAGATACGAGGAGACTAAGATCTGTCTACAGTCTTTGTTTGAGCATACAGATATGCATTTTGTTCACTCTGTAAATGTTTACGATAATAACTCCAAACAAGAAGGGATGCAGGATATGATCGAGTCTTTTAATGTCAATTATAAAAAAGGCGAATACCGAACTGCATGGAAAGGTATGGTCGAGATGCATCAATCTTTAATCGACGATGATTCTTGTATGTACATAGTTAAGGTTGACAACGACGTTGAGTTTACTTGTGAGTGGCTATACCCTATACTCCATTTGTTCGCTAATTACCCTAAGCTCGCTTCTGTTAGGTACGGCACATCTAAATCTGACGGCCATCTTATGTATAGCAGATCTGAAGGAAAGTCAGGCGGGCTTAAAATGTTCAAGAAGAATCTTTTTTATCCCGACTATATAATTCAGAGTAGAAGATTTTGTGGTTCTGAAACATTAAGTAAATACCTCATGAAACTCGGGTTTGAGTGTTCATCTATAGAGGTGGGGGTAAAGATGCAGAAAGTAAAGAGATCAAATGGAGAGTAATTTAGTAGAAGTAAAGGGGTATGAAACTAAAGGGATTAAGATCGACCCTAACGGTACAGAGGGAGACATCATCGAACTCCATGGGTTACTCGTTGTACTTCCAGAGAAACCGAAGCGATCTGAAATTCTCTTCCATGACAAGTCAAAGGCAATGCAGATGTGGCAACGCCTACCTATGCCCGAAGAACTGCAAAGAATTCGCAGTATGGATGAGTGGCTCGAAAAGCCTCCCGAGTTTCGAAAGAAGTTTCGTTCTTACATCGAACAAGAGTTTCAGCGTAGGCGCGACGGTGTTTGGTTTTACAATAATGGGGAACCTACGTACATTACAGGGAGGCATTATATGTTTCTACAGTGGTCTAAAATTGATATCGGATACCCATCATACCTTGCTTTCCAGAAGGACATCTTTCTTCACATGGCTGCTTGTGAAGCTGATCCCCGTTGTTTCGGTCAGCTATATACTAAGTGTCGTCGTTCTGGTTACACTAATATATGTTCCGCTGTTCTTGTTGATGAAGCTAGTCAGGTTAAAGAGAAGCTTCTTGGGATACAGTCGAAGACTGGTAAGGACGCTCAGGAAAACATCTTCATGAAGAAAGTAGTTGCGGTATTTCGCAGCTACCCCTTTTTCTTTAAGCCTATCCAGGACGGTACTACAAACCCCCGTATGGAGCTGGCCTTTAGAGAGCCCTCGAAGCGCATCACAAAAAAGAACAAGACATCAAACAGGGGCGATGCACTGAACACGGTAATCAATTGGAAGAACACCACGAATAACGCATACGATGGTGAGAAGCTACACATGCTGTATCTCGATGAGGCGGGCAAGTGGGAGAAGCCATCAGATATCAGAGAGGCATGGCGCATTGAGCGTACATGTCTTATCGTGGGTAAGCGCATAGTTGGAAAGGCTATAGTGGGGAGTACGGTAAACCCCATGAATAAAGGAGGGGAAGAATACAAGGGTTTGTGGTATGACTCCGACCCTAACGAAAGGAACAATAACGGCAGGACCAGATCGGGGCTTTACAGGGTATTCATTCCTGCGTATGATGCTCTAGAGGGATTCTTCGATAAGTATGGTAATGCTGTTGTAGAAGATCCAGAAAAAGAGGTAGAAGGCATTGATGGTGACTTTATAGAAGTCGGCAGCAAGACGTACCTAAAGAACGATCGCAAATCATTCAAGGACGACCCATCAGAGCTCAACGAGATTACACGTCAGTTTCCATTTACCGAAGACGAAGCTTTCAGGGACAGCATCGAGGGGAGCCTCTTTAATATCGGAAAGATATATCAGCAGATAGAGCATAACGAAGATTTGTATCCTAACCCCGTTGTGATCGGAAACTTTACATGGAAGGAAAAGGACAGGGAGGTAGTGTTCTCCCCTGCTCCTAATGGTAGGTTCCGCGTGGCTTGGATGCCAGACCCCAGTGAAAGAAACGTAGTAAAGCTAGATAGAGGGAAGAAGGTCCCTCCGTTTGGCAGCTATGGCTGCGGAGGGGTTGACTCTTACGACCTTGACGCCACAGTAGACGGCAGGGGATCGAAGGGTGCATTGCATATGTATAACAAGTTCAGCATGAATCGCCCACCCAACATGTTTGTGGTGGAATATGCTTCGCGCCCAGACCTAGCCAGCATCTTTTACGAAGACGTACTTATGTGCGCTTTTTTCTATGGGTATCCGCTACTTATAGAGAACAACAAGTACGGGATTGCAAGACACTTTGAATCAAGGGGTTACGACGGATACTTAATGGACCGACCCAGACATCTGATGAGCACCTCATCGCACGTAAACGTAAAGACTAAGGGTATACCTTCTAATTCGCAAGACGTAATACAGTCTCACGCACAAGCTATCGAAGCTTACATCCACGATAATGTTGGTGTCAACTACGAAAGTGGAGAGATAGGCAAGATGTACTTCAACAGGACACTAGAGGATTGGATTGGATTTAAGATTGACAAGCGAACTAAGTTTGACTTGACTATCAGCTCAGGATTGGCTTTACTCGCTGCTCAGAAGCCAAAAGAGAAGCCTAAGTCCAGCTTCAATGAGAGCGTCTTTTTCAGGAAATATAAGGTCTAGAACCGTTTTGTTATATTTGCAGGATAAGCGTACAGTGCCATTAAAAATATGAACTATAAAAACGACAAGAACAAAGGTTCGTTTCCTGATCCGCTGGCTAACGCTGAGGATAAAAACAATAAATCATATGGGGTTCAGTACGCTAAGGCGATAGAATCTCAGTGGGGGAAGATGTCCACCGCTAACTCTTTGCTCAGCAAAAGAAACTCTATTTTTGAAAGAAGCAGAGATTATGCCAATGGCACTCAGGATACGAATATCTATAAAAAGCTTTTACGTTCTCTAAACCCTAATGACGGGGACGGTAGCTTAATGAATCTGGATTACACTCCAGTTCCCATCCTTCCTAAGTTCGTAAGGGTAGTCGTAAACAAAATTCTTTCTAGGAATCCCTATCCGAATCTGGAGGCTGTTGACCCCCTTTCCTCTTCTGAAAAAGACATGAAGAAGCGAAGGGTGGAGGTGCAAATCCAGAACAAAAAGAAGTTAGAGGCCCTGAAGGAGAAGCGAGGGATGGTTCTGGATGTCGATCCAGAGAAGCTCCCTGATTCCCTGGAGGAGTCTGAAATCTTTTTGGGCACCAACATAAAAACTGATGCTGAAATAGCTGCACAGATAGGCACGAATATGACCCTGTCTTGGAATAGCTTCAACGAAAATATCTTTCGACGCTGCGTTAACGATCTGGTTTCTCTTGGAATGACGGTAGTCAAGAGAAGTAATGACCCGAATGAAGGTATTAAAACCGAGTATGTTGATCCAGTTAAGTTCATTCACAGCTACACCGAGGACCCCAACTTCGAGGATATCATATATGCTGGTCACATCAAGACAATATCCATTCAGGAGCTAAAAAGGATTGCTGGTCATGAGCTCGAAGAAGAAGACTTCAAAAAGATTGCCGCCAGCGTAAGCAAGAGAAGAGGCAATGACTCTGCTTTGCTCAACAACATCAACTACAACAACGGTCTTTCCCGAACAGAGTATGGATATGATGAGTATATGGTTGATGTTCTTGATTTTGAGTTCATCTCTGTGGACACCATTCATTTCGAGGAAAAAGAAAATCGCTTTGGCAACGTGAACTTCTTTATGAAGGGGTATGACTACAAGCCCAAGGAAGGGGTGTTTGGGAGAACTTCTCACTGCATGGACGTTACTACCGTGTATGGTGGAAGTTACATCATGGGAGGCTGCGAGATGATCTTCAACTACGGCATGTCGAAGAATATTCCTAAGAATATTCATGACATCTCGAAGGCTAAACTTTCTTATTCAGCGGTAGCAACCAACATTAGGGATATGATCCCTAAATCAATGGTAGATAGCTGTACTGGTTTTGCCGATATGCTTCAGCTTACTCACTTGAAGATTCAGCAGGCTATCGCTAAGGCTAAGCCCGATGGACTCATCATTGACATCGAGGGGTTAGAGAATGTACAGTTAGGTAAAGCGGGAGAGTTGCAGCCGCTAGATCTGCACGATATCTACGAGCAGACAGGTGTTTTTTATTACAGAAGCAAGAACCCCGAGGGTGGATTCCAGAACCCTCCAGTCAGAGAGATAGGGAACAGCATCCGAAACATCAACGAGTTGATTGGGCTTTACAATCACTATCTCCGCATGATCCGTGACACTACGGGAATTAACGAGATGATGGATGCCTCCACACCGAAGGGGGACACTCTCGTTGGTGTTCAGCAACAAGCTATTGCAGCTGGGAACAATGCTATCTACGACATCACCAACTCCTCTATGGTTCTCTTCAAAAAGGTGTGCGAGGATATCGTGAAGTGCATTCAGATTCTACCTATGGAGTCTGTTATTTACAGAATGTATGAGAATGCCATCGGCAAGGAAAATATGTCTGTACTCTCTTCGTTTTCTAACCTCCCCATGTACAACTTCGGGGTACATGTAGTCAAGGAGATGGAGGATAAAGAGAAGGCGTATCTAGAGCAAAATATCCAGATTTCCCTTCAGCAAAAAGAGCTCGATATAGAGGACGCTATAGCTATTAGGCAGCTTAAAGATGTGAATCAAGCAGAGCGGCTGCTAGTTATACGAAGAAAGAAGCGCATAGCTCAGCAACAGCAGATCGCGATGCAAAACTCTCAACAGCAGGCGCAAGTTCAACAGCAGTCTGCTATGGCTGCTTCTCAGGCTAGGCAGCAAGAGATGCAGATGGAGGCACAGCTTAAATCTCAAGAGATGCAGCTTAAAAGCCAGCTAGAGGCTCAGCTCGAACAAGTCAAGCATCAGTTCAGAAAAGAAATAGAGCTTATTAAGGCGCAGGCTACGCTTGGATTCAAAACCGAAGACCAGGAATTCAAGGAGAAGCTTGAAGTCCTTAAGGAGGACAGGAAAGACGACAGGGTAAATAAGCAGGCGGAAAAACAAAGCCAGCTTATATCTCAAAGACAAGGAAAAAGAGGGGAGATACTTGAACCCCAGAATTTACTTAGTGCAACAAACTTATTAGGTTAATATGGCAAACAGGGCGAATTTAGACGTATCAGAAAAACTGGACATTACGATTCGACGTGGTGACTCGTTTGAACTTTCTATCAACATAAAAGATAACGAGGGAAACAATTTACCTCTTTTGACTGACGAGTACGAGTTTGCCATACAGATTAAAACTCCAGCCGCTTCTTCCAGGAGAGGCGCTCAAACCAAGAGGGCTTCTTCTCTACCCCAAAGAAGCCTTGTTGCTGCTTCTTCTCTTCAGGAATCTAACACACAAGATGTGCCAAAAGATCAGGCAGCAGAGTCTCCCATCTTTGCTTTTGAAGACAAGAACGATAACGGTAATATCACTTTGAGGGCTACCGCTGCAAATACAGCCACTTTACCCGTGGGTGTTTTTGTTTATGACCTTCAGTATAAACACACGGTTGATGGTTTTGAGAACGTCACCACTATACTGAAAGGGAACTTTACTGTAAAAGAAGATATATCTACTCTGGTATAATGCCCAAAGTAACTCTAACCTTAAATCAAGGTGCGCAAGGAGCCACAGGCCCTACAGGTCCCCAGGGGCCTCAAGGCGAGACAGGTCTTACTGGAGCTACAGGCCCTACAGGTCCACAAGGCGATACAGGAGCTACAGGCCCCCAGGGGGCTACGGGGCCTCAGGGACCTCAGGGCATCCAAGGCGATGTGGGTGCTACAGGAGCAACAGGACCTACGGGACCGACAGGCCCAGGCGTTGCGGCAGGAGGTACTACTGGTCAAGCGCTAGTAAAGGTTGATGGTACAGACTACAACACGCAGTGGGCTGACATATCTGTAGATGTTCAATACCATAACCGCTACGCTACAGAGGCAGAGACGCTACGATCAGGAGCTACAGAGACCGTAGAGCTTTATTTCTTCGCCCAAGGGGATGGGAATGGATTAGCAGAAAGTGCGTCTAGCGATACGCCGACTTCTGGTTTTGACATCCAGCGCAAACTGTACTATGCTGAGAAGGCGCAGGCCGACCCAGACACCAGCGGCGACTGGACGCAGTTTACAGCCATCGCCGATAACACGACGTTCGCAAATGCGAAGGCGGCTTTGCTTGCTTACCTAAAGGAACGCACAGGCGGCACTGTACCGATTAGCCTCAAAATGACGTGGGAGGAGGTAGCACAAGCGCCCGCGTTTACGGGCTTGCTGAATGAGAGTTACGGAAGCGGAGCGGAGGCGGCGTATTCAACGCGGCGGCTGAATGGCAACGTAACAGATTGTATGGTCATTCGCAGGGCATCGGATTCGACGACTACCACGATAGGCTTCGACGGTTCAGGCAACATCGACGAGAGCGCGATAGAAACGTTTTGCACGGGTACGACGTGTACCGTGGTAACGTGGAAAGACCAAAGCGGAAACGGTAACGATGCGACCGCACCAAGTACGGGAGTTGAACCCACAATTTACACGGGGGGAGAGTTAGTGAAGCAAGACGGCAAGGTGGCTTGTTTATGGACGTGGGGCAAAAACTTAGATATGGACACACGGTTAACAACCGTAAAGTCTGTTTTTTTAAATTACACTGGCAGCAGCTACACAGGCCTTAGTTTTTTACTTGGAGATTCATCAGGAGCTTTTTATCACGCTGGTTTAAGTAACCCATCCGAAATTCTGTATGGTCTACAGGCCGCCAATCAAGGCAGTAACCGCTTGGACGGTACTCTTGCGACATACGGCAACATTGCGAGACCGCAAAAACGAACGCTCTACAGTATGATTCACGTAGACGCGAACGGGATAGTAGGAAGATTGTCACAAGACAGAAACAACGGCAATCGTTCTTGGGATGGGAAGATGCAAGAAATTGTCCTTTATACAGACGACCGAACGAATGACCGCGCCGACATCGAAGAAAACATAGGCGACTACTTCACCCAAAACACGCCACTCCTCGACACGTACTCAGGGGCGGCGGCTGCTTATTCCTTGCGGCTTTTGGACTCGACGTATACAGGGGCTTTGATAAACGTATGGAACGGCACGAGTTACGCTGACATCTATCCCAATGTTTTTGGAGAGCTTGACACGGTAGCCTTGGCTGCTCACTGCGGGTCAAACGATGGGTTCATTCGTTACTGGTACGACCAATCAGGAAACAGCAACGACGCGGCGCAAACGACGACGGCGGCAATGCCTAAGATTTACGACGGGACGACGGGGGTGATGACGG